>Ga0302140_10006760_pt1 | contig 14375 bp, 13 predicted proteins | sample I_Bog_E1_1_FD_202095 | JGI IMG/M metagenome (GOLD analysis project Ga0302140, IMG submission 202095) | Peat permafrost microbial communities from Stordalen Mire near Abisko, Sweden - I_Bog_E1_1 | ecosystem: Environmental > Terrestrial > Soil > Wetlands > Peat | place: Sweden: Abisko, Stordalen...
ATGGAGTCGATGGCCACGCTGATGTCGTGGATCGCGGTGACCATCACCACCGGAAGCAGCGGCTGCTGTCCATGCACGCGTTCCAGAAGGGCAATGCCATTCCCGTCCTGCATCACAATGTCGGTCAACACCAGGTCGAAGGTGTTCCGTTCCAGCACTTCCAAAGCTTCGCGGCCGGAAGCGGCCATTTGAACGTCATATCCCTGGCGTTCCAGCGTCACTCCAATCATCGACCGGACGTGGGCCTCGTCATCCACAACCAGGATCCGCGCTGGCCGTTGATGCCGCGAAGTCCCGTGCGCCGAAGCTTCCGGGCGCGACCCCACCGCGGGCGGCTGTGCTCCGACTCCTGCTATGTTCGATGACAAGCCGAAACCTCCCAGAAACTTCGCCAACCCCGGCAACGGATGCGAAGCCGCACTCCACGATGAGATCGTTCCGCCCTTGTGGCCCTCAAAAACCGGACCGCCAGCAAAACTGTTTCAAGTCACTACAAAATCAAAAGCTTCTGTTCTGCTCAAGTCTATTGCAGGTACGAGCCTCGCCTGTCCTGCGTTCCAGGGGAGCGAACCATGGCGGTCAATGGACCTCCATTCCGGACCCCGACTATTCAAAAACATGAATCCAGAGAACCTGAAAGGCATTCAATCAATACAACGAAAAAAGGTAAAATGTTAACTTTCAGTAAAACAATTCAACTGCCCACGCGGCTGGTGATTAAGATACCTGACGAGTCGCTCACTTCCCAGCATGTTTTTTCGACATCGTAGTGAAACGCTACGCCAACGCGGGGGCCAGCGCAACAAGTTTCCATCGGCAAAGTTACACTTTCGATTCGTAACGATACAGTTTGGGTGCGCCCGATTAAGAAAATGAAGGGAATACCCTACCCCTAATGTGGGATAGAGTCCCGCAATGCAAGATGGATTATTCGTCTAAAGTTGAGCCGGCGGGTATTTAGAAACTAGTCACCCTCATTCAGCAGCCCGTGCCCACCGGTTCAAGCCTGCCTACGGCTCTTTCTTCTGTAGCGCGCGGCGGGCATCGGCCCATCCCGCCTTGGTAACCTGACGGGCCCGCCCAACCGCAAGTGACCCCGCCGGTACGTCTCTGGTGATACACGATCCGGCGCCGATGTAGGCCCCGTCCTCGACGCTGATCGGCGCCACCAGCGTGGAATCGCTGCCGACAAACACGCCCTTGCCGATCGTGGTGGGGTGCTTGTGAACGCCGTCGTAGTTGCAGGTAATAACCCCTGCGCCAATGTTGGTGCCCTCGCCTATCTCCGCGTCCCCAAGATAGGTCAGGTGGTTGGCCTTCGCCCCCTTGCCGAGCCGGGCCTTCTTGGTCTCGACAAAGTTGCCCACATGGGCGTCTTCGCCAATCTGGCTGCCTGGCCGCAGGTGTGCGAATGGCCCGATTTTTGCCCCATCTTCAACCGCGCTCTCCCCCAGCACGCAGCCCTGCCTCACCAGCACCCGCTCGCCCAATGTGCAGTTCTCAATCACCGTATACGACCGGATCAGGCAATCCGAGCCGATACGAGTCCGCCCGAGCAATTGCACAAATGGCTCGATAACCGTGTCCGGCGCAATTTCTACTTCCGCATCGATGACACACGTCTCCGGCCGGAAGATGGTTACGCCGGCTGCCATCAATCGGCTGGCGGTTGCGTCGCGAAGACTGGCGTCCAGAGCAACCAGTTCGGCAATGGTGTTGGCGCCCAGAACCTCAATGGCCTCCTCAGCCGCGACCGCAACCACTCGCTCACCGGCAGAGCGCAGCAGGCTTGCCATGTCAGTCAGGTAAAGCTCTCCGTGGGCGTTGTCGGCACTCAGCTTGCCAAGATGTTTCAGTAGCGTCGCGGTCCTGAACGCGTAGATTCCGGAATTGATCTCGCGTATGTTCGCCTGCTCAGCGGTCAGCGCTTTTTGTTCCACTATTGCGGCCACTTCAACTGATTCCGCAGTCTCGCGCACCACGCGGCCATAGCCCGTGGGGTCATCGGGAGCGGCGGTAAGAATTGTCATGGCTGCTTTGTGCGCTCGATGAAACTGCCAGAGTTGCTCGATGGTTTCAGGCCGGATGAGCGGCACGTCGCCGGAGAGCACAAGGATGTTTTCGTATCCGGCGATGGCTGCGGCCGCGCACTGGATTGCGTGGCCGGTGCCGCGCTGTTCGGCCTGCTCAACGAAGTGGATCCCGGTGGCAGCCACAGCCGCCTTTACCCGCTCCGCCTGGTGCCCCACAACGGCGAAAATATCGCCGGGCGCAACAATCTTGCTTGCCGCTGCTATCACGTGCCCCAGCAGCGGTTTGCCGCCGATCTCATGCAGCACCTTCGGCCGCCGCGACTTGAGCCGGGTCCCTTTTCCGGCTGCCATGATGACAACTGCGAGGTTTGGATTCGATTCCACTTGATTGCTCCTATCAATGGGCGCCCATCTAGATTCGTGGCCCCCCTCCATACCTACTAACCGCCTGAGGCTTCATCCAAATCGCATAAAGGCAGGTTGCGGTAAACGGTTTCGGCCAGACGGTAGAGGTATTCAAAGTCGTAGTCGCGGCCTAATTTCGGCGTCCAGTAGCGGCCATGAGCAAGCCAGTTGCGATATTTGAAAGCGTTGCGCAAATCTCCAATTAGTGCGTTCACACCCAATGTATGTTTGGTCCACGCATCAAATAACTCCGGGTCGAGCCGCGTGATTCTCTTGCCTGATTTCCGAATCGCGCGAAAGGCCTTAGAGAGACTGTCCTTCGGCCCGTTCCGGCGGGAGCGGTATTGATAATCCAACTGAAAGACAGCCTCGATCCACGTCAAGATCGCCAGTGACGAACGGAGACCGGTCTCCTCGAAATAATCCACGGGACGTGCGTCTAGCCTAACAGCGTGCGATCCATCGAAGCGCGCCGGCGAACCCATTGAATCTGGATTGAAGTATCGCCTCAGCGATTCAACCGCATCGTAATGGTACTGCGCGACCCACCCGAGCGCCGTGAACAGCGACGGGGTACCCGGACTCTCACCCATTCGTCACTTCCATGAGGAGTTGAAAAAAATTCTCGCGGGTAAGCTCATCCAAATGCTGCTGAGGCGGTCGCGTTTGGATCTTCCATACCAACGGTTCGGCGGGTAGGTCCTGTGGTTTTCCACCTGGCGATAGTTGAACTAACACCTTCGGAATTGCTGAGACTCTGTTTTTTCCGACCAACACGAGGCTCGATTTCCCCGCTGATCCAAGGATCTCCACAATCCCGTTGTAGAGCATGAATTGAGTTCCTAGGGGCGTAATATCCACTTCCTGACGGCCGATCCGGAGAATCATTTGCCGTGCTTGGTATGAACCTATACCCTCTTCATTCAAATCGATTGACTTATACCGAATAGAAATCCGACCCGATGAGATGTACTTGCTAAGCAGGGATTCGAGGTTGCTGTACAGCTGATTCAAATGGGCCAGCCATTCTTCGCGGTCGCGGTCCCAATCGACTGCGACCGTCCCATTCTGACGCTCCACGAATTCATCAAATTCCTTGACTGTCATGGATTCCCTCCCCGCGACCACTCATCAAGAACATCTTGCCAACATCTTACACGCTCTCGATTTTCGATTCCCCTTTACGAGTTCTGCTCTTGTGTTCTGGCCTTATGGCTTCTTCTCTGCCTGGCCTGCCGGCTTGCCCGGCATCGGTATGGTGATGTCGATCGTCTGTGCCGGCCCCAGCTTCAACTCTTCCAGTCCCGGCTTGATCTCCGGCCCATTGCCCACCACTAGAATGGCCAGCTTATCGGGGTGAATATACTTCTTTGCCGCTGCCGTCAGATCTTCCAGCGTCACCTTCTCCAGACCGGCCTTGTATGTCTCAAGATAATCCGCTGGATAGCCGTAGAACTCCAGTCGCACCCGCTCGGCCAGCACCTTGTCTTTGGTGTCGTAGCGGAATAGGAATGAGTTCAGGATATTGTCCTTGGCCCGCGCCAGCTCCTCCGCCGTGAAAGGCTTTGAGGTAAGTCCCTGAATCTCATCCAGCGCGGCCTTCGTTGCATCCACAGTCGACGCGCTCTTGGTGCGCACGATTACGCGAAAAGTGCCAGGATGGTCGTAGTCGAAGTTCAGCCCGCCACCTACGGCATAGGCCAAACCCAGCTCGGTTCGCACCTTTTGGAACAGCCGGCTTGCAAACCCGCCGCCCAGAATCTCATTCATGATCGCCAGCGAGGGAACATCGGGACTATGGCGATCCGTACCCAGTCCCACAATCGCCACGTTCGATTGGTTTACATCTTCCTTGTCGATGAAATACACGCTCTGCTTTGGATCGGAAAACACATCGTGGCGGGCAGGCAATGCCTTCACGGGCGGCAAGCCTTCAAACGCCGCGCGCAGTTTGGCTTCCATCGGCGCGGAATCGAAGTCGCCGCTGACGCTCACAATCAGTTTGCCGCCGATCGTCCGGTCGTGCCAGGCCTTCAAATCGTCCACCGTAACCGCGCCAATGGTGGCCAGCTCCGGTTGGCGGGTGTAGGGGCTATTGGCCCCATAAACCAGCTTGGTCGATTCGCGCCCGGCGATTCCGCTGGCGTCGTCGTTGCGCCGGACGATCCCCGTAGCTTCCTGTTGTTGAGCAAGCTGAAGCTTGTCGGCTTTGAAATCGGGATGCAACAGCAAGTCCAACGCCAGAGTGAAGACTTGATCCGCATCCCCTTTCAGCGAATCCCACGACAAGCTGGTCGAGTCATCGCCTCCGCCCGTTTCAATGTGCGCGGCCTTGGCCTCCAGCAGATCGTCCAGTGCATCGCCACCCATTTTGGCCGTGCCGCTGGTCCGCCAGGCTTCGCCATACATCCCCACAAGGCCCGTCTTGGCCGCGTCCTCATCCCGCGATCCCCCCGGAATCAACACCGATCCCGACACGAACGGCAACTCGTGATCCTCCTGCAAAAACAGAACGATGCCGTTCTTCAGCACAATCCGCTTGGGCTGCTGCGGCTTAAAGTCGTGCAGCTTGGGTACAGGAATCTGCTCCCACGGCTTGCTCTGCTGCGCATTCAGCGTCAACGGCGCAGCCAATGCGCAAAGAACAGCACAACCCAGCGCAATCACAGGGAGCCTCTTTAGGCCCTGATCCCTGTTCCACGTCCATTGTCCACTCGTCAGGCTCTTCATTGCGCGCCTCCATCCTTCTTTGCTGTTGCCGCGGGGGCTTCGGTATCGATCTCGGCAGTGGTCCGATTGCTGGCCACAAAAACCTTGTTCGCCACGCGTCGAATATCCGCCTTGCTCACCTTGTCCACCTTGTCCAGTTGCTTGAAAAGCTCGCGCCAGTCGCCATACCGCGTCTGGTACTGGGCCAGATTGTTGGCCAGTCCCTGGTTGTCGGCCAGCCCGCGCAGAAGGTCAGCCCGGGTACGCGTTTTGTACATCTGCAACTCATCGTCGGTCACATCCGCCGCCTTCAGCTTGTCAATCTCTTTATGGATTGCGTCGCGCATCTCCGCCGGCGTGTGCCCCGGCAGCGGCACTGCATAGAACGCGAACAGGCCAGGATACTTATCGCCCGGGAACGGGCTGAATCCCTGCGCCGCCGCTGCTATCTGCTGCTGCTCCACCAGGCTCCGGTAAAGCCGCGAAACCCGCCCGTTCGACATGATGTCGCTGATTGCGTCATAAACCGCATCGTCAGGGTCCTTATAGTCCGGCCGGTGATAACCCTCAAGGAAAAACGGCTGCGTCTGTTCGCGGATCACAACCGTCTTCTCCGCAAACTGTTTCGGCTCAATCGTGGTCATCTCCTCCGGCTTTGGCCCGGCGGGAATCTTGCTGAAATACTTCTCCAGCATCGGCATTGCTTCAGCCGCCTTCACGTCGCCCACCACGGCAACCACAATGTTCGATCCGGCGTAGTATTTCTGGTGGAACGCCAAAGCCTCGGTGGCGTTGATCTGGCTGACTTCGCTGGGCCAGCCCACTCCGCTGCGCCCATAGTTGTGTGCCACGTAGGCCGTCGCCAGAAACTGCTCCACCAGCCGCCCAATGGGGTTCGAGTCGGTCCGCATCCGCCGCTCTTCCACCACCACGTCCCGCTCTTTATAGAACTCCCTTGGGACCGTATCGGAGAGCCGCCCGCTCTCCAGCCACGCCCACAACTCCAGCCGGTTCTCCGGCATCGACCAGAAGTAGACAGTCTCGTCCAGCGCCGTAAAGGCATTCAGGCCCTCGGCCCCGTTGCGCTCCGCCACATCGGTAAACTGGTTTGGGACCACATACTTGTGCGCCTCCTTCTGGGCATCCAGAAAGGCCTGCTTCAGCTTGGCAACCTGGGTATCGTCGCGCCCCACGGCCTTCAGATACTCAGCCTCGTAGGCGTCGTTTGCCGCCTCCACCTTGGCCAGCGCAACCTTCTCGGCGGCGTAATCCGTCGTGCCAATCTCGCTGGTTCCCTTGAAAGCCAGGTGCTCGAACATGTGCGCCAGCCCGCTCTCACCCGAGGGGTCGTTCACGTCCCCCGCATCAATAAAGGTGGAATAGCTGAAGACCGGCGCTTCCGGCCGCTCGCAGATCACGATCGTCAGTCCGTTGGGCAGCACTTTGGTTGTAATTCGCTGCTCGAAACTCTTCAGGTCCTGCGCCCGCGCACCAACAACGGCCAAAGCCGCCAGCGCCAATCCCAGCAGCCCCTTTGAAAACCAAGGAAAAGTCCTGATTCGCATCCATGCTCCTTATTCCGGGGCGCAACCGCATCCCCCGCACTCTTCCAAGCTAGTGCTATAGGCCGGGAAGGGTCAAACTGCACGCCCGTGCACCGACGCAGTTATCCAGGTTCTCCCGGATCCAAACCACACCTGTGCTAGGCTCAAATTCTGCATGATAGGCAATACGATGACGAACAGGCAGCGCGCCTTCTGGACCATCCCGGCTCTTGTGGCGGGCTTCTGTCTGCGTGCGTGGTTTGTCCTCATGCATCCTCGCATTGGGGGGGATGGGTCCGTTTACGGCGACATCGCAAGGAACTGGCTGCAAACCGGCATCTATGGCCTTACTGGGCCGACTGGAGTAAGGCCGACGCTGATGCGTCTTCCGGGCTATCCACTTTTTCTTGCCATCTGCTTCAAAATCTTTGACGCTCATGGCTACGCAGCGGCCCTGTGGGCGCAATGCTTCGTGGATCTGGCAACGTGTCTATTGGTAAGCGGCATTGCAAGGGAGATTGCTTGGGAAGACAGCAAAGCGGCGTTGATAGCGCTCTGGATCGCTGCACTCTGTCCATTCACCGCGAACTTCGCGGCTGCGGCTTTGACCGAGACCCTAAGCCTGTTTTGTGTAGCCCTGGCATTTTATTCATTGATAAGGTGGCGTCGGAGGCTTAGACATGCCGGGCCGGTAACTGGGGATGACAGACAGCGCTCATCGTCATCCAATGCGATGAATTTGTGGATATGGGTGATAGCTTTTGCGATGGCCTATGCGATTCTGTTGCGGCCGGACGGCGGACTTCTTCCCGCGGCAGTTGTACCAGCCATGATCTGGGTTGTCTGGCGTCATGGTTTAGGCCCAATTCGCGGGTTTGGTGCTGTAGCTTTATGTTCCGTAATTACACTGTTGCCGCTCATTCCCTGGACGGCACGCAATGCGCGCACGTTCCATCAGTTTCAGCCCCTGGCCCCAAAATATACCGCAGAACCTGGTGAAGTTTCAGGTGATGGGTTCCATCGGTGGTACCGGACATGGGCGATTGATTACGCCTCGACGGTGTCGATTTACTGGAAGTATGACATGGAAAGTATGGACATCGGGGAACTCCCCAGGCATGCGTTCGATTCCGGCGAGCAGTATCAAAAGACTGACAAGCTGTTCAGTGATTACAACGAACTTGGCGAGACGACACAGGCAATCGACGATCGCTTTGCCGAGTTGGCGAGTGAACGTGTAGCTGCGAACCGAGTAGGGTACTATCTGCTTTTGCCCTCTGCGCGCGTGGCAAATATGTGGCTAAGGCCTCGCACTGAGCTACTGGATATACCGGCGCAGTGGTGGAGATACAACGAACATCCGGTGGCGACTCTGTTTGCGGCCTTCTATGCTGCGCTGAATCTCGCCTATCTGGCGGCGGCGCTGCTTGGGTTTGTGCGCGCCTTGCAGCAGCGAAACAGCTTGCCGGTGCTTTGGGCCGCTGCGGGTTTCATCGCGCTTAGGTGCCTGCTTCTTGCAACGGTAGACAACTCCGAGCCGCGGTATGTGCTGGAGTGCTTTCCCCTGGTGATTGCGCTCGGGGCAGTGTTCCTGGCTGGCAATCAACGCAAATCGCCTCCGGGCATCAATTCTGCTGAGTCCAGCAGCTCCCCACGAACGACTCCATTCGGTTCTTGATACCATAAAAATTCCATGAAGCCCGGCCCCCCAAATCGTCCACTCCGTGTCCCTGTTCTCAGGGCCGTAATCGAGATCGCATTCATCGTCTTCCTGTTCTATTCCAACCTGCTGATGGGCGAGTTTACCGCCTCCAACTCCCGCGGCAAAAGCATGGCCTTCGCTCTTCACGACATCTTCACCGCCACCAACTTCGTAATCGCCCTCATCTCCGCGCTCATCGGCTACGTAGTTTTCGAGCACCTGCGCAAGAAGGTCTAGTCCCGTCAACGATCCGCCATCCTTGACCACGCCCGGCACATTTCCGTATGCTGCCCATGGTTCCCGCGCGGTGGAGAATCATCCGCTCCAACCCGCCAGAGGGAGAGCCCGCATGAGCGCCACGTCTTCGGCCACACCTCCCGTCCAGCATGTCCCCGCACAGCCGTTTCCTGCTGCTCCTTTGCCGTTTCTGGTTCGCCATGCCGCCGTGCTCGGCGCAGGCACGATGGGCTCCCGCATCGCCGCGCACCTGGCCAATGCCGGAATACCCACGCTCCTGCTCGACATGATCCCAGCCGGCGAAGGCCCACGCAACCGTCTCGCGCTCGCAGCCCTCGATGCTCTCGCCAAGTCCAAACCTGCCGCCTTTTACGACGCATCGCTAGCCGCCCTGATCACCCCCGGCAACTTCGACGACGACCTTCCCAAACTGGCCCAATGCGACTGGGTAGTCGAAGCCGTCGCCGAGAATCTCCCCATCAAGACCGCCCTGCTCTCACGCGTTGCTCCCCACCTGGCACCCCATGCGGTGCTCACCACCAACACTTCGGGCCTGCCCGTAAACCAGATCGCCGCAGGCCTTCCCGCACATCGCCACCGCTTCTTCGGAACGCACTTCTTCAATCCGCCCCGCTACATGCGCCTGCTTGAAGTCATTCCCACCAAGGAAACCGATCCCGCCCTGGTAGCCGCCTTTTCCGCCTTTGCCGACCGCAGACTTGGTAAGCAGGTGGTGCTGGCCAACGATACTCCCAACTTCATCGCCAACCGCATCGGCGTCGCCGTCATGTTTACCGCGGCAACGCTCATGCTTCAGCAGCGTCTGACCATTGAAGAGGTGGACCTGCTCACCGGCACGGCTATCGGCTGGCCCCGCACCGGAACCTTCCGCCTGGCAGACATGGTGGGCATCGACATTCTTGCCCATGTCGCCGCCAACTTCCCCGAGGGCGTGACTCAGGGCGATTTTTCATCCGTCCTCACCGAGATCGTCAAACGCGGCTGGCTGGGCGACAAATCCGGTCAGGGCTTCTACAAAAAGACCCGCGGCGCAGACGGCAAAGAGATCCGCCAGGTCCTTGATCTGGCCACCTTCGAGTACTGTCCGGCAACCAAGCCAAACCTGCCCGCGCTTGAAATGGCCAAGAACGCCGCCACCGTGGGCGAGCGCCTTCGCCTTCTGCTGGCCAACGACCCGGCAAAGGACAAAGCCGCAGCCTTCCTGTGGCCGTTTCTGTCGTCACTCTGGAACTTTGCAGCCGACCGTATCGGCGAAGTAACCAGCGACGCACCCTCTATCGATCAGGCCATGCGCGCCGGCTTTAATTGGGAGCTGGGACCATTCGAAATGTGGGATGCGGCCGGGGTCGCCTCGACCGTTGCCCGCATGAAGACCCAAAGCTTCGCCGTCAGCCCGCGCGTCGAAGCGCTGCTCGCTGCCGGCCGGCAGACCTGGTATTCCCCTGATGGCCGCGCGTGTTTCCAGCCGAACGCGGGCGAACTCCAGCCTGTTCCCGCCGTCCCCGGCCACGCCCGCATTGCAGATTTCCGCCGCAGCAACGGCGTAGTCCGCTCCAATCCCGGCGCATCGCTCATCGACCTGGGCGACGGCGTCGCCTGCATCGAGCTGCACTCGCTCAAGAACGCCATCGGCGGCGACGTGTTGGCCATGATCTCCGCGGTCCTCAAGCCGGACTCCGATGCCGTGCGAAACTTTGCCGCCTTTGTAATCGCCAGCGACCGCGAGAACTTCAGCGTGGGCGCAAACCTGATGCAACTGCTGCTGGCAGCGCAGGAGGGCGAGTGGGACGAACTCGCCGGCGTCATTCACAACTTCCAGCAGATGACTGCGGCCATCAAGTTCTGCCCGCGCCCGGTAGTGGTTGCCCCCTTCGGCCTTACCCTCGGCGGTGGCGCGGAGATTTGCCTGCACGCTGCGCGCCGCCAGCCGCATGCTGAGACGTATATAGGTCTGGTCGAAGCCGGTGTGGGCTTGATTCCTGCTGGCGGAGGCACCAAGGAGATGCTGCTGCGGGCCATCGATTCGGCCACCTCCCTCGCACCGCCCGATCCGCGCGACCCGCCCTCCAGATTCGCCCAATCGGCCGAGCTGGCCACCGCCGTCAGGCGCGTTTTTGAGACCATAGCGCTCGCCAAAACCTCCACCTCCGCCGTCGAGGCCCGCGCCATCGGCATGCTTGCTCCTTCCGATCGCATCACCATGAATCGCGAGCGCCTGCTTTTAGACGCCAAAGAGCAGGCCGCGGCTCTGGCCGGCGCAGGCTATACGGCGCCCCAGCCGCGCACCCAGATTCCCGCTCCCGGCGCGGGCGTCCTGGCCGCGCTTGAGACTGGCGCATTCCTCATGGGCGAAGCCGGTTACGCATCCGAACACGACCAGAAAGTCGCTCGCTGGGCCGCATACATCCTGGCCGGCGGCCGTGTGACTGCGGGCACACCGCTCACCGAGCAATACCTGCTTGACTTGGAGCGCGAAGCATTTCTCTCGCTCTGCGGCGAGCGCAAAACGCAGGAGCGCGTCGCCTTTACGCTGAAGACCGGTAAGCCGCTGCGGAATTAGTCTTGCACTGGATGATCGATGGGACGATCATGCGCAAAAGGAGAATTCCGGTGGATCGCCGTACTGATGGAGATGAAAACAGTCGGGCAAGCCAAGAGGCTCTGGAGGAAGAATACCGTCAGATGGCCGCTGAAACTGAGCGTGAAATGGACGCCGAAGAGTGGGCGGAGGCATTGATCGGGGACATCGACGCCTGATGGCCTCCCGCACTGGCCGTGAGTCGAGGATGAAATTACGTCTTGGAATTCTCCATGATTCGAGCTGCTGTTAGAACGGGCGGGTTGTTGCTGGTCGCACTCTTCTGCGCCTGCTCGCCCATTCACGCGCAGCAGCCCCACCCAGTTCAGCTCGATGAATCCGGACAAATCGTCGTCGCCGGCCGCTCAACACCCTACCTAATTCGCCATCTGCCGGTCAGTTCCTTTCCCGAACTCCCCGCCGCGGTAGTCGATCTCCTCAACCGCCGCGGATGCCTAATCCCGCAAACCTACCAGGCTCACCGGCCTGAGAACGTAGTCCATGCCAGTTTCGAGCGGCCCGGCTCCTCAGACTGGGCCGTCCTTTGCTCCGTCCAGGGAACGGTATCGCTGCTGGTCTTTTTCAGTGGCAACCCGGCTCAGCCCGCACAGCTCACCTCAATGCCAGAAACAAAGCGCCTACAGTCTCACGGCTCAAGCGACGCTCTAGGCTTCAACTGGGGCATTGACCCCGCGTCGCCGCAACAGATTCGCGATGCTCAAATCGGCCTTGCGCCACGCCCAGCCAAACTGGACCACGACGCCCTGGCCGACTCGGTCGTCGATCACAAAACCGTGTACCACTTTTACGCAAAGACCACCTGGACCCTGCTGGAGATGCCGGAATAAGAGTCGCGTCTAGGTTTCTCGATGGCCATCGGAAAAACTGTTCACTGTCCACTATTCACTGTCCACTGTCCTTTCCACTGGAGCCGCCATGCCCGAAGCCGTCCTGGTAAGCGCCGTTCGCACCCCCGTCGGCCGCGCCCCCAAAGGCGCTCTGGCCACCACCCGCCCCGACGACCTGGCCGCCCTTGCCTTGTCCGCGGCCCTGGACAGGATCCCAGCCCTCGACCGCGCCGAGGTCGACGACGTCATCCTGGGTTGCGCACAGCCTGAGGGCGAGCAGGGTTGGGACATCGCACGGTGGGCCGCCCTCCGCGCCGGGCTATCGGTAGATATCCCCGGCGTCACCGTCAACCGGCTTTGCTCTTCGGGGCTCGAAGCCATCGCGCTCGCTGACCTCCGCATCCGCGCCGGCGGCGACCGCGTCGTCATCGCCGGTGGCGCGGAAACCATGAGCATGCTCCCCTTCGGCGGCCTCAAGCCCAGCCCCAATCCCTATATGGCCGAGCACTACCCAGCGTCGCTGCTAACTATGGGACTTACCGCCGAGCGCGTCGCCCGCCGCTACGCAGTTTCGAGGGAGGAGCAGGATGCCTTCGCATTCGCCAGCCACCAGAAAGCCCTGGCAGCTCAGGCCACCGGGAGATTCGCAGAGGAACTGATCCCAGTGACGGTAACCACTGCCGTTCCGGGCACGAGGGCAGGCAAGCCGTCGGTCACCGAATCCATCTTTTCCGCCGACGAAGGCCCGCGCGCCGACACCTCCCTGGAAGCCCTCGCCAAACTAAAGCCCGCCTTCGCCGCACAGGGAACTGTAACCGCCGGCAACTCCTCGCAGACCTCCGACGGGGCAGCAGCCGTTGTCCTCATGGAAGCCACCCGAGCAGAGGAGTTGGGCATCCAGCCCCTCGCCCGCCTGGTTGCCTACGCCGTCACCGGTTGCCTGCCGGAGGAGATGGGCATCGGCCCCATCACCGCCATCCCCAAAGCCCTCAAGCGCGCCGGCCTCACGCTCGACCAGATCGGACTCATCGAGCTGAACGAGGCCTTCGCGTCGCAGGTGCTGGCCATCATCCGCGAGTTGAGCCTCGATCCGGAGCGCATCAACGTCAACGGCGGCGCAATCGCCCTCGGCCATCCGCTGGGCTGCACCGGCGCCAAGCTAACAGCAACGCTGCTCAACGAGATGCGGCGGCGGCAGGTGCGCTATGGCATGGTTACCATGTGCGTAGGCGGCGGCATGGGCGCAGCCGGCATTTTCGAGCGGCTCTAGAAGATTAAGCCTTCACATCTCCTGAAAGAGGTTGCTACGGGTCGTAAATAATCCCATCGACCCTGATCTTCGAGCACCAGAAGCAATACCAGACGTCTCTCTCCAGGTACAGTTCGCTCAAATCCAACTGCCGCCACCTGTGCAAGCCGGCGCAGCAAAACAGATTCTTGAAAGCGTTAGACTCGTGTTCCCGATTCGGCCAAAGCCTTGCGAGAGACGCGATGAGCGCCGGGTCGGCGGGGCGAGATGCGTTCCCTGCTGACGGCTGCAACATTCTCCGTTTTGCTCCTACAGCCTTAGACACCGGAAGGTTCGCATCTGATCCCGCTTCAATATCGCAGCGCAAAAACAGAAACAGCCGGGAGCAATCCCGGCTGTCCTCTAGTCCCTTAGTCCCTAAGTCCCTGTCTTTACGCCTTCGCGGTAGCCAGCGTCTTCAGCCGCGCGTTCAACCGGCTCTTGTAGCGGGAAACGGTGTTCTTATGCAGAACGCCCTTCTGCACGCCCTTGTCCAGGGTGGAGACGGTCTCGCGATATTGTGTCTGTGCGGCCGCCACGTCGCCCTTGGTCAGAGCCTCGCGCAGTGCCCGCAAGCTGGTCCGCACGCGGCTGCGGTTGGCGCGGTTCACTTCGGTGCGGGTTACGGTCTGCCGGGCGCGCTTCAGCGACGATACATGGTTTGCCATCGAACTTCCTTAGTCTCAGAGATGATGCGGTGTCAGAATGCAGCTCAAGCCGCATCCCTCGCAATTTCTTAGTCTACGGGAAATCAGGTTGCGGGTCAATCGCAACTCTCTTCCAACACAAGATGAGCCTGAAGGGGCGGTCGTGCTCGCCTCACTGCGCCACAGTAATTGTCCCCACCGTCGTCAAACTGGCCGCATTTTCCGAATTTCCAAGATAAACGGTGTAGACCCCAGGCGCAACCGTCCACGCGTCCGTCGTGGTATCCCAATACGACATCGGGTGCGACGAGTCGTTCTGATCCACTTCAATCGTCACAGCCTGCGACGCCCCCGGCTGCAGCA
>Ga0302140_10006766_pt1 | contig 14370 bp, 15 predicted proteins | sample I_Bog_E1_1_FD_202095 | JGI IMG/M metagenome (GOLD analysis project Ga0302140, IMG submission 202095) | Peat permafrost microbial communities from Stordalen Mire near Abisko, Sweden - I_Bog_E1_1 | ecosystem: Environmental > Terrestrial > Soil > Wetlands > Peat | place: Sweden: Abisko, Stordalen...
CTGGGTGTATGAGGCCGGAGGGTGTAATTATTTGGCATGGTGCAGCGCAGGTGTACTTCAAAAAGACTTTGGAAAAAGATACGGAATGGAAAGGAAAACAACAATGAGTGAATCCATAACCACGACCAAGGAGGCGCGATGATTGTTAAGGCAATTATCACCTTGACATAGCAACCCACAGGATATTGTGATGGAACCGGTTATCTACAATGTGGCGTTAACTGATGATGAAGCGGCTAATTGGCGAGCTTTGGGTGCGGCTCTTCGATTGGGTATTCATAGGAATGAGTTACGTCACCTGATTGAAGCTCATGAAGCCATGTGGGATCGAGTTCGACCCTACGCTTCTCGGTTTTCTGATTTACCTGATAAGGAAAAACAGCGAATGCTCTCTCTTTTTCCCATTCTAGATCAAGAACAGTCGGCATGTAATGAGGTTGAGGATCATGACGTTTAACCATTATTGAAACGCGTAACCCTTTGTCATTGGCTGCTTTCATGATGCGGTTGAATGCACAAACGAGATTTGTGCGATTTCAACCCCCATGCTTGTCGGGGGTGAAGAAACCGGAGATATGTTGATCGAAAGGTGGAACACGCGCGTTCCTGACGGTTTTGATTTAAGCTTACGAAGAGGGAAAGAAAAATGACCGATGAAACGACCGAAAAACACGCAACTTTACGCTGGGTTCTTTGAACGAAGATCACACTGTCACGGGAGTATTCCATAAAACCACCTCCGCAGCGCGACGGCGGACAAGACCCATATCAACCGCGCCTCTGACTTTGTTCCACAACATAATATGTGCGGGAACTTGGTCGATAAAACCTTCATTCATGAGAGCGAGCGCACTTGAATTGCTGAAATTACCAATCCCGATGTTGTAAGCCAGCGATACCAAAGCCGCGAATTGGTTCTCATTGATGGGCGTTTTAATCATGCGGGTTAATGCCGCCGCGACGGTATCAATCGAATTGACCAGCCAAGCGTCCGCCGTGCTTTGAGTGATTGTCATATCGGGGGTGACAAATGGCCCCGTTTGACCATAACCGACCGTCCAAATTCCACCCTGATCCTGATAAGAACACAACTCGCATCCTTCAAATTCTTTGATGAGAGCAACACATGATGCGTTAGCTTGCATTACTTACGCCTCGTCGGGCTTTCAAGGATTTCGATGATGCGATGAAGGCTTTCGCTTTGCTCTGAAAGCTTTTCGTCCACAACGGCAAGGTGGGAGTCTATCTTGTTGCGCTCATCATCTTGTTTCTCGCGCCACATAATAAGGGACTGAATGCTTCCCTTGTCTTGTTGAACCTGCGAATCCAATTTCGCGCCATACCACACAAAACACGCGCATTGCAAACATATCGCGCCAATAATGCCGATGGACACTTTCTTATCCAAATGCCACGAGTTCTCATATGCCCGCCGTTCGTCACTCATCATACGCCCTCGCCTGCGCCCTCATCCGCGCATAATCAATCATTGCCCCAACCAGCGGTGAATCCGATGGCAAGGTTTCTAAATCAGCTTTCATGTTCTGCTGTTCGACAACTGACCACGCCTTAACGGAAATGCACGGATAAGCCACCCCATGATCGGCACATGACGCTAAAAACAGGCACAGGAACGCGATAGAGAGTTTTCCGTCCTGAAGTAGCCGCTCCATCGCCGTTTTGCTTGTGGGGGCGTCTGTGGCAGCCACAGCCTCCCTTTGCAGGGCTTCTGCCGTCGCCAGCGCGTCGTCGCCTTTAACTTCTGCCGCCCCAAGCTTCTCCTCCGTGCTTTCCCGGGATTTCAGGAAAACGCCGAACATATCCGCGAGGAGCGACAGAAGCCAAGTCATTAGACCGCCGGAGCAGAAGTTGCAGCCGCCGCAATTGCCGCAACCGTAGGCGCGTCACCTGCCGTCACTGTCGCATTTGCCACCTTGACCACTTGTAATGCCGCCTGAGTGGCCTGCAGGGCTTGTTGGGCGTCAATCGGCGCGTCCATGGTAGTCGTCGCGACAATTGCCGCCCCTACCGTAGCTGCAGCCGCGCCAAAGCCGCCAGAAAGCAAGAGCGGAGCCGAGGCAATAGCCGATTTAAGAGCCGCCTGACCGACCTGAGACGCCAAAGTTTCGATGAACTTTTTGACCGACGGCCAAACATCCGCATCGAATTTTGATGCAAGACCGTCAATAACGTCTACGGCATCGGTTTCCGCGCCAACAAAGAAGTCCTTGACGTGTTGGTAGAAAGTTTCAGAAGTCGCTATATTCGTCGTGTCAGTCATGATATTTTCCTTTGGTTAGAGTGGGTGTGGGATTGAAGTACCGAAGAACTTAATCGGTTAAGTTGAAACCATTGACTCGTTTGAACGCCCTAGCGACAATGCGCCGTTTCGGGCTTTCGATGACTTTCATATGCTTTGCTCCCTCGACTCGAAACAAAATCCAGATGTTTCTTTTATCGTCTTTTAGAAACGCGTATGTTCGATCTCCGCTCATAGATTGTGTTTGAGAAAGAACGGCAACCGCGTCATGTGACCGAGAATGCCAATCCGCGTCGCATAGCTTGTTTCACGGGGACTGCGATTATCATTCTTCGGAAAAATATCCGGTTGGATGAATACCCTTCCAAATATTTCTCGTCGTGCGAACTTTTCAAGTGTCACAATCCGAAGATCAAGTTTGGCGATTTTGTTCATGAGTTTTCCTTAAGGGCAAGTTGACTTGACATAAAAATCACCTTTGGAATCCACACAGGCATAGCCGCCGCCTGTGCCGGGCGACGACGAACCTAACCCTGATACAGAAAGAGGCGAGAGCGGCATCGTTGTGCCAATCCCGACTCGTTGCGCGTCGGTGATACGCATCGCCTCCGTCATCGTCCCCGCTGTGGTCGCCGTGGAAAACCTTATCCGACCAGGGACGACCGATGTTGTTACCGAACCATCGACATCCATCGCGATATCCGCCGCGGCAATACCGGGGACGGTTCCGTCTGCGCCCTGCGTGTGCAGCGTGAAAAGATTGTCGTTGGTCTGCACCGCCACGTTGCTACTAGGGTAGTTGCGCGATTTCAACGCCCATATCCCGTTGCCGTAAGCGTCATTCGACCCTTCCGTCAAAGCTTGTCCGCCATTGTTGTTTATGTATTGGATGGCATATCGCTGCAAGCTGCCATCGGTTAGCAAGCCTGTGTAGCTGTTACCATAAGAAACGGTGCCACCGGCGTTGATAACGTTGCCCTGGTAGGAGTAATATCCGCTGCCGGCGATGATGTTTATTGTATCAAGAGCGTAGGCGAAATCCCCACTCCAAAAAGGATAACTCCCCGCGTCGAATGTGGACAGGTTGATGGTGGTGCCGCCCCCGTCCGCGTAGAAGTATATCGCGCCGCCGGGCGTATCAAGCACGGTGCCGGCGATAAATGTGCTTAACGGCGTGTGGGTGCTGTCGCCGATTTTATAACCGACTTGACCTGCCCCCGGGGCACCCGCCACTTGACCGAGGAAAGCATCGCCGCCGCCCAAGATGAGAACCCCCGGAACCGCCGAAGTGTTGCCTTGCAAGGTGAAGCGCGTTCCAGCGTCGAACAGGCTGTTATTGGACGTGACCCGCGCCGACCCGTTCGAGCCATACTCGAACCAGCATCCGAGAAACGCCATGTTGTAGCCGCCGGAGTCGTCGTTTAAAGCCCACGCCATCCCAGGAACGCGCTGCCAGATATGCGAATTTGCCATATGGATGTTGCCGCGACCATTGATGATGTGCACGCCGTCATAGGTGTTCGCCGTGCTCCTCCCCGCATCGATAACGATGAGATCATCCCATTGCGTGTCGTGAGGGCCTCCGAAATAAAGACCGTGCTGTCCTGTTGTGTCAATACGGATGTGGTTAACATACCCTTCCATGCCGTTCAGGGGGGTAGCCCCACTGCCCCAATCAGGGTACATCCCATAGACGGGGCAGTTGTCAAAACTATCGTTCTGCCATGCCGGAGTATAACCGTAATAGTCGAAGCAATCGCCAGAGGTGTTGTTGGCGCTGTTTCCGTCAATCGTCATGTTGTGGAGATAGAAAAACCCTGTGCCGAGAGTAGATCCGCCGACCAGCGTGGCGAAATTTTGGGTTTGGATAACGGTCGTATTTTTTCCGGCAGGCATTTTAAGCGTACAGCCGCCAAGAGGTCCGTTGCGGCAATCCATCGCGAAATGGTCGCCAGTTATAATCACGTTCCCGTAGACTGTACCCGGCGGCATAATCATCGGCAGACCTTGGCTTATGGCTTGAGCCTCGCACGATTGCAATGCCGTGGACTGGTCGGCGGAGCTGTTCTCGATCACGCCGCAATCCGCAACGGCATCGAGGACAGTCGAAAAACGCAGCGCGAAAGATGATGATGCAATCCCCGTCGAAGACTCTGTCGCCACAGATGAGGGGTTTTCGGCTCCGTATTGTCCGCTGTTGTTGTAAATAAGCTGACCATTACTGCCCGGTGGCGGAGTCTGCCCCGCAAACGCGGGGGCGCAAAGAAATAGAAGGATTAGGGCGAATGTCTTCATGCACGCGGATGTGGTGTTAGTTACAAACATAATATAGCGTCCCTTGTCACAATCTGAAGATCAAGTTTAGATATCTTGGTCATGATTAATCTCCCACCCATGCCGAACCATTGTAGAACACAGGGCAGGTCACTGCCCCGCTTCCAGTGAGTGCCGCTCCCGCAAGAGGACAGGCCGTAGTCTGGTCTGTCACGTATGCCCGCATCCCGACAACGCCAGACGGCAAAGATGAAACCAAATAACCTCTTGTTTTAACCGCGCCGTAGACGTCGAGGTTTGATTGAGGCGTTGCCGTGCCGATGCCAATCTTTGGCGAACCCGTCATGACGCCCGTCCCAAAAATGGCACTGCCGATATCCATAAAATTGTAGTATTGCGCCGTCGTCGGAACGTCGACATTTTCGCCGATGATGATGCACTGATCACAACCCGTTAGATTTGTACCCCCAATATATGCACCGAGAAAAACTGAATTTTGATTGTTGCCCGTTGTTCCGGTTCCATAGGCGACGTGTGACCCCAAAAATGTCGAGTTACTCGCGTTGGTAACGTAAAATCCGGCGGATACCCCAAGCATTGTGTTGTCATATACCGGACCGGGATTGAACCCTATGCCTGCGCCATCGCCGATACATATATTATTATTGCCGCTCGTCAAATAGGCGCACGTTTGGTCGCCAATGGCGAGATTGTAGCTTCCGGTTTGCATCAGGAACAGCGGACGATAGCCAGAAATGGCGATGTCATTTCTGCCTGTCGTCAGGCGGGATTCCGCTGCATTGCCAATGGCAACATCATTTGTTCCGCTTGTGATTGCCGACTGAGCACCTGACCCAATGGCGACGCGAGAAGACGACAAGTTTACTGTTAGAGCGTTTTGCCCATTGATGTCTATGCTCCCATAAACATCTAAAGCAGCAGCGGGACTCGCCGTCCCGATACCGACATTTTCGGTGGTGTAGAGGTTGGTGCCGGTGTCGGTGAGGGACGACGGGATCAGGTTGCCGGTGCCGTTGCCTTTGTAGATGATGTTCGCGGTCATGGTGGCGAGTCCGGTGCCCCCGTTCGCCACGACAAGCACGCCACCTAACGTGACAGTGCCTGTTGTTGCTGTGGCTGGAGTTAATCCTGTTGTCCCACCGCTAAAACTTGTCACAGCCCCTGATCCACTACTGACGAGTTCGGCTTGCGCTGGCAAGGCGAATAATATAATGGCTAATACTGCGACAAGTATCTTCATAGAATTTCACCTGTGAAGAATGCCGTTGAACTCGATGTTTGCGTGAAACATCCTGTGCTGCTAAACACAACGGATATACCTGTGCTCATCCGCAAAGGGAATGGCGTAAAGGCAATGCCAAGCGTTCCCGGACTGCCAGCCAAGTAATAGCATGCCACCGGAGTGACAGAACCGTCAGATGGAGCCGTTGCAGAGTTATAAATCAAAACGTAGCCCGCCGAACTACTCGTAACGGAAAGTCCAAACAGAGTCCCAGATGACGCTTTAAAAACGTGGCTAGATTCCGTTGTGGCTGAGTTAACGGGTACATTTGAGGATCTAAAGCATGCGGTAATGCCGCCGGGACATCCCGTAATTGTCGGATAGCTTGGCTCGACCTGCTGCGCTGTTTGTGCGTGAGAAACACCGCACAAAGCAAAAAAGGACAAGAGAATGAGAACTTTTTTCATTAGTTTGCTCCATTTGGATTTCATATCGATAACCATCCCAGAGAAGAATCGTAAAGTTGTATGCAGCCGTTATTGGTATAAACTTGGTTCACGCCCTTAATCGATCCCGTAGCTGGTTGCGGCGTAATCGGGTATTGGTAGGCGGTTCCGGCAAAATCGAATATCCATATGCTTTCACGCGAACCCGTGCTGGTAGGGATAGGAAGAAACTTATTAGCCCCAGTTGAACTGTTAAAGATGTTGATAGAGCCAAGTGCCGCCAAATTTCCTGTTGTTCCACTTGAAACAACCTGCTCGGACGCAATACCACCGCCACCACCAAGTTCCGCAATGGCTCCCGTTGTGGTCTGAAATGTTCTCCCAGACGGCATACCATCGAAGAAAACCCCTCTCACCTCCAATGTTTCATTGCCAACCAACATCAACTGCTCCTTATGGCATAGAGAGACAGTTTGCCGGTTGCTCCCGTGCATAAACGGGAATAGAGGAATGTTTTTTTCAACCTCAAGCCCTCCTTATGCCGTAAAGGGAAAATGATCCCGAAGAAATGTTGCCGCCATTGGTCAATATCTTGATGTCATTATACGGGCCGGAAACAGGCTGCACACCTCCGCCCGTATACGAAACAACCGATCCGGATTGAGAATATGACTGACCTTGAAATACGATTTGAGTTTGATTTGTCGAGCTTAAATTCATAAGAATTATTTTCCCCGACGTTCCGGGGGTACTGGCGTTGTTTACGCCATCAGGTGCAAAGTTAAACCCTACATCACTGGCATTACGCGCTACACCTGATCCTCCTACGGATGTTATCCCCCACACAGACCAGACATAATTGGCCGTAATGTAGGTACCAGATGCGCCTATCTGGATTAGTAAATAGGCTCCAGCGCTCACCGGAACAACCGCAGAATACCGCAATTCATAGTGATCATATCCTGAAGGGATTCCGGCAAAAGACACTGTGGCAGAATTGCTCGCAGTGACTGTTGGGAATAAAAGAACGTCACTTGCGCCAGAGGCTCCTCGATCCACATAGCCCTGAGTGGCAATTTGGACACCGCCTGTCCCAGCCGTTCCTGTGGGGGCATGGGGTGTGCCGGTAAAAACTGGACTCGACAATGGCGCGAACGATGCCGCCACAAAGGCAGTAGAAGCGGCACTGTTATCCGCATCCCCAGGAGATGCCGTCGGAACTGATATGGATCCGCTCGTAAAACTATTGCTTCCAGAATAGGTATTGTTGCCCGTAAAGGAATTATTTCCAGAAAGGGCAATGCCTCCTAAATTATTTAATGCTTGCCCAGAAGTTGTTGCCCCCGTACCACCATTGGCAACCGACAAAGGAAGCGGGGCATTTGGAATCGTTGATGGTATAATTAAAACCCAATCATCGTTTCCTAAATCGGTCGCCCAGACGGATGACGTATTAGCGTTCACACATAAATAATAACTTCCAGTATTTGCTCCGTTGATGCCGTCTTGAACTATGTCAGCATAATTATAAACTGCGCTAGTTTGCCATACTCCGCGATAAGAACCGCTTCTCGCAGCTATTTGTTGAATCTCCATGCACAAAATATCAAGGGCTTGTTCAGTAACAATTGGATACTGATTGCCTTGATTGGATATTTCTGCTGCTTGCGTAAGAGGGAGAACGCGTGAAATGGTCAGCGATGTTCCATTGGCAATCGGCGATCCTGACAAAGGATATGTAACGGTTCCACCTTGCCCCCAAATTTGCCCCGTAGCTGGGGAATTGAGAGAAACGCTATAGGCGGTGGACGGAAGGGAGATGGTAGTACCAGAAGCGGCGGTATAAACCACATTGATGTCAGATACGGCAACGCCAATGAATGGAAACGCAAAAACGGTTTGCGAGCCGTTTCCGCCGACGACGATAGTGCTGCTGGTGGTCGAAACGGTCACTTGCGTTCCATCTATTGGGATACAGCGTCATCACGACGCGATTTATCGGGCAGATATTATCACTTAATCGTAGAATTGGATAGGGAATATTTAGTGCATTCCTCCACCTAGTTTACCATTCCCCAACACTCCGCTTGATGCATTTCCTTTGGCAAGATAAACGCCGGGAACACCATAGGGAACTCCAGCCCCCGGAACATACCCGATCATTGCATTCCCGGTTTCTTTTCTCAGGCGCTGGTTCGTTCTTTCCCACCATCCCGGACTCGCAGCTTCCAAAAGATGGTAGGCAAGCAAGTAATCATATGCCCCTTTAACATAGAAAAGATTGGCAAATGGGACATGATTAACCGCTATGTGGGCTAGATCAGGCCATAGTTTATTTTTCTCTCCCTCTACATCGCCAACGGCTTTTCCGTATAGAGAGGCGATATCGTTCACATCCCCTACAACGGGGCCAGCAAGTGCAACAATTCCTTGTGTTCCCATGCGCTGTATTTGACCGAATAGCTCATCCCCAAGGATGCCAAGCGCCCCGCTGTTTGCCGTTGCTTCCAAAATAGTTTTGATACTTAGGGGATCAGGAGCGGGACGCCCAGCTAACTTTGCGTTCATAACCATTCTGGCATAACCGGCAGGTACGCCAATGGCAACGAGCATTCCCATATTATAGACGACTTCTTTTTTAGAAAGACTTTGGTAAATATTACGTTCGAGGATTTGGTTATAAGCTGCCAGAGGCCATGCCTTGAATTGCAATAAAAACTTAATTCCTTCGCTCGTTAACGTTCCCTTCTTAAGATTGCCATACATCAAGGCCTGTTCTTTGATGCCGGGAGTAACAACGCCTTCACGGGCGGCATCCGAATAATAGGAAAGGATTTTGTCTGAAAGGTTTCCAGCGTCAGGATGTCCGGCTAAACCTTCTTTAATCGAAGTCGGTGTTAGGTATTTGTTGCCATTAAAATCCCGAAGATTTGGCTCTGTCTTTTGGATTAAACTCCATTTATCAGCATTAATGCCATAGCGGGATAATTGCTTTTGAACATGAGGTTCTAAATCCTCAAATTTAGTCGCGATGTTTGATGCAAGATTTTGGGAAAGCATACTCTTAATGCCAGCTTTCCATCGGTCAAAAAGAAAGTGAATGCCAGTAGCATCCATATGCTTTGTGGCGAATGAACTGATTTTTCCGGGCAAGGTACTCTCTCCGAAAACATTGGCTTGCTGTCGGAACATGCCGTCGCCGTAGGCTCCGTTCTCTGCGGCGATCTTGGCATACTCACCTTCTGGCTTACCTTCAAATATGCTCTTTGCCATAGTGCCAAAAGCACTTAGTCTATTGATGCCGTTATGTGCCGCCATATTAGGAATTGAATAAACGCCTGAAAAGAAATGCGTCCACATCACACCGCCCAAGTGCATGGTGCTTTCCAAAGCGCGAATTACAGGCCCAGCCTTGGCGACAAAACCCATGTTGGCAGGAATGTTTGCCGTTCCGTCAAGTGCGGCCATTTCGTTTCTGATGTTTGTCGATTTATCTCTAAAATCCCTGACCTCGTCTCCTTGGCTTTTATACGTTTTCTCAACGCGACGCATAATCATGTTAAGATTAGCCATTGGATTAGTTCCGAACTTCTCCATCAACGCGCCAGCTTTCGCCATGCGATCAAAAATAGAAGAGACGGTTGAGGCCAGATTTGGGTTTTTGCCGTACTTTTGAGAATAGGAATAGGCGGATTCGCCGTCCTTCCAGACTATTGCGCGATGTGCTGAAACCTTATTAGAGACGTTTAGGGTATTCTCAAAATCCTTGCCGACAAAACCACTTTCTGTTGAGCCGATTTTTTCATGTACTCCCGTATAAAGGCTATCATACATATCGCGCATGACGCGCATCTGCATATTTTGGGCTGTTTCCCCTTTATTAGGGACATCACCAATGAATGTTTTTGGCGAAATCCATTGCTTTACATCGTTAAACCAAGCGTTAAAGGCTTCATCCAAAGTCTTTCCTGAACCAGCAGCAGCGCGTAATTTTTCCGAATCGTGACTGGTTGCAATTGCGTAATCACGAGCGTCTTTAATCCTTCCTCCCACCGCATTTACATCATCACGGGCAGCGTCAGTGAAATGGATAATTATCTTTGCGAGTGTTGAAATGGGCGAGTTCGCGACCTTCTCACCGTTCTGCAATTTATACATTGCGCCATAAACATCTTTATCCATCAATCCGGAATTAAAAGCCTTGGTCAGATTATTTTTGCGCAATTCTTCGTTAAATAAAGTGCTGTATTGCTCGCGTTTTGCCACCCATTTGCTTTGAACGCTGTCAGCGGCATCTTTGATGTTTTTGTATGTTCCGCGCAATAAGCCATGAAGCGTTTCTGCCGCGTTCTTTATGCCTCCATTAGTAGCGACTTTGTTCATTACTTTGTCGCGCTTCATAGCCGCGTCAAGGGCATCCATTTTCTTCTCGCGGGCTTCCTGCGCATCGCGCATAGCCTTAAGATATTCCCCGCGTTCAAGGCTGCATGTTGCCATCAGATACCGTTCTCATTCAGGCATTGCCCAAGTTCTTTCATTTTTTCAGCATATGCCTTATCAGCATCGGCAGCTTCTTTATAGGATTGTTGCAAATCTCCACGTTCTTCTGTTGTCATGCCTGATGTATCAAGAGATTTCTCTGCACTGGCAATACGCAAATCAAGTTCGTCCCCACCGCCGATAACACTTTTAAACAATCCTTCGTCGGCTGGTTTCTGCTCAACCTTCGGTTTAATTTTATCTCCACGCGATTCCATGGCTTGCTTGGCGGATTTCTCCATGCCACCTAGAACACCTTGCTTTCCGCCTCCGATGACGTTTTTGGCTGGTTCGAAAGTTGCGCCTGCGCCTGCTCGTCCACCGTCGTCTCCTGCGCCTTCGGTTCGGCGTCCAGCATCGCCTGTGTCGATTGGTTGAGTGCCTTCGCCGCGTCCCTCGTTTCCGGTTTGAGGTTCGGGTCGTTCATTGCCTGCGCCGACTTCTGGCTCATGTCCAGTATGTGCGCTTTCAGATGAGGCTTCATTGGCATTGGATTCCTCCATATCAGGGTAATAGTCGTGTTCGGAATGCTCCCCATCAAGTTCTTCAACGAAGTTCTTCTCAAGGGCGGCTTCTTTTGTTCTGCGCTCAAGTTCATCACGAATTTCTTCTGGTTCCAATCCAGTCGTATCAATGCCCATTTCTCCAGCATGACGCTCTAAATCATCCTCATAATCTAACGCATTTCCTTTTTTTCCAATATGTTCTTTTTCCAAGGCATCAAAAAGATCATCATGGGTTAATGTCTCTGGATTTTTGGTATCGTATTCCTTGTCGGTAATCCAGTCTCTAGCGTGTTCCAGTGCCTCATCATACGACATACCTTTTTTCTGGTATAGACGACCACGGTTAGTCATTATGCCACGCATATCCCTGTTCTTGAGATAGCCGCTTTCATCCCTCATGCCACCAGCTTGGGCGATGCTTTGGAGAATATTTTTAGGTTCACCCATTTTTTTATTTTTAGCGGCCTCACTACGATTAATGCGTTCTTGCATTTTCTTATTAGCAGCAGCATCTTCAGGCGTTATCTCGGCTCCGGTGCGCTTAAACGTAGTTGGTATATCTACATTTCCGGTCTTTCCTTCAGCGTTCGCTTTAACAGCGCTTAAAACATCTTCGCTGCCCTTGCGAATTTCGCCGTCCGACAAGCCAACAGTATTTTTGAGATAATCAATATACTTGTCATGCGACTTGCTCTTACCGCTCGACTTCTCGCGAACAATGTAAAGGGCTTTATCGACATCACTTGCAAATTGTGGTGATTTTGCGCCCTTGAGTGCTTTCGGCAGTTCCGGGAAGGATTCTGGCTTTGGAGCAGGTATTGCTGACTTTGGAGCCTCAGATGGAATAGACTCGGCCAATGTAACCGATTTCCATAATGGATTGGCGTTTGGTTTTCCCGCTTCAATATCCGACGAAGAACGGGGTTTCACAGCATCTTCCGGATTAAGACGCCCTGCCTTGATCCTCGCTATTTCCCTCACAACATCGTCGTTGACCCCGGATAATCCTGCATTTGATAATTCCTGTTTTACGGTATCAGTGTAGCGGTTGATCTCATTATCAGGAAGGCGCGAAGGTTTTGGCTCTACTTTTAATCCGTTGGGGATAATATTCTGTTTTGCCGCCGCAATCTCTTCAGGCGTCATATTAGGAGAATAGCCATTCTGGTTTTGACGCGTCCTATCGTCTGCAATCTGCGACAAGTCAGGGGACTGTCCGCCACGGCCTACAACAGATTCAGGGTCAACAGGGCGACCATTGACAATATCCGCAATAGTTGAATTTATGGCCGCTTCTTTAACGGGGGCAGGGGAACGCACTATATCTGCAGCTTGCGCCTGAAAATCAGTCTTTAATGTCTGTGCCCTCATTAATTCATCTGGCTTTAGAACGCCAGCTTTATGCAAGGCACCAAAACCGCCGTGTATCAATGCGCCGCCAACTGCGCCAAACGCCAAATCATTTAATGCTGCATGTAAATCATAGTCTCCACCCTGATATTGGCTGATGCCGAGTTGCGCAGCAGCGAGAGGAACCATTGAGGTTGTACCGCCAGCCGCACCAGAAACAACCCTCGCTGCTGTTCTCGCTGTTACAGATGAGGCATCAACGCCCAAAGCGTCAAGACCAGCCAGAACTTTTCCGCCACCCAGAATAGCGCCTCCGTAAGACATGGCGGCTAAACTGGCTGGATCAGCTAAGGTAGCGGCTGCGCCAGCCAAAAATGTCGCAGGCAATCCACTCGCATTACTGTAACGCGCAGTCATATTATCGTTTACTAATTCCCTTTGCTTATCCTTGATAAGCATATTGGCGACATTCTCATACATAGGCTCATCGGTAATCTTTGTCGGTTTTCCATCATTTCCTATAGGAGCCGATGCATTAATTTGTTGGGCTGAAATTTTTTGTGTGTTTGGCAAATCAAGCCCAAAAGCATCCGATAAAACATCGGTGCCATGAACAACATTTTCGGCCAAAAATGAACCGGCCTTGCGGGTGAAATTATTGGTTATATCCGCGCCAATCATTCCGGTAAAAGACGGGGCTTCCTGCTGAAATTCAGATGCCGCGCCTTGAAGCGGATTCTGTGGAATAGGGCTATCTTCTATAAAATCTTGAAAAGCCATTACTGGCCTCCAAGCATATCAAGGATAGATTGTCCTTTTCCGGTCACCACAGACGGGGTTGCCGGACTTGTAGCTGATGGCGAGCGAACCATTTCAAGAATGGATTTGCCCTTCTCATTATGAGTAGGAATCGGCGCATCGTCAAATCCAAGGGAGATTTGCTTGCCGTCATTTCCCATAACTGAACGACCAAAATGATCGTATAAATAAACTCTATTTTCTGACCCTCGTGTTACCCATGAAGGAGACGATTTGACATCGTTAATATACTGCTGCCTGTTCGCGTAGGTATCAGGAACAAACTGAGCGGGAGATATCCTTGTTTCTATATTATCAAGCGTGACTTGTGCATTGTTAGAAATGGTGTCGAGTTTATCAATCGGAACCCTTGCGCCGCCATCTGGCAAATAGGCATACTTTGAAGTCATCGCCTTAATAGCTGTGGCAGCAGGATTGCCGTCTGACGGATCATAAAAATGTATCGCCATTGCCAGTTTTTGCACACTGCCGACTGTTCCGGAAACTTGTCCGGGGGAAGCCCCGCTTCGGGCAAGAGACTGTGTCAATTTTATAACGTCAGGGTTTTCGGATACAGCTGTATTCAATTCTTTCAAAGGCGCCGCGCCGCCCATAAGAACTTCATCGCTCTTTCCTTTTGTTTCATCAGAACCGAGATACCTAGCGAACATTGTTCCATATTTGTCTGTAGTCGGATCGGCACCAAGTTGTTGCACAATCTGATAGGCTGGCGGAAGCCCTCCTTGTTGAACAAGAGATTTATAAACCGCAGGCCAATTGTTTCCATAATCATTCGCCATTTTCGATAGTTGAGTAGGCGCGGATTCGGGATCGGCGATGAGATTATTTGTTATTGAGGCAGCATAAGCCTTGGGTAGTACCGAACGATTGGCTTCCGGCACTTGTAAAGCTTCCTGTCGAGCAGCCACAGCGCTAACATAGTCGCTCATCTTC
>Ga0302140_10006768_pt1 | contig 14366 bp, 13 predicted proteins | sample I_Bog_E1_1_FD_202095 | JGI IMG/M metagenome (GOLD analysis project Ga0302140, IMG submission 202095) | Peat permafrost microbial communities from Stordalen Mire near Abisko, Sweden - I_Bog_E1_1 | ecosystem: Environmental > Terrestrial > Soil > Wetlands > Peat | place: Sweden: Abisko, Stordalen...
CGCCCCAGCCCGGCAAGCCTCTAAATATCGTTCCAATGCGTTATTTCCATCCGATGAAGACCAATTTGCCTGTGCTGGATGGATCATTAAAAATTGTGGGATAAATCTAGATGGTGCTTTAGAGCGGCATTACCACAAACAGATCGCCGCGTTCGAAGCAAAATCAGAGCGCGAACAGGCCGACCTCATCAGAGAAATGCGCTGGGTCCTGACCAGCCGCTATTGACACCGGTCCGTGACCGGTATGTTGCAGATGACCGGATGACATACCCACGGGCTGAAGCCCCCGTGGGTATCCATAGGTGCGATTATCATCCAAACCGGTGAATCCAATGTTGTTCTGTAATCTTACAATAGGTCTTCAATTCGTGCGATTGCTTCTCTAACCAATCTAGATGATCCCCCGGCCGCTGATTGTTCGCCATCATCAAACGCCCAACAATCGACTCGCTGTCGTTCGGATCAGCATGGAACTGATGCGAAAGAAAGGGCACTTGTGCCGACGTGATCACGGGAACCCGCATCCAAATGGCATCCGCCGAAACAATGTTGAATGTCTCTGAAAAGGAACATTGCAGCGAATAGTTCATCGTCCGCATCAAATCGAGAAACGTAAACTGGGTCTCGTCTTCGGCCCCCCACGACGCCAAACGTGGAATCCAAGGGTGTTCGACCAGCACGGCGCGTCTGGTATGGGAGAACATCTCTCGCAGGTTTTTAACGATGGGGGCGCCATAGCCCTCGACCCGAGAGCTATTGACGTGAAACTCCAATTTACGCCCTACCTTACCGGCAAACTTGATCGCCGCCACAGCCTGCGTTAAATGGTTCTTGAGCGGACGTATGGCACCAAAACAACCGATCTTCACCGTGTCATTCGCCACCCAGGGCGTAGCACTCTTGCTGGTGGAGGGTTCGATCGGATAGAAGTTCGGCGCGTAACTGACAAGTTGTTCCAACCCAGCGCCATATGCATGAGCGATGGTTTTCACATCGTCCACAGCGCGCGGCGAGTTGTTCATAATCTCAACGCCACGCGACAAATAACCATATATCCAATCCATCGACATGCCCTCGTTCGCCAGGAATGCCATTTCAGAATGATTGCGTACCGCCCAGTTGACGCGCGGATGTAACTTCTGAAGGATATCGAGTTTGGAGGGAACAACCCAGAACGCTTCAATGATGACCAGTGTGGGCTGATATTCGGTGACGGCTTTGTCGATACAGTTATTATCGACCAGTTGCATCATTTTAGCTTGTATGTTATTGTGGCGTAACATATGAACGATGAATGAGACCGAGTTCTTCAAGCCACTCGATAAGTCACTCCCACTGCCCCAATTCGCCTCACGGTATTTGAGTAGAAATAATAATCTCGGCGACATAAAATACACCCATATTGGTTGGCTGATAAAACGATCAGCAATATGGGTGTATCTATCGGGGATTAGTCCCACCGATCCAGTGTATATTCAAACATCGTGCCACCGGACGCCACCCGGATCGAAACCGGCACCTTCGTGGCGCTATCGAAACTCATTCCGCAAGCAGTGGCGTTGTCGATGCCACTGATGGTCAGCGTCTGTGAATAGGCTTCGATCGTCGCCCGGATCGCATGAAACTCGCTTTTCAGCAGGGATGGAAACAGACATCCGCCAGCGCCCTTGTAGCGGGTGTCTTTGGCGCCGTGCAAGATCAGGCCCATACCTTCGCTAAATTGCTCCATGCGGTTCTCATACCATTCCGGCGGACGCCGAATGACCGCATCAACCGGGCACCACGTGTGCGGAATCAAATTCCAATCCCTGGCGGTGGTCAGCGCCGCATACAAGTACCACGAGACTGGATTGCGCCGATCGGGGTGATCCCATTGGAAAATGGGCGGCGCATCGAAATTGGCCGCCGTGACATAAGCCGTCCAGTTTCCGGCTTGGTGCGGAACCAACACCTCAATCGTTTCCGCTGTCGGCAGCACGGTGCGAATAAACTTCGTGCAGGTTATCGGGGTGCTGCCGACTTGCAGATTGATCCGCTTTGCTGCACCTTTTGGTTTGAGATTGCCAAAAATACCTTTGCCGGTCGGCCGTGTCACCGGCGGCGGCACCCATAGTGTTTCCAGATCAGCGAGCGTCGCATAGCGCCGTTGCAGCGCTCCGGCCGCGCCCAGAGTTTCGATGATCTTTTCCGCCTGTGTGATGTTGCCAGCGCTCGGCAGCGCTTGGGGCCGGGCATAGCGCAGCGGATGCATTTTCGCATCGAACCGGGTCTTGACGGTCTCGAACACCATGCCGCTGGCGATATCCTCCAACAAGGTGCCGATCATCGAGCTACGCGGATGACAGAAGCCCGCCGGAGCAGTCGCCACCGCCCGCCAAAGCAGATTATCCTGCTGGCGCCGCCCGCTATAGGATTGCCGCGCGTTCAACAGCGCTTGCAGCCATTTCGCCACGCCCAGCAGCTTATCCGATTGATATAGCGTCTCCGCTTCCAGTAGCTTGACCGCCGTGGTCACCACACTCATCGGCAATTCATGCAGCGCAGTCACCATGATCCGGTAATCTTCGCGCTTCTCGGCCATCTTCTGGGCCGCACTCAGGATCGGCTTTTTGTAGATCATGGCAGCCGGTGGGGTGACTGCGAGATGGGTCCAGACGCCGGTCCTCGGCTGTCCCCAGACGTTCGCTTCGGACAGAAATACACCGTTGACCGGTGCACTCGCCACTGCCTCCCGCAAGGCCGCGATGACAGGCACATGCGGGGACGGAATATAACCATCACTCCAGAGCAGCGGTTTGGCGATGCCGTGATCATCGATCGTGACCAGCCCACCATAGTTTCTGATGAAATGTTCGCAAGCCCGGCAACGATAGGTCTGGCGCACCGAGAGCGGATACTGACTAAGATAAAGCTCGTACAAATCGCCATGTGTTGTCGTATAGACCGGCACGCCGGACACCACGCGGTCACGAAAATGGTGTCGGAATTCGTCAAGAAAGTCGGCATATTCGCGGTCATTGAAGCCGGGTGTTTGCGATGCTACGGTTTGAGAGTTCATTTGATTTCCCCAATGATCTGGAAGAATCTGCTGGTTACGATAAAACTTGCAACCGAATTGTGCGACAGCAACGATTAAATTAATTTGCCGTGTTCTAACTTGGCGAGACGTTCCCGCTCGATCGGGCTGCCCTGGCCCACCAAGGTGTCATAATCCAAGCCGATATCACTGGCCAGCAGGCGATAGAACGCCAGTTCATCGGCCGGGACGTAGTCGTCATCCGGGTGGATCAGAAACGACGGATCGGCGAGTAGTTCTTCGATGAGGGTGCGAAAACACGCACGGGCAAATCCAAGGATGCGCATTTCACGATCTTTGTTGGCATAAAACTCTTCTGCCATTTTGGCTCCGATCTCTGTTTACACTTGTGGATCTAGTCAATTCATCTCGCCGCTTCAAGTCAAACGAAGTGATATTTAATTCGATGTTTTTTGGCGAAGCTAAATCAAATCATGAAAGTATCTCTGTTTATCGTCAGCCTCGCTGGCGTCATGGCAACGCACGCACTGCTTGCGCGCAATGCCATACCCAATCCGGCAACCGAAGCCAGCGTATCCGCCTGTTTTGTTCCCGCGCAGGACTGTGTGGATCGGGTGGTGGCGGGTATCGCCTCTGCCAAGACCTCGATCCATGTGCAGGCCTATGGTTTTACCTCACCGCCGATCTTGCAGGCCCTGGTACAAGCCAAGCAACGCGGGGTCGAGGTCATGGCGATCCTCGATAAAACCAATGTTGCTAAGCGGTCACGTTATTCTGGCGCCACCTTCGTCATCAATGGCGGCATCCCCGTGTGGATCGATAGCACGGTCGCAATTGCGCATAACAAAATCGTCATAATCGATAATCATCTGGTGATCGGCGGCTCGTATAATTATACGCCGAGCGCGGAGAAGCGAAACGCCGAAAACGTGACATTTATCGAGTCGCCAGTCAACGCCGCCTTGTTTGAGCAAAATTGGGAGTCACGAAAAGCGGTTTCGACGCCCTATGCGGCGTCAATCCCAGATAATGCCCCACCCGCACCGGAGTAAAGTTTTGGTTCATACAATTGTAGAAACACGGTTTGGTAGTGTGCTCTACGGCACTTCCACACCCGCGTCTGACGAAGATTTCAAGAGCGTGTTTTTACCGGACGCCGAAGAAATTCTGCTGCAACGGATCAAGACCACGCTGAGCAATCGCCGCGCTAAGGCTGAATCTGAAAAGAACGTCGCGGGTGAGGAAGATCGCGAATCGTTTGCCTTTCATCGGTATCTCTCATTGCTGGCCGAGGGACAGACCTTGGCGCTCGACATGTTGTTTGCACCCAGGTGGGCGATGCTCAATGAGCCTGATCCGATCTGGTGCGAGCTTGTCGCCAATCGGCATCGGGTGATCAGTCGGTCGGCTGCCAGTTTCGTCGGGTATTGCCGGACCCAGGCGGCGAAATATGGGATCAAGGGATCACGGGTGCATGCCGTGCGCGAGATCGTGGCGTGGTTTGATCAGGCGATCGATCAGCATGGCCATTTAACGCGGCTACGCGACGCCCTGGAAGGCCTGCCAGAGTTCATCGTCGATCAAAAGCTGGAACACACAGCGCTGATCGAGATCGACCATCCCGGACGTGCTGCGGGGCCGGTGCTGCATTTGGAATGCTGCGATCGCAAGGTGCCGGTGACCAATACGCTAAAGGATTGTCGGGCAGTGTTCGGTCGGGTGTTTGATCAATATGGCCTGCGATCCTTGCAGGCTGAGCGACAGGAGAATATCGATTGGAAAGCACTGTCGCATGCGGTGCGGGTCGGGAATGAGGCGATCGAATTGCTGACCACTGGTTTCATCACCTTTCCGCTGCCAAATGCCGCCCACGTGCTGGCCATCAAACGCGGCGAACGTCCGTACCAAGAGGTGGGTCAAGAGATTGAAGAGTTATTAGAGCGTGTCGAGGCAAGTCAGCTTATCTCAGGACTGCGGGAGACGGCCGACACGGCGTTTATGGATGAACTCACCATCCGAGCGTATCATCGGGCTGTGTGTGGTTCCTAAGGGGATACACGGTGCCGGTTTGGGACCGGCACCGGTTCATGATTCACTCGTCCGGATTGACGGTTTTCCAGATCGTCGGCGAGGCGTCTTCGACGGCCTGCACCAGCCGATCGGCTTTGCCGCTGGGCCGGATCGCTTTCAGCCAATCGGATCGCACGACCAGGACGGCATCAACCGTGGGCACACTCACGCTGCTCGATTGCATGATATTTTCATAGAGGCCGGGATTGCCGCCGCTGGGTTCCTTCCGATCGATTTCCTTCCATTCGTACATGGGTTTGCCGTTCAAACCTTTGATCGATTTCATATCCCGATCATTGACATCCAGCAGCATCATCGAGGGTTGATGGTCTTTGGTGTTGACCGACATCATATTCGCGATTTTCATGCTGGCCGCATTCACGCCACTGACCCACAGGACGCAGGTGTCCTTGGAGTCCTTGACTTTTGTCAACGATTCTCGATCAACCGGATCGGGCAACCGCCCGACTTTCTCGTAAAGCGAATCATCGGCCTGCCGCAGGATACGCCATGTCTCTGCACTGCCTGTGCCGTTCGGCCCGACGATCAGATTGCCCTGCGCCTTGCCCAGATGATTGACCCGTGTCCATCCGGCGACCACGGGGCAGAGAATGTGCACGTATTCGGTGTAGACCACTTTCCACGCCTCGATCGCGCCCAGCGAGGCGGGCTGTTCCAGGGCGAATTGCGAGAACACATCTGATTGCGAAAAGGCGATGGTGCAGGTCCCGTCCATCAGGTCGCGCAGGTTGGTGAGTGATCCATCGGTATTGACTTCTTTGCCGCCGCCCACGCGACTCAAAATCTCCATCCCGGCGAAATGGTAATTACCGGATGGCGAGCCGGTACACAACCGCAGATGATTGGCGCCCATATCTTTATCAGCACCAGATGGTGCTTGGTCGGTGGTTTGCGCCATCGCTGGCAGAGCCAGCAGCGCGCCGCCCAGAGCTAGTGCCAAACCCCATACGCGTTTCATTTGAGACCCTCCATGTGGTAACAAGATCATGCACTCGACGCAGGGTTTATCCCGACCAGGGTGGTGTCTACAACACCTGCTTGACCGAGATCACCTTCGACGCGGCGACTCGGAACTCCGACTCGCCGTAGAGATATTGGTCGCTTTTTTCAAGTTGAACCTCGCACGCTAGCACACCGATATCGGCAATGTCTTGCTTGACCAAAAGCTCGATTGTTTTTTCGGGCGAGACCATCACCGGATCACTGCGCAGTTTGGTATGGGCCAACCAATATCGGTATAACAACGCTACCCGTTTCGGATCGGCGTTTCGCTTGGGGATTTCACCACCGGTCAGATGCGACCAGGATTTGGTCACCTCGGCCTCGATCCCCTCAGTGCGCGCCCAGCCCAAAATCTGAGTACCGGTCAACTGGCCGTGAGCAATCATCCACATCTCTTTCAAGGTGCGCATGATATTGCGGGCCAGTTCGAGATCATGCGTAAACGAAATCAGGTTTTGATGACCCAGATTGCCAAGGCCCCGCCGTCCGTCCGGTAACTCAGGACTAAACCCATTTTGTACCAGATCGCGGACATACGCCGTGGCATGATACAGGGTCTCCGTTGCGCCATGTTCGGGACGATATTCTTTGCCCCAGGATGCGGAAGCACGGATGTCTGTCAGGACTTGCATCTTGGCCTTGAGGTCAGCTTGCAGCGCATCGATGGCAACCAGTGCACCAGCATAAACCCGAAAGGCTTGCAGTAATTTTTTGGCGGCGGCGTATTCCGGGTCGGCTTCATGTTCCTCATTGCCGGGTTCCCACCCGTACTCCAAGAAGCCTGCCTCGGCCTGTGGCAAGAGGGTTAGCGCACGCTTAGTATCATCATCTATTGGCCGAATATACTCCAAGGCAGCCAACACGTATTTGATGAATTCCGGCCCATATTGGACATAATTTTCTAGACTAGAGCGCAGATCATCTAGTCGATAACGCTCAATCAGATTCGTATGCTCTAAATTATACAGGCTGTGAACTAGGTCTCTGGCTTCTTCATCATCGGCATGGCCGTAGCGCACGCCCTGCTGAAGCATACTCGCCCCATCGACGGCATTGTCCTTGATCACCGCCCGCGCACCGTTCAAGCGATCGATCAGCACGGTCAAGGTCTTGATACGATTTCGCAGATAGGTTGGGAGTTGATACGGCCGGTTGACAATGGCTTCATTGACAGCCGCGTAGTTGATAAGCTGTCGCATTGTCTGCATCATGGACTCCTGACCTCGCCATATTTACCCGATGGTGGCGCAACGAACAACAGGGATTGTCAACAGTCCCAGACAAATAACTGACTTGGATCGGAAATCAAGCGGTATTTTTAGAAACCGGGCGGGCCACCCATGCCCCCAGCGGCCGGATCGGCGGGCGCGTACATGATGGTCAGCAGGTCTTCCCGCTTGAGTTTTTCGAGTTTGCGCAGCGCCCGCACCTTTTTCAGCCGATTTAAATGTTTGAGGGTCAGCACTGGCTTGCGCGTCTGATTAGGGGTGCGCACACCCACCTTATCCTCGGCCGGATCATAATAGGCCGCGTTTAGATCGTTCTGATCAAGTTCAAGTATTTTCATTCCAAAAACCATTCTCTATGCGATTTTACGGTTATTTAGGGGTTTCGACCTCGCCACTGACCGCGCCGAACTCAGCCTTTTCCGTCATTGGGAACATCTCCTTGTAAATAGCCGGTTCAAGAACCGCAATCGCTTGACGCAGCGCGACCGACAGCCGATCGCAGCAAGGCATATTAGCGGACCCCGCCGCGTCGGCGGACTGGCGCCAGAATGCGCAGATGATTTGAGCATTGGTCAGATTCTGCATTGTCGGCACAAGCCAAATACGAAACATTCACAAATTCTTTCTTTGCTGGTGGTTATTCAGCCAATTTGGGCGTGCGATTGTCGAAATACCAGCTATTTCAAGATTTCAGCAATGTTTTGCATCACTAATAATCCCTGCAATAAGACCAGAGGTAAATATCTGTGGTGTGAACAGCATCATAGGTAGCAACCTTTGGGAGAACGACATTGAGAAGTTTACTGGAACGGGCGATCGTTCATCTATTGAACGGTGACGAGGGTAAGGCGAGTGCGCTGTTGCACAAGTTTATGGTGGAACGGGCACGTCAGATTCATGAATCCCTGCGGCAGAACGACGATGTCGATCTCACCGAGAATTGGGACCAGGAAATCAGGCTCGAAGAATATTTCGATGATGCTGACGTAAACGACGATCCGTCCGCCGATCCGACTGATGAACCGGTCGATGATGGCGCCCCTGAAATGGCCGACGATGCGCCAGATATGGGGGATGCTGAGGGGGTGGATAGCGGCGACGGCCTGGACGATCAGGTCGATGACGGTGGTCTGGATGACATGGACGGCGACGCGGACGGCCTGGATGGCGAAGACGGCTCCGTGGAAGACAAGATCGATACCCTGAGCGGTAAGATTGACGATTTCATGGCCGAGTTCGATCGCGTCATGGCGGAATTCTCCGACGAAGAAGGGATCGACGATCCTGTTACCGATGATGGCGGCCTCGAAGACGACGGTGCGGGCGGCGATGATGCGTTCGGCGGCGATGAAGACCTCGACAATGGCGACGCACAAACAGACAACAAGGCGCTCGCAGGCCGTATGGAGACCGATGTCGCCGACCCTGACGAGGACAATCCCGAGGATGAAATTCCGGAAGACGCCGAGATGGGGATGGGCAGTGATGACGCCGATCTAGACGATATCACCGAATCGGTGCTGGCAGAACTTGACAAGGTGGCCGCACCAGCCAACACCGATGGACGGCAGAGTGACGGCAAGTCATTCAGCCAGAATAAAAGTTCGGTCATTCGTGGCAACAACAACGTCATGGACCGCAAAGGCGGCGAACCGGTGATGACCAAGGCGAAGAACCCGGCGCGTGGTTATGCCCGTGAAACCCCGCCATCCTCGACCAGGAACAACTCTGGCAGCAATAGCAAAGTGCGCAAGGGCAATGTTCGCGACCATTGGGAAGAGACGATGGAAAAAGTGCCAGCCGAAGGACCATCCGGCGCGCTGCTGAATACCGACTTCGCGTCCGGCCACAAGAAAGCCGACTCGATCATCCCAGGCAAGAAGGATAACTCCAAACTGTAATGGGAACGGGTTGAGATTGTTAAACGCCGCGAGGAGCTTTCCTGCCTCGCGGCTTCTTTTTGTCCGGTGGCATGTCCTGGAAAGCGGGATTGCACTTTACGACACGCCATTTCCCAGCGTCATACACGCGCGGTATCTGTTCGGCAATGGCCATTTGTCGCTCTGTCATACCGGTGCCAACATATTTGGCGAATCGCTTGCTTGATTTACGAAGATTAAACTTGTGAATGCGCCGATTAGCGATTACGTACATGTAATCCGGGGCGATTTCTTTCTCGACCGTAAAGCCAAGGATCGTGTATAGCGCGCCCATGCTCCATCGCAGATCAACAAATGACTTGATGGTCTGCCAATTATACATGCGCTCAAACGCACACAATAACCGACTCGCACCACCCACGACCGAATTTTTGCTGGCATAACGAACCAATTCCCACCCTGCGGATGTTCGTTCTGTAAACGACATACAAGCCACCAAATCGTGCTGGCTCCGCAGCCCGAGATGCACGGTGGCAGAGGCGCGACCGAAAACATGGTGAATGTCGTAAAATCCGGCCGCCTCGTGATGGCTGATCGGTCCGAGAACGCACGATCGCGCATAGGTCTTGTGAGTGGTCAGACCAAGCCGGTGTCTGATGGTGGCGATCACTGCCTCAGGGTGGTCGATCCATTCATCTTCGAAAACTTGAAGCAAGGTGATATTTTGGCGCAACGCCATCAATCGTTTTTTAGCATGATAGGCGCGATCCCGGCCGAATGCTTCGCTATGCCAGATCGCCCCACCGAATTCGACTCCAAGTCGATGTGTCGGAAAGTAATTATCAATCTGCTGCCAACAACGGCGATCGTTGTCTTTACCTTCTGGAATCAGAATGTCAACATTCCGCTCTGGTGGCATTATTTCACGTGCTAGACAGTCGGCAAAAGCGTTTTCGGCTGCACGATGATCACCGCCCGTATAATCTAGTTCGATGTTCCATCGATAGGCATACCGATGAATCAGAGACGGATCATATCCGGTTTCTGCGGCAATATCACCAGCGCGTCTGCCGGTGAAACGCCGGGCGAAATCGGTCTGGTCGATGATGCGATGTTGCGGCAGGATATGAAGCTGGGCGATATGCCCGCCGAACCGCTGTTCCATAGTCTGCTTCATTTTGTGCCGCACTACAGGTGAACAGGCGGGTGCGACACCGCCATAGCGAAGCAAGTTCGTCGCTTGGATTTTGGCTTGCACGACCGGATGCCGCGCCACATTGGATACCCCCCACGTGGCCCTTACCCCCGCTCGCATACGGACCTGATGTTCCGGTGAATGACTGATGTGGTCCACACCGTGGTTCAGTTGCGTCTTGTCGCGGATAACCGCTTTGATCTCGTCAGACGCAAACACGTTTTTGGCGCCATATCTGACGAGATTGGTGGCCTCGGCCGTCTCGCGACGACTGACCAGTGATCCGGTGTTAGGCACCCCGTAGCGGTCCAGGCAGGTATCACGGATTTTTTCTTTTACATCCGCTGCCTGTGCGGCATTGGCGACGCCTCGTTTGGCAAAGTTGGTCGCCTCCGAAGTGGCTAGGAAATGCTCCATAAAACACGGGCAGACACGGCCGTTGCCGCAAAACTTCCATCCATCCGCAATCCGCACGATCGACCGATCGCGACCGGCTGCACAGATGGCCGGACCATGCAACAACGTTGCAGCGGCACGACGAATATCGGTTTCTTCGATCTGACCCAACGCCAATTGCAATTCGGGGGTCAGCTTTGTAACCCACCCACCGCGCCACCGCAACAAATGTTGTCGCAGCACTTCCGCCAAAGGGTGGGTCATCATTACACACCTTCCAAATTATACAAGATCGACAATATTTATCGCTGGAAAGCAGGTTTTTTTGCTTTCGTCCACTAAAATGATGCCCGATCGCTAAATATCGTTGTCGATATAACGTCCGGCCTATTGAACCCAGATTTGCTTAGTCGATCACTTAGTTACGCATTATCGACTAAACAACGGTCAGGCTCATGTTTTTAAGAGAACAACTTTCATTTTCACAAGCGCAGTGCGTCATCGAAGCCGCCGACAAGGAGGGTGGAGGTAAGGACCTCTACATGAAAGGCATTTTCATTCAGGGCGGGGTCCGCAATTTCAATGAGCGGATTTATCCGGCTCGCGAAATCAAAAATGCCGTAGAAAATATCGATAAGCAACTGCGTGATGATTACAGCGTCATTGGTGAACTCGATCATCCTGAAGAACTAACGATCAATCTAGATCGCGTGTCACACGCGATCACGGAAATCTGGATGGATGGCAACAACGGCATGGGCAAGTTGAAGATTTTATCAACGCCCAAGGGCAACATCGTCAGAACGCTGATCGAATCTGGCGTCAAGCTAGGCGTTTCCAGCCGGGGGGTCGGGAATGTTGATGAGAGAGGCGAAGTTTCGGGATTTGAGATCATTACGGTCGACATAGTAGCTAGACCCAGTGCGCCGGATGCCTATCCCAAGCCAGTTTACGAATCACTGAACAGCAAACGCGGGCGGATTATCTCCGACTTGTCCGAAGCGGCGGTGCACGACCCGATGGCGATGCGGTTTCTCAAACGGGAAATCCTGCGAGCCATTACTGAATTAAAATGGAAGATTTGACCATAGGAGAAATGTTCTAATGGAGAACATCAAAAAGCTTCTGAGCGACGGCAACCTCCCCGAGGAGATTGTTAGCTCGTTGCAAGAAGCCTTCGATAAGAAGGTCGAGGAAGTCCGCGAACAGGCAGAAATGACCATTCGCGAAGATTTCGCTAGACGTTACGAACACGACAAGGAAGTGCTGGTCGAGGCGGTCGATCGCATGCTGACCGATGCCGTGCAGAAGCAAGCGGATGAGAAGGCTGCCGAAGTCGGCAAGTTTGTCGATGCCCGCAATGCCTTCCGCCGAGGCATCAAGGAAAGCAAACGCACCTATCGCGCCAAGCTCAATGAGCATGCGGTGGCCGCACGCACCGCTGTCTCGACCAAGCTAAAGGAAGAGATTCTGAAACTGCGCGAGCAGAAGAAGGTGCTCAATCGCGAGCGGCTCCGGTTTGCCGACAAGTACAATGCCGTCAAAGAATCACTGACGAACGATCACGTCAAGCGCGTGCGCAAGATCGACGAATTCGTCGTTCGGCAAGTGACCAAGGAGCTTGCTGAGTTCCAGCAGGACCAGAAGGCGTTGGTGGCCACCCGGCTCAAGCTGGTGAAGGAAGGCCGTAAGAAGCTCAACGAAACCCAGGGCCGTTTCGTCAAACAGGCCGCCTCCAAGGTGGAACGGGTCATCAATGAAACGTTGAAGACCGAAATGACCCAACTGCACGAGGACCTGGAACGCAATCGCCAGAACATGTTCGGTCGGCGCATTTTTGAAAGTGTCGCGGCGGAATTCATGACCTCGTATTTGGCAGAAGGCACCGAGATGCGCAAGCTGCAATTGGCCGTCGAAGCGCGCGACACTGAGCTTAAAGAAGCCAAGAGCACTCGTGACGCGGCGGTGAAAGACAGCCACATCGCGTTACGCAAGGCCAAGATCGCAGAGGATCGGGTGGTACGCTCGAAGACCCTTGGCGAATTACTGATCAATTTGCGTGGCGACAAGCGTCAGGTGATGGAGGGCATGCTGGAAACAGTCCGCACCGAAGCCCTGCGCGAGTCATTCAACAAGCTCTTGCCGGTGGTTCTCGATGAAACCACACGCGTGAAATCAGCGACGCCCCAAAAGCGCGTGCTGAGCGAAACGCGGATCGATAAGCCCAACGTCGTGTCCGGTGAACAACGGGGCAACCGACTAGCAGAAGCGGTGCAAGCCGAGGCCTATGACATCGATCCCGAGATCGCGCAGGTAATTAGACTTGCCGGTATTACTAGATAATTTTCAGGAGTTCAATTAATGAACAAGCTGTTTGAAACACAGTGGAAACAGACCAAGGCAGCGCTTTGCGAGGGCCGCGATCTCACCCACAATCAAGACGGGACCGCAAATCCCAACAAGCGCCAGACCATGGACACCATCCTGGAAAATACCCGGCGTGAACTACGGCTGATGGAAGCCGCGACCAATGGCGCGACGAACGCCTCATCCGTGGCGACGCTGAACCGCGTTATTCTTCCCGTTATTCGCCGTGTCATGCCCACGGTAATTGCAAATGAAATTATCGGCGTCCAGCCGATGACAGGACCAGTCGCGCAAATCCATACGCTGCGTGTGCGTTATGCCGATACTATTCCGGCAGCGGGCGGCGGAATTTCGGCTGGTGCCGAAGCATTGTCGCCGTTCAACATCGCCAATTACTACTCTGGCAATGGTTCTGTAGCCACTCCGGCTGCTGCGTCTACGACCTATCTTGAAGGCACTGGTGGAAATCGTCTGAGCATTCAGATTTTGAAAGAAGTCGTCGAAGCAAAGACCCGCAAGCTGGCGGCTCGTTGGACCTTTGAAGCGGCACAGGATGCGCAAGCACAGCAAGGGCTTGACATCGAGGCCGAGATCATGGCGGCACTAGCGCAGGAAATAACGGCCGAAATTGATCAAGAAATCATCAACTTCTTGATTGCTCTACCCGGCGCTGCTACTAGCACCTTTGCTATGTCCAATGTCACGGGAACCCCCACTTTTGTTGGAGACGTGCATGCTGCACTTGCGATCCTGGTAAACCGTCAGGCAAACCTCATCGCGGCAAGAACTCGTCGTGGCGCAGGCAACTGGTGCGTAGTATCCCCGACTGCTTTGACCATCTTGCAGTCTGCGACGACTTCCGCCTTCGCCCGTACTACTGAGGGAGTATTTGAAGCCCCAACTAATACCAAGTTCGTTGGCACTTTGAACAATGCAATGAGGGTCTACGTCAATCAATACGCTGCCGATAATACCCCGGTGCTAATTGGTTACAAAGGCAACGATATCGATGCGGCAGCGTTCTATTGCCCATATGTACCATTGACGAGTTCCGGCGTGGTGATTGATCCCCAAACGTTCGAACCAGTCGTTAGCTTTATGACACGTTATGGTTTCATTGCTTTAACGAACACAGCCTCCAGCCTTGGCAACGCGGCTGACTATGTTGG
>Ga0302140_10006770_pt1 | contig 14366 bp, 8 predicted proteins | sample I_Bog_E1_1_FD_202095 | JGI IMG/M metagenome (GOLD analysis project Ga0302140, IMG submission 202095) | Peat permafrost microbial communities from Stordalen Mire near Abisko, Sweden - I_Bog_E1_1 | ecosystem: Environmental > Terrestrial > Soil > Wetlands > Peat | place: Sweden: Abisko, Stordalen...
GGGACAGGTCAGATTCAAGTTCAAGATAGCCAAACGGGAGCGGCCTCGCCTTCTGTGGCGATTGCGATCGTCTCGGCCGGGGAAAACAACCCGTTGCCGCTGGCGATCTCCACCACTACGTTGCCCGCAGGAAGTGTAGGTGCGGGTTATAGCACGGTGCTTGCTGCAAATGGCGGAACTACGGCTTATTCGTGGTCAGTCAGCTCAGGGAGCTTGCCATCTGGACTGAGCCTGTCGGCTGCTACGGGGACAATCTTGGGTACGCCGACGGCGAGCGGAACATTCAGCTTCACCGTTACTGTGAACGATAGTAGCAGTCCGATCCAGGCCGAGTCGGTTGCCACATCGATCACAATCGCGGCGAATCCTCTGACCATCACATCGTCAACGCTAGCCTCTGGAATCGAGGGTGCGGCCTATTCGCAAAGCCTGCGTGCCAGTGGAGGAACGCCAGCTTATAGCTGGTCGATTACCTCTGGTAGCCTGCCGACTGGATTGACGCTTGCGGCTGGAAGCGGCGTTCTATCCGGAACGCCGACGACCAGCGGAGCATTCAGCTTGGCCGTTATGGTGCGTGATAGCAGCAGCCCGGTCCAGACGAAATCGGTTACCACATCCATAACGATTGCGGGCGCTGCCACGTCTGCGTTTGCCAATGTCAGCGTCGGAACTACTCCAGGCAGGGCGATCCCGGCCGATTTTATGGGTCTATCCATGGAATGGGGCACTGCGCAGACGATGCTGGGTGATTCAACCGTTGGAGCGGACTACATTGCCCGGCAACTTTTGCTAAACCTTACTGCGTACGGCTCGGCTCCGCTCAATCTGAGGATCGGGGGGAACAGCACGGACGCGACCGGAGAACCCACCTCCACGACAGTACAACCCTTTGCGGAACTTGCAAGTGCTCGTGGAAACCATTTTTCTCTTGGAGTGAACCTTGGTTCTGACAATGTCAGCCTGGCCGTGGATCAGGCGAAAGTCTATGCGAACCAAATGCCGCCAGGCTCGCTCGACGCGATTGAAATAGGAAACGAACCGGACATGTATCTCTTCCATGGGCTGCGGCCACCTCCCTACAAGTTCGCAGATTACCTGGCCGATTTCAATGAATGGAAGACAAATATCATGCCGCTCTTACCTAAGGGTACAAAGCTCATGGGGCCTTCCTGGGCAAGCCCGAGTTCGCTGGCCAATGCTCCGTCCTTTGATTCCACCGAAGCGAGCTCTTTAACAAATTTCAGTCAGCATTATTATGTCGCGGACGGTTTAGGAGTAAACCCCGAGGACATTCTGCTCACACCGAGTGCGGCTTCGGCCGGAGCAAATGTAGTGTCAGCAGCTGTTATCACGGCGCATGGATTCGGACTACCATTTCGTATGGGCGAAATGAACTCCCTTTACGACGGCGGAGAGGCGGGGATTAGTAATGCGTTTGGATCTGCGCTCTGGGCCCCCGACGCAATGTTTCAGTACGCGAGCGTCGGCGTGGACGGTGTGAACTTCCACATGGGCGAGGATGCGATATACGCAGCGTTTGACGTCCACGTTCATCCGACAGGTGCGACGGCTTCCTATTCGCTGACTACCGTGTATCCGCTCTACTATGGACTGTTATTCTTTCAGGCTATGACAGGGAACGGCAGCCATCTTCTACCCACCGCCCTGACGACCAAGGCCAATCTCACGACCTGGGGAACCATCGATGCCGCCGGTACCCCGCGCCTGGCGATCATCAATAAAGACCTGAGCTCAACGGGAACAGTCGACGTCTCCATTAGCGGATACGCTCACGCGCAGGTCTATCGCTTGAACGCGCCAAGCTATCAGTCCACGTCGGGGGTCAGCTTTGCGGGACAAACCTTCGACGGCAGCACGGATGGAACCATCCAGGGCACTCAAACCGTCGAATCAATTGATGTCACGGACGGGGTCTTTGAGATTCCGATGCCCATCACGAGCGCCGCGATCGTGGTCTTTTCGAAGTAATCAGAACTAAGAATTCGTATCGTTTTTGTGGGTTGCGTGGCTGCCCGGCGGAGCTTTCCGTGATCGATGTGGCAGTGATTGAATAAGCAGGCTAACTCTTCCGACCTTGGGTAGATATTTTCCAGGAAGGCAGTGAAGATTTCCCGAAGACTTTTGATTGGGTCATGGGAGCTTGCGTACCGAAGTGACTATTTTTTCTGCATGCGAACTAACGCTTCACGAAGCGTTAGGCGAACCCGCGAGGTGTCTGAAAAATCACCTTCTCGAAATTTGCGCCACAGCAGAACCAGAAAGCCGCCATGGCGGAACCATGCATTGCGGCGTTCTGCAATAACATCGTGCCTTTGTTCCACCCAGGGGTAAGGAAATGCGTCCGGGGGAGGAACGGTCGGATTTCGGAAGACAAGGATGTAAGCGTAGCGTGCAACTGGCGAACGGTTCGATGGGCTGCCATGCAGGACCCGACCGTCGTGGATGGAGCAATCCCCCAATGCCAAAGGAACGCTAACGATTTCTTCTGGGGAAGGTATGGAACAAGATTCCAAACTGTGGGCTTTGGAATCGTTGTTTGCAGATCGATGGGGCCTGATCGGTCCCATATGCGTTCCCGGCACAAATTGCAAACAACCGCTGTTCTCATCAACATTCTGCAACGGCAGCCAAAGTGTCAGTTGGTCAAAGTCGTAATCAAGCTTGCCATAGGCCTGATCCTGGTGCCAAGGCGTGGTTGCTCCTTGAAGAGGAGGCTTTACAAGTACAAAATCAGCAGAGCAGAATGCCTTCGGTCCGAGGATCTGATGGGCGATTTCGTGAGCTTTTCGGAAGAGTGCTGTTTTCTTTAGGGCGGGTGCAAAGTTCGAAGGATTCGTAAGCTGGCCCAAGGTTACAGCCTCTGAATCGTACGGCTTGAGGACGTCAAACTGAGCGCCTTCCTTTACGCCAACTTTACGAGAATACAAGTCCTCGAGTACTCTGCGAATTTCGGCGATCTCTTCAAGCCCGCAGATTCGACGTAGACTAGCAAATCCGTCGCGTCGAAACAGTTCGATTTCCGGAGTGCTCACGACAAGGCCCACGGTCGTCCTCCAAAATTGTTACCAGAATTCCTAAGGACAGAAGCGGAGGTTTGGATCGTGGCCATCGGATTCGATGAAGGTTTCGATGGTCGATTTTAATCCTCTAATCGAGCAGCGGGCCTGTACAAAATTGCAGTTTGCTGAGCACCGCGATCCAAGTTCAGCCAGCATGCTGGGTTGCAGACTTCAGCATGCCAGCGTAAGAGTTTCCGGAAGTTAGTCACTAATACATTTCTAACATATTCATCCTATGTACATCTACGCCGCATATTTTTATTTGCTAACTTTTGCGGAGCGGCCGGGTTTCCCGTTGGGGAGGGTCTCGTGAACGGATATCCCAATGGGCCCCGGACAAGAGACCAACAACCTGCGCCCATCGGCCAAGATCGCCGTGGCGGAGACTCCGTCCGCGCCGGGCTTTACACTCTGGATGGGATTGGATTCGCCGGCGCGGAGGGGGATGAACATCGTGAGGATGAGTCTGGGCCCGGAGGCGGTGAGCGTTTGAAGCAGCGTTGTCGCAGGAACGTGTGGCGGGGCTACATCTTTGCGGACATTCCAACCGAGGAGCTCTGGCTGCTCCTGACCGGAGGCAGACTCTACTCTCAAATTGGTTGTCAAGAGCGGTACCACTACGATATTGGGAACGCCGGGATCCTCTGTAATAAAACTCTGGGTGGAAGGATCTATGCGACTATGGGTTGTCAGAATTTGCCAACGCGCCTGAAAGCGATGTTGAAGGGAATCGTTGGGACTGACTCGATCAGCGACAAGATAAATGTTCGGCTTCAGGAATAAGACATCGCGGTGTTGAGAAGCAATCTTCAGGTGAGACGGCCCATAACCTTCGGCGTAAACGCCTGATGCGAAATCGAATTCTGCGTTCGTGTCCCAATGAGCATTGATCGGCCCTTGACTTACCATATTTGGGTCGTGCAGCGGGTCATCCTGACTTATTGGCCTTACTTGTGCCAAATCGTCTACAACTACCGTGTTGTGGGAGAAAGCCGAGACGGCCCATTGCCGCCATTTGCTGTTTTCGTAGCTACCGCCGCCACCATTAAAGATCAACTCGCGGCCATAAGCCCACACATTCAAGCCAAGCGAATCCTGCTGCTGGTGCCCGAGTCCTAGTGGGCCTACACGAAATATAAGATAGTTTGCGTCGGCATCCCAACTGGACCGCATCGCGGCTAGCCCAGAACGGTTCAGGAAGACGGACGTGTAAGGCGGTGGCGAACCCTGTCGGCCGTTACCGGCGAACCACTGAAAAGCAGAGTCATTCGGATAATAGATAGCTGCCTTTTTGAGGACTCCCGGAACGTATACCGGCCAGGAATCATTGATCTTCGGCAACCACCTGTCGGGGGCCACCACGCTTACCTGCCAGTCGTAAGCATTTTGAAATTCGTTCAGATAGCCTGGGGGAAGCTCTGCTGTGAGGCCCGCCCATCGCGCAATTTCGGCAATATGCAGAATGCTGTCCAGGGACACATTCTGATAGCCGCTTGAAAGCTCGATTTGAGCTCCGTCAGGAAGAAACTGTTTACGTCCTTCCTCGGCAATCGTCGTTGCCGCGAAGCTTCTCCACTCCGATGCCTCTTTGAATTCTGGAAATTCTGCGCCGGCTGAATAAAGTCCGCTCATTTCTATCGTCAGCCAATTCAGCTTCGTATGATGGTTTCGCAAATATCTGCCGTGATCAAGGATGGAATGGACAAACGCAAGGAGATCCTCGTCCTCCATCGCGGGCGAACTACGAAAGGTATAAAAAGCATCCATCCAGGACCCGCCGGGGCGGATCCCCGCCTCGATCGTTCTCCACGCCGACCCAGAAACATTTTCCGTGCGGGCCGGAACAGGGCACTGCGCAATCCACGAGCGTAATTCCTGAACAAACGCCGTAGCATATCGTTCGTCCCCAGTCGCACGATATGCTGCGGCGAGGTCGCTCCAAAAGGACATTCGGTTCAGTTGCCATTGCCACTCATCGTTATGAGCCTGCCCCGCCGTGTGAAAGGTCGCGTTGTAGTGCCAGTCGATATGACCGTCTGGAAAAGAATAGGTGAGAGGAACCTGCCCACCCTGCAACTTTCCCTGAACCGCCCCATCGGCGATCGCTCGGCTCTGGGGCGAGAGACGTGGAATTCCGACGACATCGCTCTTCCAGCCTACGGATGAACGTGTGCGGAAATAATTTGCCAGTTCTTTCTGTGCCAGGGGCTTATCGATTCTCTTCAACGCAATCGCGACCGAAGCGAGTTCTGGGCGTTCGAGGTCGAGAGCCTTGAAGAGATCATCTACCGCGGATGGGGTCAGGACAATGCTCGAGGCACTGTCCTGGTCGAAGGATGGAGTCTTGGCGAGACAAGCTGGACAGGTTAGTCCGAGCACAATGCAGGACGCAAAAGTAAATCTTAGAGCCCGAATCATTGTTCGTCCTCCCGTTGGTTGTCGGTTCGGAGCATACGCCCTGGCTGCCTGCGAATCATGGTGCGACAGCTAAAATCGACGATGGCCAATCTGAGTATCAGAACAAAGTCAGAACGTTAGCTGACTCAGATTCTCGGCACCTTCTGGGGCATGCTCCGTTAAATTTCCAACAGGAGCCCTTAGGGATTCTCGCAGACGATCTATATCAGCTGCGCGGTAGGTAAGTTTGATCTGACTGTCATTTTCTCCGCCGGCCAGATTTTGCTTATGCAAAGCATTGATTTGAGTTCCGGGAATATAGAAGAGAGGAATTGCGGTGGGAGCAACCTGTCGTACCTTGTATCCAGCTCGAACCGCCTGAGCGTGCAGCCATATGTCGTCTGCCTTTGGGCAACAGTTCTTGAAGGCCGTGCCTTCCCGCTTGACTTCTCGCTGAAGCGAAGGCGGATAGAGCACGCCCCCAACGCCTATGGCAAAATGTCGAAAGTTCGGCTCCGTGGAGTCGACAAACCCCCAAGTTTCATACTTTCCGATACTCTCCTGGTTGAGTTTGACGATGCGCGCCATGTGGCAGTTGACTAAATTAGGATATTGCAGGAATGCTTCGGATAGTTTCTTCAGCCAATCGTCTGGATACAGAACATCGTCGTCCGCGGTGACCAAGGGAATCTCAAGCTCTTGCGACGACTCCAAATAAGGATAGTACTTTTTGTGGGGTCCGTAGTTCTCGCATAGCATGATCTCCAAACCGCGCTTTTGCAGCCTCCGTATCCCAATGGGCAGGTTCGCGAGCAGCGAGGCATTGTCTAGCCAAAGAATGAGCCGCGAGGGGAGAATTTTCCCTCGCGCAATCGACTCTATCGCCAAATCCACGGTCTGGAATCTGACCCCATAGGTCGTTAACGAAACGACAGGGCCACGCGGATCTGTGACCGGTGACCGCCGGAACTTGTTGGCCACACGCAAACGAATAACTCTGAGGCGTACCTTGATTCCGATTGCGAGGTTACTTGGATTACTCCAAAGGCGTCGAATCAGAGAGAAAAACTCCATGCTAGTCCCTTTGCTCTTAGTTCGCTCTATAAATAACTGGTTAACAAAAATATAGGCATGAAGCGATCGGCCCAACCGGACCAATTATCTCGTTTGCGACGGTACTCAGGCGAGACGTGACCGCATCAGTTTTCCTACAGCAGTCTTGCAGAATGACTTCGCAAAAGCTCTTGACCAAGTAAATATCCCGATCGAACGCATGTAGAACAAAACCAGTTCTCTGATCTCTAGGTCGATACCCCCGGTAACACTAAGTGTGACGAGACCATGGCAAACTGAGTTGAGGCCGAAACGGTGTAATGCGGGGAAGTTTCGATCTAGGCCGATGCCAGTTAACACCTCCGTGCGGCCACGAATACGCTTCCGACTGCTCTTGGAGTTTGTATATGCGTTCTCCCCATGGATTCGTTGCATCGACAGAGTGTGGGGGCTCAGCCAACCTTGCGCCAAAGAAAGAGCGGCGATCTTTATATAGTTGTCGCTCGTGATTCGGATCATGTTCGGCATCGGCAAGATTTGTTCGAGAAGCTGTCTACGGAACGAGAGGCCGGACGTTGCTGATGGAATATACGGCGCACTACCAATGCTGAGCATCTCACGCGCGTCTACGACACCTGACTTGCAGACATCTGGTCCCGCGTAGCGCTGTCCGGCCGATCCCCCAAACCACTCTGGTGTGTCAAAACACCAGCCGAAGTCCGGATTCTCGCTGAAGACCTCTACGACGCGAGCCAATTTATCGGGCAGAAAGAGATCGTCAGAATCCAGGAAGCAAATAACTTCTCCACTACTCGCTTCGAACCCAGCGTTGAAAGCTGAGGCTTGCCCACCATTCTGTTTCGCAATCAACTGCACGCGGTCGCCGTAGGCACCTACAACACTCAGCGAATTGTCGGTGGAACCGTCGTCGACAACAATTACTTCATAGGTTGCATAGGTCTGGTCAAGCGCACTTGAAATGGCCTCGCTCAAGAACCGCTCGTAATTGTAGTTGTTAATAAGGATGCTAACCAGAGGAACGGCATTCATGGGGTACTCCTGCGCAATACGAAAAGTCTTCTTAATCAGGGAGAAGTGAAATAGTAGCGCTTCGGACACTAGTGACTATAGGTAAGGACCTTGTTCGGTTTCCTGCAGAATACCAAGACAAGACCGAAACTCAGCAGTGCGAGGAGTCCATCAGAAAGGAGACTCGATCCTGCCGCGCCCTTCCATCCATAAGCCGGAATCCAAAAGAGGTTCAACGAAAAATTGAAGACCGCTACACTTAATTGAGCTGCAGTTCGGTATCTTTGCTTACCAAGCCCCATCACTGCACATCCCGAAATCTGGTGGATCGCGCGAAGCAATGGTATGAGGCAAAGCCAACGAACCGCCTGAACTGATTCGGCAAAGCCAGATCCAAGCGCCAATGGAATCAGAGGAGCGGTTGTGTAGAGTACAACTGCGACACCAATCATCAAAATTACGGCTCGCTGAGTAAGTCGTTCCGCCAGCACCCTGAGCGCGTTCGGATTACTACTTCCTTCTCGAAAGAATCTTGGAGCTGCCGCATCCTTTAGGGCAGCTACGGGCGTAGTCGACACGTCGATAATCCTGTATGCCAACGCGTAAATGCCGTTTGCCTGATTCATTCCATAATGGCTCAGCATCGTCTTATCTATATCGTTATATACCGACGAAGCGGATCCCGCGAAGGAGTAACCAAAGCCCTCGGGTATTCCTTTGATCGCCAGGCTAACTGAAAACCGAGGCCAGCCGTAGGCAACCGTAACCGCGATGAAAGACGCCAACGCCGTCAAGGCAGACACAACCATGGAAGCGACAGCCCACTGAAACGCGCTTGCATGACGCAGTTCCGCAAGCATCCCGCCGGCCGCGCAAAACCTCGCCAGGTTAGAAGCCAAATTGATTAGCGCTGTGACCTTCATCCTTTCGAACGTCTGGAAGACCATTGCAGCGTTACGGGTCACTTCGTTGCAGAAACAGCTACCAATGCCTGCGAGTAAAACCAGCCCGGCACTGGCAGGGTTCAGAAGATGCGGCGCGGCGAGCTTTGCTCCCGATAGAAAAATAACACTGAACCCGGTGGTTAAGACCAAAACGCTGCCCCAGTAGGCCGGGAATCTGAGACGCTCAGCGCCTACGTAGCGAAGTAAGATTGTCCCGGAGCCCATGGCGGTAAACGATGCCAATATAGCGGTGAGCGCAAACGCGCCGACATAGACGCCATACTCGGCGGCTCCGAGCAATCTGCCCAGAACTGCGAAGTATCCAGCCTGCAGCACAAGGGTAGCTCCCTGGCCCACCAGCATCCACCCAAAATTCCTACCCAGGACACTGTTACGTAATTTGTGAATTTCCCTATGAATTAATCTCATGCGACCTGGAGACCCCGGATTCGACGCGCCTCTTTTCTTAGACCCGCATAGGCGATGAATGGTATGACGCACTCCAGATTTGAGGCCGCAAGAAGATTGCCAGCCCAGAGGTTGGTGAATCCTACATAGAAAAGAAGGGATGCATACCACATAGTGCTCTTGGAGGGATATCGTCGCAAGCAATAGAAAGCGTCTTTGACAGCAGTAAAAAATATCAGCGCATAGAGGACAACTGCTACCGCGCCTATTTCAAGCCAGAGCTCAAGAACTCCATTTTCTGCGTAAGACATTCCCGGCCAGTGAGCCTGTAGCACCACGTTCGCTGACTCGCCGTATAGGCCTTTCCAAAAGGCAAAATATCCATAACCAAGATAGGGTCGTTTCGAAATTGACACCATGATGCTGGACCAAATTCCTGTTCGTCCGGTCATTGTTGGATCTTTTCCAATCAAGGCCAAAATCGGCGCAGGATTGCTGAGGACGATCGCTCCCACTACCACCATTGCCCCCAACGCTACCAAGCCTAGGCATAGAGCGTCGATTCGCCTCATCTTGACGCCGAGGTGGACTGCAGCTACGAACGCGAGGCACGCCGCGCAGAGCATCCATGAACCTGCAGAACGGGTCATTGCCACGATGATCAATACCACCATGACGTAGGAGAAGCGAAACAGCCTGGCCCAGCGGCCCTCCAGCTTCACAAAGAAGATGGGCAAAAGAAGGAGCGTCATCATCCTTCCGCAAATATTTTTTTGTCCAAATATTCCTTGCCACGCCCCGAACGCATAGGCCGCCTCTCGATTCATCAGCCCATATTGCGGAAACATGAAAATCAGCACGATACTGCCTGCCGCGGCCATTGACCCGACGAAAACAAATAGTTTCAGTAGATCATTTTTCGGATAGCGGTTAAACAGATAGAAGGCTAGAGCCACGTCTATTGTCATTCGTAGCGAGGTCGCGAGAGAAGCCGTCGGGTCTGTGGACCACGTGAACGAAAGTACAGCCCAAAGAAGTAAGCAAGAGATGACCAGATTGCGTCGAAACTCAGCTCCAATAGAGCCGGCCAGGGGTAGCATGATCAAGATCGAAAGAACATAGATGGCATTCTTCTGGAGCTTGATTATGCCGGACTCCTCTGAATCTCCTGCGCTGACACCTTGCTCGGCAGTACCGGCCGTGGTGTTTTTGCTACCGCGTTCGAATGAGAAACCGTAGGTTGAAGCAAGCACCAGCAGGATAGCGCAAAGTACCCAGGTCTTGATGGAGCTGAGAAGAGCGTGCTTGGTCGCCGACGTTTCTTCCCGCATTCTGTTGGCGACAGGAAGGTCTACAGGTGCAAAAGCTCGCGCATCATCGTCAACAGAGGAGATGGAAACCTTTCTAAGGATCGCTGCTTTTGGGTGCCCTACGCTCATTTTTTCTCACTCCGAAGCCAATATTACTTTGCCAAACGCTTTGTTGAATCGTTCTACTGCGTGTTTAAGAAATCAGGGTCTGAGTTGATCCATTGTGCTTCAGGTGGACTATGCGGGAGGACAAGTGCCTCGAACTGATGTTTGTAGCCCAGCATCGGATATTCGAAATAGCACCATGATAGGGCGGCGAAGGTCCACGCGGCCACGACGGTAGTCAACCCGATTACCCACTCCCGCGTCAGCGGAGGGAGGCCGGAGAGGGGGTGGGTGAGGAGGTCTCGAACCACAAAGTAAGCGGGTAGATGTATCAAGTACAACATGTAGCTGATAGCGCCCGTGTAAACCAGCGGACCGAAGCGCAATGCACGCGTAATGGGGAGATCGGTACCGCTGTTGCGGATGAGGAATGCATACAGTCCTGAGATGCCAAACGCAAAGAGTGTTCTTTGGAAGGATCCGCGGTGCAAATAACTGACTATCAAAAATGCAGGAAGCAAGGCTAAGGCCAGCGCATTGAGTGTGATGTCGACCTGTCTAACAAAAGTTGGCGAAGCCGATTCTCGATGCTGCATGCAAAGTGCCAGCAATGAGCCGGTAGCGAGGATATCGAAGCACGAGAAGAAGTTGGCATTCGGTGCCCAGCATAAGCGAAGCAAGAATCCCAGCAGGCATGCAGCGGCGGCAAATAGTCCTAAATTGCGTCGGCTCAAGATCAAGACCGCGGGCGCCCACAGAACATAAAACCATTCCTCCACCGAGAGAGACCACGTAGGTCCGAGGCTAGCCGAGATGGGCAACCAGGGAAAATCATGTTCATTAGAGGATGGCCAGTGCGCGAAGAGCTGAGACGCGAATGGTGTGTGCGAAGCGGCTCTGATATGGGGAATAATTTCTCTAGTGTGGGCAAAGCAGCGCAGGAATAGAACTTGGCCAACGAACTTTTTTGGCTCGAATAAATCGTGGTGTAACATCCCACCGCCATAAACCAGCAGCAGTAGTAGCGCGTATGGAGGAATGATGCGGAGAATTCGTCGCGCGTAGAACGTTCTGTAGGGATGCGGTTGGGACTTCAATTGCAAAAGTATCGTTGTGATGAGGTATCCCGAGAGTACGAAAAATGCGTCCACGCCCGCTCTGCCGAACTCTCCAAGCATACCGATGTTGCGAAAGGGTGCGATGTGTGACGCTACCACGCCAGCAACTGCGATCGTTCGAATCCCATCTAGCTCAGTGATACGACGCATCTCTGTGACCTCCACTGTGGAATGGTTCCGGGGGCTCAATGACGATGACCTATCGGAGTGGTCTCGATTGGCTTGGCGGACTTGCCATAAGGTTTACGGTAGCGCTGTTCAAAGGATGCTTCCGGTCCACCGACTCAGACTCACTTGCTGAATACAGACCGAACTCGAAGCACGATATCAGGCATACTCAGAAATAGCTGATTGATAGGTCTCTTTGTATTCGCGGGCAATCGTACTGGAATCGCTCGAATCTCTGAGGAAACGGAAGAATCGCTGCCCTTCCTTGATAACCTCGTCCGGCTGACGAAACCATTCTTCCAGTGCGTCGGCAAGTGCTTCGACATTCGCGTATTCGATACCGTTTCTCAGTTTTCCATCTGGGGGCAGCACGTCGATAGAACCCGGGACCGAGGTCAACAAGGTGGGCCGGCACATCGCTGCTGCTTCCAGGGCAGCGAGAGGTTGTCCTTCCACTTCGCTGGCCAACACCGCAAACATGCTGCGGTTGATGAAGGTAGAAACGTCATCGGTAAAGCCGTGAAACCGTATCATCGTTTGCAGGCCATCTCTTTCCGCCTGTGCCTCCAACTGCGCCCTCAGCGAGCCCTCTCCAACCAGATCCAATTCGTAGTTGTAACCGCGTTCACGGAGCAGTTTCCATGCGGCCAACAGGTGCGTGTGGCCTTTAATGGGCTCAAGACGTGCGATGCACACTGCACGATTGCGCACTATGCTGACGTCGATCTGCGGGGGGTCTGTTGGGAACTGCACAGGGTTGTTAATACAGCGAAGCACTTCCCGACCAGTCGTCTCAAAAATATTCCTCGCTACGGAACGTGAGACAGCCGTCATTTTCCGGGGATGTAGCCATCGAAACCACGCAGCGGGTTGAAAGGCCAGATGTCCTGTATAAAGTACAGGGATTCGAGCCAATTGCAAGAGGACGGAAAGTCTGCGGTGGTGACAATGGACGAGATCGCATCGCTGTAAAACAAGCCAACGCTTAAGACGGATGAGTTCCCGTACGACAAGGACAGGGTTTGTCGACTTTAGGTCGAATCGCTCGAACTTGCCATCCAAGACCCAAGAGATGTCCTCTAAGTCGTCGTTATTTTTGCAGGCAGCGAAACAGTAGTCTACATCCGTAAGGGCTTGCGAGATTCGCCTGATCGCCTTCGCGGCCCCGCTGCTGCGGTAGAAATTGTCGTTCATCATGCAAACACGCATCACCGGTCGTCCTTGCTGGAGCGGCTGACTTGGACCAACGTATTCGATGGACTGGACTTGCTTCCGCAAACGCTGACGGACGAGGGGTAAGGCTAAGTGTTTCGCGAGCGCAATTGGCTCGATGAGATAGCGTCGCCAAAGCCGCTTCGGATCTGAAAATAGCCGAAATATGCCGTACAAGCCGAGGGTGCCAGCCCAGGCCGGCGGCTTATACGCATGGCCAGTTACATAGTCCAGGGTCGCGCCGCTGGTCATAATTGCTGAGGCTTCTATCTTCGAATAGTGCTCGGCTAGCCAAGTCTCCTGAATCGGCATTCCCATGCCTACAAATAAGATGTCTGTTTGGAATTCATTGATTCGTGCGATGACTCCATCGCTTTCTGCTTCCTTCTTGGCAAAGAATCCGTGGTGGCCCTCAATGGTTAAGTGCGGATGTCGGCTGCGCAGCAATTCGATGCCGGTCGTCAATACCTCGGGTGCCGACCCCAGGTAAAACACACGCCAACCGTGGCGCTCAGCCTCAGCAAGTACGGAATCGAAGCTGTCGAGAAATGTAATGCGATGTTTTCGCATCACTGGAAGTCCTGCCAGCTGACTGCACCACACAATTGGCATTCCGTCGATATATACCCACGACGCCTTGGAATACACTTCTCTAAACTTAGCGTTTGTGCAGTACAGGTGAAGGCTATGCAGGTTGTGGTTCAAGATCAGAAGCTTATCGTCAGTTGATTTGGCCCGCTGCAGTAGGTGAATCAAATCTCCGCGCTCGAGGGCGTCTATCCTGATGCCAGCAAGCGACAATCTGCTGGAGTTAAGATCGGTCATTTAGGACGCTCCTCTGGATTTGAGTCGATCGTCTGCATTGTGAGATCTGTGGCTCTTCCCTATGAAATGTCGATTAGGATCTGGATAGGGAAGGGCCTGATTACAGTGCAGGGAATAAGTCAAGTCGGTCATACAGGCCGCAATGCATGATCGCCTCGCGTGACGTCAGATAGATTCGAAAGTCGGATGTGTGATTGATTACGATTGACTGCTCGACGTGCGTTTGTGACGGACGGAAAAACGTCGCTCACTGCCAAGGGCGGAAATAGTATTTGACTGGGACGGTCAACATCGCTCTGAAACTGTAATACAGTCCTTCTAATCGATATCCCAGCGTCTCTTTGGGGCGAAATGCGTGTAACCAGCGTTTACGTCCTCGAAGCAGCGTGGTTCGCTCCGAACGGCTTAGCGACGGGTCTCTTTCGAATTGATCGAGTATCCCCATCACGGCCGCCGTCATGCGATCTGTGTTGTTCGATTTTCCACCGCTGTGCTTTCGGTAATTGACCACGCAAGCGTTATGTTGCACGACCGCCCTCTCACGAGCGAGTCGTAAATAAAGGTGGTAGTCTTCGGCGTTATGAAAACTCTCGTCGAAGAATCCAGCCTCAACAAAAGCTTGTCTGCGGATCATCGTACTGCCGGGACAAGCGATCGGGTTGCTCTCGAGCAACATAGCAAAGTAGTTTTTGCGAGGTCGGCAGATTGCGGGCGGGC
>Ga0302140_10006771_pt1 | contig 14365 bp, 12 predicted proteins | sample I_Bog_E1_1_FD_202095 | JGI IMG/M metagenome (GOLD analysis project Ga0302140, IMG submission 202095) | Peat permafrost microbial communities from Stordalen Mire near Abisko, Sweden - I_Bog_E1_1 | ecosystem: Environmental > Terrestrial > Soil > Wetlands > Peat | place: Sweden: Abisko, Stordalen...
TCCGCCGACATCTGCATGGTGAGCACGATTGGACACGTAGAACACCGGCCGCTCACCATTAGGCAGATATACCGGAAGCACCATCGTGATATCCGGCAGGTGCGTTCCCCCTGCATACGGGTCGTTGAGGATAGCGATGTCGCCGGGTGCAAACTGTATAGCGGCAACCGCAGCCTGCACAGACATGGGCATCGATCCGAGGTGGACCGGCATATGGTCACCCATGGCGATCACCCTGCCCTTGCCGTCGAAAATTGCGCATGAATAGTCGCGGCGCTCCTTGATGTTGGGGGAGAGCGCAGTTCGCCGAAGTGCGGCACCCATCTCTTCGGCGATCGAATGAACCGCGCTCTGAAAGATTGCCAATTCGACTGGATCGGTCTCCTGCGGGGTCATGAGTGTTCCTTTTTGCCAAAAGAAATTACGATATTTCCAAAGCCGTCTATTTCTGCGGTTGCGCCAGGCGGCAACACTGTGGCCGAGGTGTATTCGGTTATCATTGCCGGTCCTGAAATCAGATCGCCAGGTACAAGCTCGTCGCGATGGTAAAAACGAGATTGATTCAACGCTCCATCGAAGAACACACCTTTCACCGCATAGCAGGCGGCCGAGCCATCCCCATGCACCATTTCTCGCCGCAACGGCTCATACGGTTCGCCCACAGCGATCATGCGCAGCCGGAGGTTTACGATCTCCGTTGGCCGATCTTCATCAGAGAATCCGTATCTCAGTTGATGTAATTGGTGAAACGCGTCGATGGACTCCTGTGGAAAGTGCTCGTCCCAACTTACATTCAGTTCATAACCCTGCCGCGCATAACGCAAGTCCACTGTCCGCTGCGCCACTCCGTCAAGGTCCTCTGCTGCAAACTCCGCCCGGCCTTGCTTTTCCAATTCTGCAAAGTAGTCTCCAGCCTTCCCTATCTCACGCCCTTGGAGCATCACGGTGCGCGAGTAATCCCTGACAGTATCGGCCAGCAGAATCCCAACTGCGGAAAGCGCTCCCGGCATCGCGGGAATCAACACTGTGGGTACTCGCAGCGCTCGAGCGAGCGAACAGGCATGCAGTGGTCCACCCCCACCGAAAGCAACAAGAGTAAAATCGCGTGGGTCGTGTCCGCGCTCAACGGAAATCACGCGGATTGCCTTCTCCATCTCCGCCTCCACGACGCGAAGAATGCCCGCGGCAAACTCTTGAGTTGTACCAAGCCCTGCTTTCTGCTCTAGCATTATTCGCTCAGTTCGTTCGCGGTCGAGTTGCACTCCTCCACCTAGAAAACTATTCGGATCCAGCCTGCCCAGCAGGAAATTCGCGTCGGTCACTGTCGGCCTTGTTCCGCGCCCGAAACAAATCGGACCCGGCTCCGCGCCTGCCGACTCCGGCCCCACCCGCAACATGCCCCCGGTATCAAAGCGGGCAATCGATCCTCCACCCGCGCCGGCGGTATGAATGTCGAGCATCGGCACGCTAATAGGCACTCCGGCGACCAGTGATTCGCGTGTCAGGCGCGCGCCTCCTTGATCTGCGTCGGCAAGAAACACATCCGTAGACGTGCCGCCCATATCGAATCCAATGATCCGCTCGAAGCCAGCCAGTTGCGCTAGTCTGCAAGCGCCTACAACTCCTCCTGCCGGCCCTGACAACACTGTGCGCACAGGCTCCAGCGCCGCAACTCGTGCCGGAAGAATACCTCCCGAGGATTGCATCACGTCGACACGGCCGCCACCGTCCCGTGCTGCAACGCGCTCCTCCAATCGACCGAGGTAGTGTTCAATTCGTGGCGACAGGTACGCATTGACCACCGTCGTTGTGGCCCGCTCGAATTCTCTGAATTCGGGCAGAATCCGGTGCGACGCCGAAACCGGCAATCCAAGTTTTAGAAGTGCCGTCTCAACTCGTTTTTCCGTTTCAGGGTTTGCAAAAGCGAACAGCAGCGAGATGGCCACAGCTTCCGCTCCACTGGCTCGCACCTTGTCAACGAGCGCATCCAACTCGTCCTCGGCCGGAGCTACAAGAATCTCTCCCTCGGCGCTAACTCGTTCCGGCACCCCGAAGCGAAGATCCTTGGGCACCAGGCACACCGGAACAGGAGCGAACAAGTCGTAGAGACTGCTGCGTGCCTGCCGGCCGATAGCAATCGTGTCCTCAAAACCGGCCGTCGTCACAAACGCCACGCGTGCCCCGGTCCGCTCCAGCATGGTATTGGTCCCAACGGTTGTCCCGTGACGCACATCGATGGCATTCTTGAAACCAATTTGCTCCAGACAGTTGAGCACCGCCAGAGAAGGATCGCCGGGTGTAGAAAACAGCTTCACGATTCTGAGTTCACCGTCGACGAGGTAAACGCAGTCTGTAAATGTTCCGCCGGTATCGACCGCTACGCGCAATTGGCCCCTCTCTCGCATGTTTAAAACTCTAAAACACATTGGCGCCAGGTGACAGCGTTGCCACAAATGCAACCCGCGAATCCTCGCGAAGACGATGCCATCGGCCGGATTTGTTCAAAAATAAAGGATATTCATGCATTCTTCATGAGGCATTTCTCCAGGATGAACGGGGCGGTTGATTTCTGTATAATGAAGCTAGACATCCATCGGGTTTAGCGCCCCGACGGAACGTGATTGTCTGCAGATGACTCGAGTTTCGAGCTTCTTGTAACATCCGACTCCTCAACCGCGCCACTAACCGGCGGGTACGGAGCACTGAAGGCTCTTTCCTGACGCTCTTCCTCAGATTCCCCGCATATGCAAATTCGTCTTCCTTTTATGAACGTGAGCCTTTGAAGGCCAGACTATCTTTTTCGCCTTCATGAGTTCACCCTTCAATAATTGAGGTTCCTTCCGGACGTATACTTTGGACCAGAGACGAATTGTATCGCTGCATTGTCAGCACAAAACGATCGACAACAAATGCAACGCTGAGGGAAAAAGGCTAACTTCATGAGTGTGCAATTTCGTAGTCAATGCCGTATCTGTGGCGGCGTCGAACTCAAAAGATTTCTCAGTCTCCCTGACATGCCGTTGACCGATGACTTCATCGCAGCTGAGAGACTGGGAAGTGAATTTCGCCATGATATCGATGTTTTTGTGTGCGCGGACTGTCTCACTGCGCAAACACAACATGACGTTAACATGGACGACTATTACGAAGACTATCAATACGCCGTTGGTGGATCGCCCGCTGCAAGTCATTTCATGCGGTTGGTTGCCAAGAACGTCTGCTCCCGGTTTCTAGCAGGGGCTGAGGGAATCAAGGTTCTGGAAGTTGGTTCCGGCGATGGAGTCCAGCTTCTCGCATTCAAAGAACTGGGATGCGAAGTTATTGGGTATGAGCCGTCGGCAGCCTTGGTGGAAATCGCCCAGGACCGAGGCATTCCAACCATCCACGGGCTCTTTGGTCTGGAATCGGTAAAGGACTTGCCGGAGCGGTTCAAGCATGTGGACGTGGTTATGCTTTCCTATACCTTCGATCACCTGCCTCATCCCAGGGAATTCGTCGCAGCGGCGCGGTCGATCCTGAGTCCAGAGCGCGGACTGCTCGTGGTCGAAGTACACGACCTTGAGAAAATATTCGCTCGCAGCGAGTATTGCTTATTTGAACACGAGCACTCCGTGTACCTCACTGAATCGACCGCTTCCGCGCTTTGCGCCATCGAGGGCATGACTGTGATCGATTTCCAACTCGTGCCGGAAGCCGATCGTCGGGCCAATTCCTTGATCTTTGTTGCAACTCCAAACGGATCTGCATTGGCAGATCGGTTTCCCCCCGCGGAGCCTTCTGTGCCGGCGGAATTTCAGGACATCGAATTCTACTTGCAGCAGGGTGAGGTGATTCGCAAAGGCATCGAGAACCTGGACGAATTTGTCGAAAGCATCGTGTCTGCAGGAAAAACGATTGCGGGCTATGGAGCGGGCGGAAGGGGTGTGATGACGTTGGCGGCAATGAAAACAGCTTCCAGGTTCCAATATCTCGCAGACAGAAAACCCAAGAGACCCGGGTTGGTTGCTCCGAAGTCAGGTGTCCCGCTGGTTGGCCTGGAAGCACTCAAGGATTCACCCGTGGATGAGATCCTGGTCTTCAGTTTCGGTTACATGCGCGAGATTCAAGATGAGTTAGCCGCGTTCGGCTATAAGCCTCAACAATTCCATTCATTGCTCGATGCTCTTGCCGGCAAAATTCATGCGTAGGACTAATCATGCTGGATTCCATTTTTTGTGACACGCAGCCTATTTGAGTTAGTTGAGTTTCCTGCAATCGTACTCGCGAAAATGCAGTCTCGCGATGCACTAAGGTTTGAGGCGTCTTGTATAATGAGCGTTTATCTCAACATTTTTTGATTGAGGAGACAGATGAAGGCAGTCATTCTTGCGGGTGGGCTTGGCAGCAGACTGGCCGAGGAAACCTCAGTCAAGCCAAAGCCAATGGTTGAAATCGGTGGCAGACCGATTCTTTGGCATATTATGAAGATCTATTCGACTTACGGTATTAATGACTTCATTGTATGTCTCGGCTACAAAGGACATATCATCAAGGATTACTTTGCGAACTACTTTCTTTATTCGTCCGATGTAACTATAGATCTTGCGAAGAACAGTTTGGAATTTCACGCCAATGCCTGTGAGCCATGGCGCGTAACGCTGGTAGATACGGGACCGGACACAATGACCGGTGGGCGATTGAAGCGAGTGTTGCCTTACGTCGCCGGTGACGAAGCATTTTGCTTTACCTACGGAGACGGTGTCGCCGACGTAAACATAGCGAACTCGATTGAATTTCATCTGCGACAGGGTTCGCTGGCCACCCTGACCGCCATGCAGCCTACAGGAAGATTCGGCGCACTCGAAATCGACGAAGAGTCCCATGTGTATTCCTTCAAGGAAAAACCCCGCGGGGATGGTCACTGGGTGAACGGCGGATTCTTCGTTCTCTCACCGAAAGTCGGCGAATATATCAACGACGACTCCACGGTTTGGGAGTACGAGCCCATGCAAAAGCTTGCGAATAGCGGTCAGGTGTCTGCATTTCACCACGAGGGATATTGGCAGCCGATGGATACGATTCGCGACAAGCAGATACTTGAAGAGCTTTGGGCAACCGGTAAGGCTCCCTGGAAAGTGTGGTCATGAGCTTTTGGCAAGGGCGTAGAGTTTTCGTCACGGGGCATACTGGATTCAAGGGCGGCTGGCTCTGTCTTTATCTGCATCAGTTGGGAGCCGAGGTCTGCGGATATGCTCTCGCTCCTGGGACCTCTCCCGATTTGTTCACTTCGGCGCAGATCGCGAGCACCCTGGACTCCGTTGAAGGAGATATCTGCGATCTACCTCGACTGACATCCGCAATGTCTGCCCATCGTCCTGAAGTCATCTTCCACCTGGCGGCCCAACCGCTCGTTCGTGCGTCATACAAGGCTCCGCTGGAAACGTATCGTGTCAATGTCATGGGTTCGCTTTCGGTATTGGACGCGGCCCGTAACTGCGATTCAGTTCGTGCGATCGTCATGATTACCACCGACAAGTGCTACCAGAACAAGGAATGGATCTGGGGGTATCGGGAAGTCGATCGACTGGGCGGGCACGATCCCTACAGCAGCAGCAAAGCTTGCGCTGAGTTGGCTGTGGCATCCTGGCGCGATTCGTTTTTTCCCTCCGCCAGCTACGCCCAGCACGGTGTTGAGATTGCCACAGCCCGCGCCGGAAACGTGATTGGCGGCGGTGACTGGTCGGAGGACCGCCTTGTCCCTGATGTAATTCGAAGTCTTCTCGAAGGGCGCAAGCTATTGCTTCGCAATCCAGGAGCAACCCGTCCATGGCAGCATGTCCTTGAGCCGTTGCGCGGATACATTCTGTTGGCCGAGCACTTGATTTCGAAAGGTGCTGAGGCTGCCAGTTGCTTCAACTTCGGACCGGAGTATCACGACACCATGCCTGTGTCTTGGGTGGTGCGCCGGATCGCGGAATGCTGGGGAAGCCATCCCGAATGGGACCTTGAAGAGACTCCGCAACCCCATGAAGCAAACTCCCTCCGCCTGGACTGGTCCAAGGCGGAGGCGCTGCTCAACTGGAGTCCGCGCCTCTCCCTTCAGGATGCGGTGGAACACACGACCCGGTGGTATCGCAGTTGGAGCAAGAATGAAGAGATGCTTCAGCATACTTTGGGCGAGATCGAGCAATACCGGCGCCGTGCAGGCTCTTTGCAGGAAGGAGTCGCGTAATGGACAGGCTCAACTGCTTTCTCACCGGCGCTACCGGATTTATTGGCTCTCACCTTGCGCGCGAACTGATTGAGCGCCGCCACCAAGTCACCGCACTCGTTCGCCCAGGGGCAAATCTGGATCGTCTCAGCGGGTGCGAATCTCAGCTTCGGGTGATCGAGGGAAGCCTGGATGACCTAAACCATTTCAAATCCGCCCTTCGTGGACAAAAATTTGACGCGGCAATTCATCTTGCATGGTCGGGAGTTACCGCCGAGCATCGCAACGACTTCGATCAACTCACAGGAAATGTTACCCGCAGCCTGGAATTATGGAAGCTCCTCCAATCCATGGGATGCGGAACATGGTTGAGTGTCGGCTCGCAGGCGGAATATGGGCTTCATCGCGGCATCATCAACGAGAACCTGCAGCCCCAACCCGTGACGGCGTACGGAACCGCAAAACTTGCGCTCTGTTTGCTCACGGAGAGACTCTGCGCCATGGCGGGAATGCGTTTTGTATGGATGCGCCTGTTCTCGACCTATGGGCCGGGCGATGACGATCGCCACATGGTTCCGTCGGTCATAAACTCTCTCCTGCAAGGAAAGCGCTATCCCCTGACTGCGGGCGAACAGCTTTGGGATTTTCTTTATATCGGCGATGTGGTTGCTGCGATGATTTCCGCACTCGAGACCCCTTCTGCAAACGGAGTATTCAATGTCGCATCCGGAAAGCCCGGCCGCCTATGCGATTTCATGAAGATGGTTCGCGATCGGATTGATCCCTCACTTCCGCTCGCAATCGGAGAACTTCCCTATCGCCCAGACCAGGTGATGCACCTTGAAGGCGACATCTCGCGCCTGCGAGCCGCTACAAACTGGTCCCCACAAATAGATTGGGATGAAGGGATCCGGCGAACAATCGAGTGGCACAAACACAAGGAATCTGGAGTCTATGCCCGATGAAGTGTCCGTAGCCTCGCTGCGAGACGTCGCAACCACGCTGCGCATGCATGCTGTGCGCATGTTGCACCGCGCAAAGGCGTCGCACCTTGGAAGCTGCCTCTCCATGGCAGATCTGATTACATGTCTCTACTGGAAGGCGTTGAGAATCAATCCTGAACATCCGGACGACCCCGAACGCGACCGATTTATTCTGAGCAAAGGACACGCTGCAGCCATGGTGTACGCGGCATTGGCGGAGCGCGGCTTCTTCCCGGTGGCCTCACTCGATACCTACAACCAGTTTGGCTCATCACTTACCGGGCACATCAACAGCGATGTGCCCGGCGTCGAATTTTCATCCGGCTCTCTGGGCCACGGACTCCCGATCGGTTGCGGACTAGCGCTCGCGGCCAAGAGAGCGGGCCGCACCTATCGCACATTCGTGCTTGTCAGCGATGGAGAGTTGGACGAAGGATCCAACTGGGAGGCCATTCTCTTTGCACCCCAACATCACCTCGACAACCTGGTCCTGATCGTCGACTACAACAAGATCCAAAGCTTTGGCCGGGTCAGCGAAGTTCTGGAACTTGAACCACTCGCCGAAAAGTTCCGCAGTTTCCGTTGGAACGTCATTGAAGTGGATGGTCACAGTTTCTCTGAGATTGCATCAGCGCTGGCCGTTCTACCAGCCGCTCCCGGCAAGCCTACGGTGATCGTCGCCCATACCGTCAAGGGCAAAGGCGTCAGCTTCATGGAAGACAAATTGTTATGGCACTATAAAAGCCCCTCCGACGAGCAGCTTCAACTCGCGCTCAGTGAATTGGAGGCGAGCCGATGAGGACCGCGTTTATTGAAACGTTGTGCGAGGTAGCAGCCGCCAATCCGCGGGTTTTTCTGGTTTGTGGCGATCTTGGATACTCAGTGCTTGAGAAGTTTGCGGATCTTTACCCGGATCGATATCTGAATGCAGGCGTAGCCGAGCAGAATATGACAGGCATCGCGGCCGGCCTGGCCATGGCGGGCTACACGGTCTTCACTTATTCGATTGCCAATTTCCCCGTTATGCGCTGCTTTGAGCAGATTCGCAACGATGTCTGCTACCACAATGCGAGCGTCAAGGTTGTTGCGGTAGGCGGTGGGCTGGCCTATGGAAGTCAGGGGTACACCCATCATGGAGTGGAAGACCTGGCCGTCATGTCCGCCCTGCCAAATCTTGTCGTTGCTGCCCCTGCTGATCCGGTGGAAGCTCGAGCCATCACCAGGCTCTTTGCCGCCACTCCCGGACCTGGCTATTTGCGCCTGGGTAAAGCCGGAGAGCCCGTGTTGCACAAAGCGGATACCCTGATAGAACTGGGCAAGGCCATTCAGTTGGACAACGGGACCGCCCTGACCATCATCAGTACCGGAGGGATGCTCGGCACCGTGCTGAGTGCCGCTTCCGAGTTGCGCACTCATGGCCTTAGTTCGCGTATCCTCAGTATGCCTTTTCTGGTCCCACTCGATCATCGCGCCATCCTGGACGCGGCCAGTCAAACGGGAGGAATCCTCACCGTCGAGGAACACGGTCCTGGCGGTTTGGGGACCGCGGTTGCTGAGTTGCTTGCCATCCATCGCTGCTGCGTACCTTTCTTTCCAGTCCGACTCCCAAGATCCCCGATCAAAATCTCCGGGTCACAAGAAGAACTGCGTGGGATGCACGGACTGAGCGTCGCGGGAATAGTGTCCTCAGCTTTGGAAATCGCCCGCCAATCTCACTCGGGAGCAGCGCTCGGATGATGCAGCGTGCACAACAAATTCAGACAACCAGCGTTGACCAAGGCGATCCGGTACGTCGCTCCCTTCTGTCCCGTATAAAACATGCAACCGGCCTCGATCGCGCAATCGGTTTTACCGTTCTTGCCCGAGGATGGGCAACGCTTGCGGGCCTGGCTACTGTGTTGCTCATCGCTCGCTTTCTGAGTGCCGTAGAGCAAGGGTATTACTACACGTTTTCCAGCCTGGTAGCGCTCCAGATTGTTTTCGAGCTCGGGTTTGCTTTCGTAATTCTTCAACTCGCATCCCACGAGCGTGCAAATCTCTCCATCGCCGCGGACGGCTCCATTACCGGAGACCCGATCGCGCACTCCCGGCTCGCATCCGTTGTCCAGAGAGCGGTGCGCTGGTATACGGTCGGAGCCATTCTTATGGCTTCCGCGCTGCTGCCGGCCGGACTTTATTTCTTCCATACACATCTACAGCCAGGCGTCCCCATCCATTGGCGGGCGCCGTGGATCGCGGTCATACTGGCCGCAATGATCACCTTTCAGATGGATCCCTTATTCTCTTTTCTTGAAGGCTGCGGCCGCATCTCCGAAGTTGCCCGCATGCGTTTAACTCAGGCGATAGTAGGGAGCCTGATGGCCTGGACCGCGCTTCTTCTCCACCACGGACTCTTTGCGCCCGCCATGATCATCGCTGGCCAGGCGATTGCCGGAGGCTACTTTCTCTTCTCTCAACGCAAGTTATTATTACCCCTGTTGCGCTACAACACTACTGCCCATACAGTCAGTTGGCGTCGCGAAATCTGGCCCTTCCAATGGCGCATTGCCATCAGCTGGATTTGCGGATACTTTATCTTTCAGCTTTTCAATCCAGTTCTCTTCGCATTTCGTGGTCCAGTGGACGCCGGCCGCATGGGGATGTCGCTCAATATCGCGGTGGCTTTGAGCACCGTCTCATTGGCCTGGATGAACACTAAATCGTCGCCGTTCGGAACCCTGGTGGCACGTCGCGAATTCCGCGCGTTGGATCAACTCTTCTTCCGAACGCTTTGGCAATCCACAATTCTGCTCGCCTTTGGAGCCGCGGTCTTGATCGTTGGCTTCGCCGTCGCGGCGCAACGTGAACCGCAGTTGACTGCGCGCGTCTTGCCGCTACCCTTCTTTGTGGTGCTGCTGGCAACTGTGCTTTGCAACCACATTGTCTTTTGCGAAGCAATCTACCTGCGAGCACACAAACAGGAACCGTTCCTGCCAGTCTCCATCGCGGTCGGAGTCCTCACCGCATGTGGCACGGTCATACTGGGAAAACTCTGGGGAGCGCAGGGAGTCACACTTGGCTACTTCTGCACAGGGGGACTCGTGAGTCTGGCCCTAGGCACATTCATCTTCATCACCAAGCGCCGGCAGTGGCACGAATCCTCTGCGATGGAGGAATCGATCATCCCATGATGGAAGTCAGCCCAACGCCAGGACCGCCGCTGCTCACCGTCGCGATTCCGACTTATAACCGGCCGAAAGAACTCCGCGAATGCGTTGAGTATCTTCGCAATCAAACGGATCATCGTTTCCACTTGCTGGTGATCGACAACGCATCCCCCACCCCTGCGTCGGCGGTTCTCGATGGATTGCTGGAAGATTTCCCCGCGCTAAGCTTTAACGTCGTGCGTAACAGGGTCAATGTCGGCGGCGATGCAAATGTGCTGCGATGCTTCGAGCTTTGCGAGACCGAATACCTCTGGATACTGGGCGATGACGACGCGCCGCTTCCGACCGCCGTCGAGACCATCCATGCAACCCTTCAAGAATATCCGAAGGCTCTCTTTGTCAACTTTACATGTGAACTTCACAATCGCCTTGCGGAGTCGACCACTTCGAACCTCGACGAATTCATCGGCTCCGTCGATTCGTTCTCAAATATCCTGTTCGCCAGTACCAGCGTTTTCCGCGTCCCGGAAACGGCACCGCATCTCCGTTTTGCCTATCGCTTCAGCTATGCGATGGCGCCGCATATCATATTGCTCTTGCAGGCATTGATGCGGGGACCTGGCACGTGCTACCTGAGCACTCGACGTATCGTCCGCTGGACGGCGCCTCCCGATGGAACCAGATGGTCGATCGTCGCTCAATTGCTCGGGGTGGGCGTGCTTCTGGATATGCCCCTGAGCACAGAGAACCGCCGCAGGCTGGCCCAAATTCTTCCCCGCCCTCAGGCACTCGAATGCGCGACGATTCAGTTGATGGGGCATCGCCTTCAGTCAGGTGACTTTGTTCGATGCCGCTATCTCCTTGACCAGCTTTATTTCAGGTTGCTCAGGCACTCGGCCACCTTCTCGATGCGCGTGAGATTCTTGATCTATCGAAATGTCTTCATGCGCTTCCCCGGGATGGGAATGTCCCTGTTTCGCACAGCTATCAAACTGTCCGGGCGAGGCAAGGACATGCTCACCATCCGCGATCCGGACGACCAGGCATGAACTCAATCACTGAGCCGCATCCAACTGCATGAAACGAACGTTAAAGGTTCGAAATGATCGAAAAGTGTACCATCGGAAATACAAACTGAGTCTCGTGGTCGTCGCCGCGAAACTATTCAGAATTCTGGTAAGAGATTTGGATTCCCAATGTTTGGTGTGACCAATCGGGATCGAGTTGCGAACGGTAGAGAACACAATATCCCCAGGTGGCTCTTCTGGGTATTGATGGCGGTTTTCTTCACGCCGCCCATGCGCCTGCCGGGCGAGATCCCTTTCCGCATCGATGATCTTTTTGTCGCGGTTGCAGGGGGACTAATGCTCGCCCGCTGGATCTTGCGATTCCGCGCTCCGAAGCTCGACTGGGTATCGGCTTCCCTGCTGCTCATGGCAATTTCCATGCCGCTGTCTGCCTTCTTCGCGCAACAAAGTTCAAGTCTTCCAGTAGGAATCAAAGAGTACCTCGACCTGATCCGGCCACTCAAGTTTTTGTTCCTGTACCTTGCCCTGATGCGCAGCGACGCGCTCAGCTGCCTGCAGTCTCTCAAGAGTGCTTTCCGCTATGCAGTCCCCGCTCTCACTTTCTTTGCGCTCATTCAATTCATCTTCTTGAATCCTGCTTCCAACGGAGTTGTCGCGCGCTTCTTCCTGTTCTTCACCGAACTAAAGCCGGAACATGCGCGCTCATTCTTCGGCTTGCGCCCGTTCGCCACCTTCCACACTCCCACCGACCTGGGCTACGTCATGACTCTTCTGCTCGCGGCCAGCCTTAGTATTCCCGGCGAGCACAAGTGGTCAACCAGAACCGCGTGTGTTGTGGGACTGACCCTTTCAAATACAAGAACATTCCTTTTTGCACTGCCTCTGGTCTTCGGCATCTGCGCCATCCTCAACGCCGACACTTTCTGGAAAAAAATGACGCGGCTCTTCTGGAGCTTCTCTGGCGTCGCATTCGTCGGCGTCTTGATCTTTTACATCGCTCCGTTGGTCAACCCCAATTTCTCTAGAAACATTGCCAGGTCAGGGAACGCGCTTGTAACCGGCGACTTTGCCGAGGACGACAGCATCGCAGTTCGCCTTCACAAACTTGAGCTTGTCGTGTACACGTGGGATCATGCGAAATATTTTGGCGTTGCATCGCGAGAGCTTCTCGGCCCCGCTGCGGACAGTGAGTACGTCTTCACATTCCATCGATATGGGTTGATCGGAATCATGGTCCTGCTGGGAATCTACGTGGGTTGCCTGGTGAACACACACCGCCTTCTCAGCTATCAGCGGGACCTTTACCTGTTCACGATTCTTGTCCTGTTCACGACTTTTATTTACGGCTTCACACAAGGGGCTCTGATCAATACCCGCACCGGAGTTATACCGATTGCCGTAATTGCCATCGCTTCAAAACGGGCCCGCGAGGCGGGCTTGGGACATGTGCGCATATTGACTGGACCAGTCAGGAGCGCCCCGGTGGAGAGCGTCGGGGGAGCCGTCAGTCTCTGACACTCAGGCCGCAGCGAGATGAACGCCGGTGATCGGAGGATTGGCCGGTAAATTCGGAACGCGTTCAATAAATACCTGATAGGTGGTTTCGCAAACTACCTGACGTGTTGTGAGTAAATTCTTGGGAGGGAAAGATCGTGAAGGTGTGCCATGTTTTCCCGACTGTGCTCCTTCATGACGGGCCGACAAACGTTCTCCTCGGACTGCTGGGCCAGCTTGGCAATCGCGGAGTAGCGAACACTGTGATTTCGTTGCGCCGTCCGCCTCTCGATCGCAATGCGAGCGAGAAAATTACTGCGTTGGGTGCCCGTTACATCCAACTCGAAATGAAGCAGGGACTTTGGGACCCGTCAATCTTGTCAACTCTTTCGAAGACCATTCGGGCGGAGCAACCAGACATCGTGCAATGCAATCTGTTCCGAGCGAATGTGTATGGAACTATAGCCACGCGGATGTCCGGGGTTGCGCGATCGATCTGCGTGGCGCACAACATTGAGAGTTACATGACGGGTTCGAAACCCCAGGACCGCATTGCACGGGCGCTTGAGCGAACCACGTCCCGCTGGACCGCCGGATACGTGGCTGTGTCCGAAGCGGTGGCGTCTGCGGTAAGGGATCACATCGGCATTCAAAAGATCCGGGTCATTTCCAATGGACTCGAAGTCGGAACGAACGCACTCCCCCGAATTCTTGCGAGACAAAGATTGAACATCCCGCCATCTGCGTTCGTGATTGGGTCGGTCGGCCGGTTACATGCTCAAAAGGGATATGCGGACCTCCTTGGATCTGCCGCCAGACTTTCGGGGATGATTCCTGACCTCCACATCACAATCATTGGGGAAGGTGAGGAGCGAGATACGTTGCAGCGCCTTTGCAATCAGCAGTCTCTGGGAGAATTCGTCTCACTCATCGGAGCACGAACCGACGTTCCCGAGGTATTATCCGCCTTCGACATCTTCGCAATGACTTCCTACTATGAAGGCCTTCCCATCGCACTTCTTGAAGCCATGAGATGCGGCATTCCTGCAGTGGTAACCAATGCCGGAGGGATGGGAGAAGCCGTGGAAGACGGCATAACGGGGTACGTGGTGCCCCCCGGAGATTCTTCTGCCTTCATAGAAAAAGTTATGCGACTGGCTCAAGATTCACAGTTGCGGGAGTCGATGGGACGCGCCGCGCAAGCGCGATTTTCGGCGATTTTCACAGCATCCGTTATGTCCGACAGCTATCTTCAAATGTACGAACAGGTAACGAACACCGGGCAGTCGGATAAAACACTCACATAAGTGACGGATCAGACTTGAGTTTGCCTCCCTGTGCATCGCTGATTTATCCTTATCTTGTTTATTAGCTGGCAATCTGGTCATGAACAGCCAATATCGCGCGTCGGCCAACCCAATTTCCGTAAGCAAGAAATTGATGTGCAAAATGGGACGGTCCTGGGGGCTTGTCATATGATCACGGCCTCCGTTGTCTTATACAATACTGAAAACAATCAACTTG
>Ga0302140_10006775_pt1 | contig 14363 bp, 9 predicted proteins | sample I_Bog_E1_1_FD_202095 | JGI IMG/M metagenome (GOLD analysis project Ga0302140, IMG submission 202095) | Peat permafrost microbial communities from Stordalen Mire near Abisko, Sweden - I_Bog_E1_1 | ecosystem: Environmental > Terrestrial > Soil > Wetlands > Peat | place: Sweden: Abisko, Stordalen...
AGAGCCTGGGCGTGCAATTGCAGGAGCTGTTTGGCAAGGTTGGTTCCTTCTATCCTGTTCGGGAGAACTTTCACTTGACCCCGGAGGTGAAAGCCGCATTCACTGAAAAGATGAAGGCCGATCCGACGGAGCTTGGGGGCCGCAAGGTTTCAAGCGTGGTGCGGACGGATGGATTGAAACTGATTTTGGAAGACGGGTCTTGGGTCTGCTATCGGCTGAGTGGGACGGAGCCGGTGGTGCGGGCTTATACGGAAGCGCGCAGCGAAGCGGATATGGAAGCTTTGAAGGCGGCGGCGGAGAAGTTTGTTAATAGCAGGGACTAAGGGACTAATAGCAGGGACTTAGGGACTAGGGACGCAGAGCAGGGGCTAGGGACTAAGGGACTAAGAACTGGGAATAGGGTAGAGACTTGGCGGATGAATCGATATATGCGGAGAAGCGGGGGGCGGTTGCTGCGCCGGCGCCTTTGCGCGTACGTGCGGTGGACTGGATGCTGCGCATGTGGCGTCCCGGGGGAACGGTGGTGGCTGTGGGGCTGGCGCTACTGTTGACCTGGCATGTGGTGAATGGCAAGCACGGGCTGCAGGTGTGGCACCAGAAGCGCGCCGAGGACCAGCAGTTGCGGAAGGAAATTGACGAGCTACAGCAGGAGAACGCACGGTTGAAGGATCACATTGAAAAGCTGAAGTCCGATCCGGACGCGATAGAGCATGAGGCGCGCGAGAAGTTGCACTATGCGAAACCGGGTGAGGTTATTTATACGCTTCCGGCGCCGGCTCCAGGGCCCGCAGGATCTGGAAAATAAGGCAGTAAAACGGGTTGCGGGATGACTGTTTTTCCGATGCTGGAAGGCTGATTCTTTGTGGTCAAAAAAGGTCATTGACATCGAGAATCGGTGTCTGTATACGTATTCATGCCGAGCTTGGGTATCGATATCACGCCCGGAAAGTTAATGTAGGAAGCTTCTTCGCACACGGGCAATCCCCCTTGCCTAACGAAGAAGTGGAGATGCCAGGGGCCTGCGGCAAGACCACGCGGGCTGCTGCTGGAACGATTGATTCCCGATTTTGTTACGAATGCCTGTTGATGCGCCACTCGACGAGTACGAGCGGCATTACAGCAGGAGCTTTCGAAGTTGGCCACGGCTGGGAAAGCGTATCCCTTCGCCGTGGTAGCGACAGGATTTATGCCGGAAACCGGTTGCGGCTGATGAAACCGTTTTCGTATGTTCCGGCATGCAAGGATCCGAAAGTTTGCGCAGGCGGCTTTCGGGTGAACTGTAACTCATGTGACCTTCACTTTGGTGTTGGAGGGGACTTGTCTCCCCCTTCAACACCTTTTTATTTGTGGGTGCGGGCATGTACAGAAATGAAACCAGGCTGGTGCGCCGACGATCGAGAGCGGGTAGTGGATTGATGTATAGCTCGGCGATGCGTTTTTGGATTTCGCGAACATGGAAGAGTATTCATGACTGAGAGTGGACATGAATTCCCGGTCAAGGGAGCTGTCCCCATCGACCAGATGATTTGGGGTGAACGCCAGGAGCGGTACGATGCTGCGAAGTGAATCAAGGCAGCGCTGGGGGCGAATCAGGTTTTCCCAGGTTTCTGAATCGAGACCTGGGAAAGCCTGAGCCGTGAAGCCCTTATTGTGCGGGCTGTGTAATTGTGTTCTGCTCCAGGGTTGCTGCCGTCTGTGCCATGAGTCTGCCATTCACCGATGCGCCGGTTTTGACGGCGATGAGTGTTTTGGCCAGAAGCACTCCTTCAAAGTGGGCAGTGGTTCCGATGGCCACCACGCCGCCAGCTTGCCAGAAGATGTTCTTGGCCTGCGCGCCGCCCGCCAACGTAATTCTGGTTGCGCTAGCCTGTTTCAGGGTGCTTGCAATTTGGAAGATCCAAACATCGTTGGGTCCGCCTGAGAGCGTGACATCCGTCGATATAGAAACTCCGCCACCCCATTTGTATAGGCCGGGTACGAGTGTCAGCCCGCCAATTTCTCCGGCGCCCAACTCGGTAAAGTTGGGAATCGATCGTCCTGCTGCGTCGGTGTATGCGAACCCCATGTCGCCAATGGCTGCGGTAAGCAAAACAGGATCGGTAATGCTGCATGGCAGGGGACCGGCAGCATTGACTGTGTACACCCTGCCTGACACTTCGTTGCACCTTAACAGAAGAGCGGCACCTGTGATGGGACTGGTTCCGACGTCGCCAGTTACAGAAGACGCGAAGACGTCGGTGATCCCTGTTTTCGTCAGGATCGCGAAAGTTCCGGCCGTTCCAAGGCTAACTGGCGCCTGTCCGATGAGATCTCTTTCACCGGTTGTGAAACTCCATTGAACCGCACTGGGAAGTGCGAGTCCACCAGCGCTTCGGGCCGCAGTTGTAATTGCGGCCACATAGTCTTCATTTCTATTCAGAGCGGATACCGTCGGCGTGAAAGTGGCCACAGTGTTTATATCGTTCATGGCTACTGTGCCTTCTATGGTGTTTCCACTTGAATCCTTGAGTGTAAAGGTGGGCAGCATTCCGGGGAGGGCGGAGTCGATGGTTGCTGGATTCATTGGTTCACTGAAGGTTGCGCTGATTGCAGTGCCGGTGACGATGTTATTACTGCCATGGGTGCTGGTTGGTGTGTTGATGGCACCGTTGCTTGGACTTGTTGAAAGCACGGTGACGCCTTGTGCAACGCTGTGCGATGCAAATCCGGCCAGAAGACAGACAAGGGATAGAGCCGCAAGCCACGATTGTGGCATCAATTTGTTTCCATGATTCTTCATGTTTCGTACTCTTTCACCCAGCTGCAACGAAAGTTGCCCATAGATTGGGGATAGTGTGATCCGGCTGAGAGTTCGCGCAGTAACTCCGACGTTTGTATATCTGGGGCAAACAAGTTCAACAATTATTAGGCTGGCTTCGCGGGCCACAGCGTCCTCGGAGAGAGCGCGAGTTACCAGAGAGCGATGCGGTCTATATCCTGGCGATCAATAATTACGCCTCTTTCGATAGGTAGGCACCATTGGCTGCCGGTTGCATTGCTGTTTTGGCTGCGGAGGTGCTGGTACTTGAACATGTAATCTCGCTTAAATAGTTAGCAATCTGCGAGCCAAAGTGATAACTCTGCAGTTTGAATGTCTAACTAGCGCTTCTTATTCGACTTAGAGGCTATGACCGCAGCGGATGGCCGCAGCCTAGGGCTCTTTCAAGGCGCTGTGGCTATGCAATTTGTTCATGAAGAGGCATTTTTTACACTTTTGGAGATGTGCTGTGATGGATCGTTGCGGCACGTCTGAACCGCTAGAAACCGATGTTAGAAGTCGATGTGGGCGCGGACGGAGCCTACCCAGGCGGGGCCGCGGTCGCGGTTGTAGCCGGGGTCGGCGATGTGCTGGACGTCGAGGGAGTAGAACATGCCTCGCCAGGCGTGGTAGTTGTAGTAGGCTTCCACGATATTTTCGCGGCCGTAGTTGAGGTGGCCGTCGCCGAGCAGGAAGCCGAGGCCGCCTAGTTTCAGGTAATCCTGATGGTCGGCTTTGATGGCGTTGGAGACGACGGCGAGGCCGATCTTGTCGACGGGGCGATGCCAGCGGGCTCCGGCGTAGTCACAGGCGAGTTCGACGGTCTGGTCGACTTCCGTGTAGGCGAAGGATTCGTGCTGGCCCTCGTTCCATCCGAAGCGGCCGGCGACGCGGAGATTCTCGGTAACTTCCTGCTCGGTGTTGAAGCCCACGCCGTATTTAAGCGCGCCGTATTTTTCGTGGAGGGTGATGGTGGGGACGGTGACTCCGTACTTCGCGGTGTCAGAGCCATTGAGGAAGTCGTCGATGGCTTCGCGGTAGGTGCCCATGTGGGCATTGTTGGCGTAGAAGAGGATGCGCGTGGTGCCTTTGGGCTTGGCTCCGTTTCGTGGGGGTATCCAGCTATGGCGCAGCTCGAACTCGCCATTCTGGCCGTGAGCGCGGCTGAAGGCCCAGTCGAGATCGATGCCGTTGGCGACGACGGGCATGGCGAAGATGCCGTATCTCAAACTCCATACGCGGTCGTCATATTCGGCGAGGCCGCCGAGGGTGTAGCCGCGCGTGTCGGCGGCGTAGTCCCATGCACCGTTGTTGTCCACGGTCCAGTTCATGAACTGAAGGTGGGAGTCGGAGGCGACTTCGTTGGTATCGATGAAGTCATTCGAGCCCATTTTGCCGATGCGAAATTCAAGGCGGCGGACGGGAACGCTGGGGGCGATGGCGTAGGTGCCCGGGTCCTGGGTGGTGGTCTCGGTGGAGAGGCCGATGACCTGATGGATCTCGTAGCGGGCGGGGTAGGGAACGCGACCGAGGTTGGGGTTGCGCACGACGTCGAGGTTGGTGAAACCGGCGAGCCCGTATGCTTCGCTGAGGCCGCGGCCTTCGGCGGCTTCGAGGTCGAAGATGAAGTCGGTTGCGTAGCGGATGGAACGGTCGGGACGCCAGGCGGTATAGACGGTGCCGACCATGGAGGATTTGTATTCGCCACGGCCGATGAAACTGTTTTTGCCCTGGTAGGGCGAATGAAAAGGCAGGTCGCCCTGGGTAATGATGTTGGCCTGTCCGGAGAGCCACCAGGTCTTGTTATCGGGATGCGGGGCCATCGTGACGATGGGGGCGTCGCTGGGCTGCTGGGCGTCGGGACTTGTATCGGCGGGCTTGGAGCTGAGGGCGTCTTGAAAGAAGGGATGGGTGAAGGCGGGAATGCCTGGAGTGTGGATGGCGAGCAGCAGTGGCTGGGGTTGTGGGGCGCTGGGGAGCGAAGCGGGAGGCGAATTGGGGGATTGGGCAGCAGCGATGGCAGCCAGCGGCAGCGCGAGGGCGAGAGCGCAGGCGCGGCGGAGATCAGTAAAGCGAACCATCAGAGCTGTCCTTGGTTGAATGGGCGGGGTAGAATGAATCTGCTGTTATACCCCCTCCCAGTATGTACCATACCGGGGGTGGGTAGGGTCAAGCGGGAGGGAATCTGCGATGTCGCAACATGAACGTGAAAAGTTGAAGTTGTTGCAACGATTGAGAAAGCTGCGTGGGCAGTTGGATGCTGTGGAGCGGTCTTTGGCTGCGGATGAGGATTGTGGCGGGCAACTTATGCTGCTGGCCGCGGTGCGCGGGGGGATCAACGGGCTGATGGGCGAAGTGTTGGAGACGCATATCCGGTTTCACCTGGTGGACGGGGTCAAGGAACAGATTGCACCCGAACTGGCCGAGGATTTGATCGATTTGGTGCGGGCGTATTTGAAGTGAGGGCGGAGAACGGTGGACCGTGGACGCGCCGCTTGGGCTGCTGGTTTGGCTGCTTGTTCATGGCAGTTCCTGCTTATGTTATTGGGCGGACCACTTTTGGATTGTTAAGGTTTGGTTGATTTGAGGTGGTGGGACTGAATTGGGAGCGGGGTTCGTGGATGCGGACAGGAACTGCGCGCACCGGGGCGGTCAATCGGGTTGGGGACGTTTTTTCTCAGGACCTGTCCAGAAACCCAGAAAAAGTATCGAAGTCTGAACAAGAGAGCGTCCCTCAGGGGCTAAAGCACCGGTCATTCTTAGGGTTTTTACGGCACGGCTGAAGCCGTGCCGTTTCAAAACAGCGCTGAAGACAGTAGTTTTCTTGACAGGTTTTCAGATAGTTCATCGACTGCGATGGCTTGCAGGAACGGTTGGGATGGTGTACGGTGTACATCATGACGCAACCTTCCAAAACGGATCGAGCCACTCTGCTCCACGCGGCTATGGAGCTTCTTGCGCAGGGTGGTTTGCAGGGCGTTTCAATCCGTTCAGTAGCCGGTGAAGTTGGGCTTGCTCCCAACGCGATGTATCACTACTTTACGAACCGGGAGCATTTGCATACAGCGGTCGCCTCTGAAGTGGCAGCCATGCTGCACGGTGCACTGGCAAAGGCATGCCACGGAAAAGGGCCGGAAGCATCGATTCGATCGCTGGCAGAGGCCTATCTTGCATTTGCGCGCGACCACCGGCTGCTTTACGAAGCGCTTGTCGTTCCGCGGCCGGCTTCGGGCGACGATGCTGTGGCCCCGGAACTGCTTTGGCGGTTCGTGGTTGCCCAGGTCAGTACGGTCTCAGGCGAGGCTATGTCGCATCGAGCGGCCGTTTCCATCTGGGCGCTTTTGCATGGCATGGCTGCTTTGCAATCGGCGGGGGCCTTCAACGAGGAGATTCCGTTCAGCAGCCTGGAGTTTGGGCTGGACGCCTGGCTTACGGCTGCCCACGCGGCCAAGGCAAAGGAAGCCGAGACACGCAAAGGAATGACGCGGAGTTCGCGGCAGGCTTCGAGACAGGAATCCAAGACACAGGAAACCAAGACGACGGAGGATATACGATGACTCTCGCTCAGCGACTGCTTTGCATTAGTGTTCTGGGAGTGACGCCACTCTTCGCACTTTCGCAATCCCCCAATATTCCGGATTCCCAAGCAGCCCAGCATGCTGTCGCGCCGGAGGGTTCGATGCTGCCTCGCAGTGAAGTTACCGGCCTCATCGCGGACGAACAAAAAATCGTGGCGCCTCATGGCATCCAGCAACTGGTTCCTGTCGAGATCAATGGCACTACGCAGTGGTTATCCATTCGGGGCAGCGATGCACGCAACCCGATCCTGCTATTTCTTCATGGCGGGCCAGGCGCTACGGAGATTGCGACCTCGTGGGTGTTTCAGCGCTCGTGGGAAGACTATTTCACGGTTGTGCAGTGGGACCAGCGCGGCGCCGGAAAGACGCTCATCGCCAATGATCGGAGTACGCTTCCGGCCACTCTGACGGTGAAGCAAATGACGAGCGACGGGGCCGAAGTAGTGCGTTATCTGCAGAAGACTTACGGAAAGAAGAAGATCTTCCTGCTGGGGCACTCGTGGGGTAGTGTACTGGGTGTTGAACTGGCGCAGCTGCACCCGGAGTGGTTCTACGCATACATCGGTGTGGGACAGGTGGTTAACATAGTAAAGAACGAATCGCTGGGATACCAGTTTGCTGTGGGACAGGCCGCGGCAACGCACAATCAGTCTGCGGAACGAGAGCTCGCGGCGATTGCGCCGTACCCGGGGCCATTGGCTTCGCTCAAAGTCGAGAACGTTGGCATAGATCGTAAGTGGGTTAGCTACTTCGGAGGCATGGAATATGGTCGAACCGAGGCGGACTATGTCGACAAGATGGCGATCTTTTCTTCCAACTACAGCGAGCGGGAAGTGGCTGCCATGGATGAGGGCGAAGGGCTATCGACCGCGATCCTGGCACCCGAGTTGTTAGGACTTGATTACGGGTCTACAACCGAATTCAAGTGCCCGATTTTCCTGTTTGAAGGTAGGCATGACTGGGCAGTTCCGAGCATTTTGAGCGCGGATTGGTTCGGGCGGGTCACGGCTCCGTCGAAGCAACTCGTCTGGTTCAAAAATTCGGCGCACATGCCGTTGCTTGAAGAACCAGGGCGTTTTCTGTTTCACCTTGTGACGGATGTTCGACCGCTTGCAAATGGGATTGAGGACAGCGTCCGCTAACGCTCCATTGATGACTGATTACAGGTGATAGAGAACGGCGGCATGCCGAATTCTGCGGCGGGTGTGACTGGTGGCAAACCGGGGACGATGCAATAAGAGGAAACGGGGGCGATGCTGCGTTAACCGATGCATGGAGCCACGATCACAGAATCCAATTTACGTGATTGCTGCATACGATTGACGTGATTTTGGATTATGATTCGGTGGCATCGGGCTCAGGTGTCGCGAGACGAGGCCTGGCCAAGAAAGAGGTTGGTCATGAGCAACTCCCCCCGCAGGAAATCGTATTCAGTGAAAGCTTCGCAAGGCATCCAGGCCTTGGTCGTTAAATCTCCGCAGATTGCTGCAGAGACGCGCGTGGTGCTGCCCGGAAGCGAGAAGGCCGCGCCTGCGAATGCAGTGCACTTGAAGGCCACGCCGCCGAAATCGCAGGTGACTGTATCGGTGATTGTGAAACGAAAAGAAGAGCTGAAGATCAACAGGCGCGGCGGCAGGGCGGCTGGGCCGGTGCGTGTGACACGAGCTGAGTATAAGAAGCGCCATTCGTCTGACCCCGATGCGGTGAAGCGGGTGAAGGCGTTTGCGAAGGAGTACAACCTGAAGGTGGAGAGCGATCCGACGTCTGCGTTGCGGCGGACGATTCAACTGACGGGGACGGCGGCGGACCTGCAGAAGGCTTTTGGCGTGGAGTTGAATCAGAAGTCGATTGATGGAACCGAGTACCGGGTACGGGAGGGCGGAATTCATATTCCCGCATCTCTGAAGGGCGTAGTGGAAGCTGTGCTGGGGTTGGATAACAGGCCCCAGGCGCGGCCGCATTTTCGTATCCACAAGCCACGCGCAGCCGCTGGAACTGGCGGAACGGCTCCAGCGAGTTACACGCCGCCGCAAGTAGCGCGGGCTTACCAATGGCCGGCGAATGCGACCGGGGTGGGGCAGACGATTGGGATTATTGAATTGGGCGGGGGCTACAAACAGGCTGATTTGACTGCCTATTTCAAGACGCTGGGGCTGGCTGCACCGATTATTACGCCTGTAAGTGTGGATAAGGGCAAGAGCAAACCGACCAACGCGAACAGCGCAGACGGCGAAGTGATGCTGGACATTGAAGTGGCGGCATCAGTGGCGCCGGGGGCGAAGATTGTGGTGTATTTTGCGCCGAATACGGATCAGGGATTTACGGATGCGATTACGACGGCGGTGCATGATACGACGCACAAGCCGAGCGTGATTTCGATTAGTTGGGGTGGACCTGAATCGAGTTGGACGGGGCAGTCTGCGACGGCGCTGGATGCGGCTTGCCAAAGTGCTGCGGCGCTGGGAGTGACGATTACCGTGGCGGCGGGCGATGACGGGTCTACCGATGGGGGGACGGGGAACAATGTCGACTTTCCGGGGTCGAGCCCGCACGTGCTGTGCTGCGGCGGGACGAAGCTGGACGCGAACGGGTCGACGATTGTGTCGGAGGTGGTGTGGAACGAAACCGCGAACAACGAGGGCGCAACGGGCGGCGGGGTTAGCAATTTGTTTCCGCTGCCGAGTTGGCAGGCGAATGCAAAGGTGCCTGCACCGGGCGTGAGTGCGGGGGGGCGTGGTGTGCCGGATGTGTCGGGCGATGCGGACCCTGCTACTGGTTACTCGATTCGCGTGGATGGGCAGTCGATGGTGATTGGTGGAACCAGCGCGGTGGCTCCGCTGTGGGCTGGGCTGGTGGCTGTGGCGAATCAGCAACTGGGTACACAGGTTGGATTTATTCAGCCTGCTATTTATGCGGCGAAGGCGGCTGCGGCTTTCAATGACATTACGCAGGGGAACAATGGGGCGTTTAGTGCAGGGCCGGGATGGGATGCGGCTAGCGGGTTGGGATCGCCGATTGCGAGTAAGTTGATTCCGTTGCTGGCGCCGGCTGGGGTTGCTATTAGGGCGGCGGCGGGTAAGAAGGCCGCGGCTAAGACGAGCAAGAAGGCGGGTAAGAAGAAGACACGATAAGTTATTGCTTGAAGACGACAACTGCCCGCCTGATGTTATAGGCGGGCATTGTTGTTTGTGTTTATCGATTACTTGTATTCGGCGGCGAAGGCGTCGGCTTGGCGGTTGAGTTCGGCTGGGGAGGCTGCGCCGTTGGAGTCGAGAATGATGCGGTAGCGGAAGGTTGCGGATTGGCCCTTCTCCAAGGTGAAATTGAAGGGCGGCTGCTTGGGATCGAAGATGCTGCGACCCAGTGGATTGGCTGCGAAGAGGCCGTAGCCGCGGGCGTGCCAGTAGGTTGGATAGCCAGGGTTGGCGGGGTGATCGATGATGGCGATGTTGACCAGATGAGTGCCGGTGTGGCCGGTGAGCGCGCACCAGCGACCGCGGGTTGACCATGCCGCTCCGCCCTTGATGCCTTCGCTTGTGAGGTATTCGCCGGTGGCGGGGTTTGGTGCGCTGTCGGTGGGGGCTGCTGCGACCGAGGTTGGGTTTCCGTTGGCGTCAGTGAATGTGCCGCCCTTTTCGTCGGGGGATTCAAGCCAACGCGCAACGCGAAGGCCGAGGACGCCTTCCTTGTCGTCGTTGAAGACGACTTTGTCGAGAGCTTTCATGGTTACTAACTGGTCGATAACTCGGGAATGGTCGTAATGGGTGAAGATATAGTGCGTTGTTTCTTTGATTAACTTCTGGTCAGCTCCAGTTATCCAGACGGATTCTACGACTAACTCGCCGCGGTTGGGTCCGCTGGTTGAACTTATGATTCGGGTTTGGAGGATGGTGCCGTATTTGGGTCGGTTCTCCGGCTTGATGGCGTCGGAGTTATTCCAGAAGTCGAAGCCGTTGGCGTTGCCGTAGTTGAACCATAGGCCGGCGTGATGGGGATGATCGGTGCGCTCGCCGGGGCGCGGTTCGAGGGGATAGCCGCGGGTCAGGGTGATGCCGTCGTCGTCGATGAGGGGGTAGAGGGTTGGCTTCTTAAGCGTGGTGGGCCAGATGTAGGAGGTGAAGGGCTTGCCGTCGATGGTGATGTCGACTCGGCGGTTGGGTTCGTCGGGGGTGACCTGGATGCCTTTGGGGGCGGCTTGGGCGTAGGCGGCGACGAGGGCTAAGAGGGGCAAGAGACGGAGATAGCGGAATGACATGGCTGAGTCCTTGGAGTTCTTGCTTTTCGATCCTTGTGACTAAGAGACGTCACAAGGACTAAGCGCCCGAGTAAATCTTAGGTTGGACTTTTTGCTTTCCCGCCTTCGCGCCGAAAAGAAGGCGCGAAAACGGGGCACGGTGCTTTTTGAGAACGACTCAGGCGAAGGGTTTGCCTCCGGCCATTACTTGCTGGGTCTTTTCGTCGAAGGTTGCTTTGAGGCCGGTTTGGATGGCGGCCACATTCATGCAGAGGGCGATGGAGTGGCTGTAGCCGGCTTCGATGGAGGCGTTGGGAGTTTTGCGGGAGCGGACACACTCCATCCAGTTGCGCATGTTGGCGGAGGTCTGCGGGTCGCTGTGGGTGTCGGCATCCGTGGAGACGGTTTCAACTTTTTCGACGAGAGAGAAGCCGTTCAGCAGGTTGGGCTTCATGCCCATTTCAGCGGCGGATTTTGCACTAAGGCCGCCGGTGTTGGTGACGGTCTGCTTGTCCATGTCGATCATGCCGCCGTTGGAGTAATAGAGTTCTTTGACACCGCCGGCTGAGTTAGTGAAGCGCGAAGAGTACTGGACCTGGAAGCCTTTGGTTGGATCGTCGAGCGGGCCGTAGTCGAAGACAGCGGTCATGGTGTCCCAATTCTCGCGGCCGTCCTTCCACAGATAGATGCCGCCGTTGGCGACGACGCTGCGGGGATGGGGCAGGCCGGTGAACCAGTGGACGGTGTCGATCTGGTGGACGAGCCACTGGTCGGGGATGCCGGAGGAATATGGCCAGAAGAGGCGGAACTCAAGGTATTTGCGGGCATCGAAGGGGACCATGGGGCGGTTGAGGAGATAGCGCTTCCAGTCTGTGTCTTCTGCCTTGAGGAGGGGGACAACATCGGGGCGACGCCAGCGGCCGGGCTGGTTGACGTTCCATGTCATCTCGACCATGACGATGTCGCCGAATGCGCCGGACTTGATGTAATCGGCGGCTTTCATGTAGCTGGGCGTGGAGCGGCGCTGGGTACCGACCTGCACGATTTTGCCGGTTTTGTGGACGGCGGCGCGGAATTTGCGGGCGTCATCCATGGTGTGCGCTGTGGGCTTCTCGACGTAGGCATCGCGGCCGGCGTTTACTGCTTCCACACCATGCAGGGCGTGCTGGAAGTCAGCAGTTGCGACGAGGACCGCGTCAACGTCTTTGCGGGCGTAGAGTTCGTCATTGTTGCGAACCGTTTCGACTGGGCTGCCGCTTAGTTTCTGGATGTAGGCTGCGCCTTCTTCGCGACGGCGATTCCAGATGTCGCTGACGGCTACGAATTGGAAGTTGGTGTCTTTGGAGTTTTGGAGAAACGCTGGAATGAGGGCTTGCTTCATGCGGTCGCCGCAACCGACGACGCCTACGCGGACGCGGTCATTGGCGCCGAGGATCTGGGCGTAGCTGGAGGCGGATGAGGAGAGCGCGGTTGCGGCAAGTGCTGCGCTGCCTGTTTTCAAAAAGTCCCTGCGATTGCTGTTCTCAAATGGCATGGCCGAGTTCTCCGTTTGGTTGAGTTTGCAACGAGTGTGGTGTCCCAGACGTTCGGAGCATAAATCCCGAAGTGCAGCCGCAGATCCTTCGACTCACCACCCCCAACCTCCACCCCACAGACGAAGACCTGTCTGCGGGGACCCCGGAACTGAAAAGCGTTTGGGGCCCCGTTCGCTCAGGATGACAGGTCTTCTTATGTCATGGACTTTAGGACGGGACACTAGCTGGGTGAGTCCAAAGTTCGATGGTTAAATGACGAAAAGCAACAGCAGACCCCCTGCGGCGAGCGAGCATAAATCTTTTGAAGGCTCCCGAAATGTTTGCTTGCGCATGATAACTGAGACGGGTTGAACCATGAGCAGGACGCGTAGTGAATTCTCATTTTCAGCGAGAATTTGGGAGCAATTCATGGACGGCTTGAATGGCAAGACTGCCCTGTCTCGAAGCTTCGGAACAGGGCAGCGTTCTTAAGGGAGAACCTCATATTCTCTGTCTTGCTGTGATCTAGAAGGAGACTTTGATGGCTCCCTGGAAGACTCTGGCAGCGTTGGATTGCGATGAGATTTGGCCAAACGATGTCGATGCGACCGATGCGTTCGCAGCGCCAAAATTTGGATGGTTCAGCAGGTTGAAGGCTTCCAGACGGAGATCGAGGTTGTATTTCTCGTGGATTGGAAATATGCGGGAGATCTGGGAATCGAGCTGCAGAGACGGAGTCCCTCGAAAGGCGTTCTTGCTGATGTTGCCGTATGTTCCGGCTGCGGCGCATCCCTGGGTGACATTGCTGGGACAAATCTCGGCGAAGGCCGCGGGGTTGAGGTATTCACGGTTTGCCTCGCCGCTGCCGCGATTGAACTTTACCTTGGCATAGGGATTGACACCTGGGACCCGGTTGGGACGATCCTCGTTATTGTCGGTGAGAGAGTCGTCGGCGCCTGCGGTGACGTTGAGGGGTGCGCCGCTTTGGATGTGCATGAGTGGGGCGATTTCCCAGTTGTTGGCAAACAGCTTTTCTACGCGGTTAAAGCGGCTGAAATTGCTTTTGGCCACGATGACAGTGTTGATGACGTGCCGGTAGTCGAAGCCGCAGGGGCCGTAATCCATGCGGATGTTTGCGGGATTCTCGACCGAGACGCCAGAGAGGTCACCTTGACCGTCCTCTTCATCCAGGCATTTCGACCAGGTCCAGTTGGCAAGGAGGCTAAAGGTGGAGGAAAGGCGATGATTGAGGGATGCCACCAGGCCGTTGTAGTTGCCGATGCCGGAATCCGCTACGAGCGTGGTACCTGCGCCGCTGCCCTCGATCTGGTTGCCCTGAAGAGGATTGGCGACGGTGAGCGCGAAGCGTGAAGAATAGTTCTTGGTTGTGGAGCAGTTTGTTCCGGCCGCGCCTGGTTTTACCGCAGCTGGTCCGGTGGTGACGATACCTGTGCAGCCGGTGCCACCCGCACCCCATTCTCCGGGGATATAAACAGCATTATCCAGCGGAATGCCGATGGGGTCATGCAGGGTTTTGTTTCCGATGTAGTCGAGTTGAGCCTGCCATCCGTGGCTGAAGTCATGCTGCACGCTGAGTGTCCACTGCATGGTGTAGGCCGCATGGAATTGGCTGGGCAGGAAGATGTACTGGGATTGAGGGAAGAACGGCGCGGAGGAGCCTGGAATTTCGGGCTGTGGAAAGGGGCTTGTGGTGATGGAGCCGACGGACCAAGGAGCGCTGAAGCTCAGCGGACCGGTAGAGGAGGTTTGCAGGTTGCTGATGGCGGTGGCATACGGCGGGTTCTGCTGGACACGCTGACCACTGAAGAAGTTGGGCTTGTCATAGGCAAGCTCCGCGCCCGCGCGAAACACCGTTTTGCCATCGCCGAAGGGATCGAATGACGCTCCGACGTTGGGAGAGAACTGCCATGGCGAGTTCTTGGTGAAAGCTTTTGGAACACCCGCATCCCCATAGAACAGAACTCCGGCAGGGGCGTTGGGGTAGACCTGGCTGACGGTGCCCGCCAGGAAGTCAGCCATGTTGAAGATGCTGCCGCGGTTGAAGTAATCCGTGGGCATGAAGTTGGGCCCCCAGCGCAGGCCGGCAATCAAAGTGAGCTTCTTGGAGACGTGGAAGGTGTCCTGCCCGTAGAGGCTGGGAATCGGTCCGCGCAGAGCGTTCTGTTGCTCCTTGCTTTGCTGGAAGGCACTCAGGGTTCCCTGGAGGAAGTCGAGTGACT
>Ga0302140_10006782_pt1 | contig 14354 bp, 13 predicted proteins | sample I_Bog_E1_1_FD_202095 | JGI IMG/M metagenome (GOLD analysis project Ga0302140, IMG submission 202095) | Peat permafrost microbial communities from Stordalen Mire near Abisko, Sweden - I_Bog_E1_1 | ecosystem: Environmental > Terrestrial > Soil > Wetlands > Peat | place: Sweden: Abisko, Stordalen...
CTTATTTATTACTTACTTTCATAATTATCAATTGAAAAAAAAAATAATTTTTGTTCTCATTCTATAATAAATTTAAAATCTTATATTTTTTTCTTATTAAATTTAAACCAAAGTGACGTTCTCTTCATACTTTGGCTTCAGCTCCTTATCATTCTTAACTCTGAACATCACGATTTTCTTTTCTTTGGGTCCAACATTAACCTTAAAGTTTTTTCCATCTCTGAACTTTTTCTTGATTCTTATTTCTTCTTCAGTATTTTCCAAGTTCACAACCACATTCACTGTTTTCTCTTCCTCATTTTCAAGGTAATAATATCCATATCCTTCTTTCGGGAACACTTCCACACATTTTTCCACTTTTAAATCATTTAATTTGGACTTCTTTTTTGATGACATAGCTTTTGAAATATATACCTTCTCCAAGAATTCCTTTGGATTTGGAATCATTTTGATGTTTATACTATTCACTCCATAAGAAGTGAGGACAAATGTTGATTCATCAGTCCAGCACCAATCCACCTTACAAGAACATACATAAGTGCCCTTTTTCAACTCCAAAGCCAAAAAGGCTTCCCTATGATATTGTGTTTTGGCTTGTATGAACTCAAAATTGTCATTGTTTTTTTTCGCCAAGACAATTGTGCCCCTTGAATAATCATAACCGTGTGTATCCCACATCTTCCTGAAACTCCTTTGCAAAACCGTGAAGTAATATTGTCCTTCTTCCTCCACTTCGATTTCCAGATAAACAGCCTTCTTTTTCTTGGAACGAATTTCACAAGATGTGTAGATGTAATCATCATGCACCATGCAAATTTGTGTGTCTGAATAAATATGCTTAAAAAGCTCAAAACTCATAAAAAAGGATCCATCATCTTTATCCAAGTACCCAATTTCTGCCTTTTCAGCCAAAGATAATTTATTCCAAATGGGGTCTTTATCTCCCCAAGGTCCCTCCCATTCTCCCTTTCCCCAAGGGTTCCTCACCTTCACTAACTTTTCCCCTAAAACCTCATAACAACCAAGCAAAGTATAGGCATGACCCACCACCATCCCTTGTGTTTGGAAGTACTTGTCCATTTGATCCTCATCTGCGGCACCAGCTGTCAATAAATAATCATTTTTTACTGCGTCGACTATAAGATCCCAAAGTTCTGGATCATCATTCCAAACAATTCTTGTAGGTGCTCCTGTCAAATCTCCCAAGACGTCTCTAGTCAATCCAGCTTCAATACGTTCATAAGTATGAAAAAGTTTCGCCCAAGCCTTTTCCAATAAAAGTACCCATAATTCATTTTCACCAGCCTTGCTTTGAGAAAAGACAGGACCTGAACGATCTGCCTTACAAGGGAAATAATCATCTACATAAACTGCTTGCCAATTCCCCTCATGACAAATGCGCAAACAATAAATGCCACCAGCGTCATCAGTCTTCGTTGTCATGAATAAACTTCTGATTCTCGAGGGTTTTCTAGCTAAAGCAGCTAAGGATGACAGAAAATAACAATCTCCTAAGGCTCCTTGGACTATATCTTCCATATCAATTGCAGCCAGGGTTGTTGATTTCTTAAGTAAATGACTAAAGAGAGCTTTTTCCATGTTACTTGCCTCAAAACTGAAAACCTTATACCCATCAGGGAAAAACTCTTTAGGTCTCATCCAAACATAATCTTTCCAAATATCCTCTTTGCAACTATCGATCTTCTCATAAAGGCTCGTATGATTAGGAGGGAAGTCAGGATCGATGAAGTTTTTGCCTGATTCCTTGAGACTATCGTAGATTTTCACGAACTCTTTTGCTAAAGGAATGTCCTGAAGTAAAGGAAGATCAGGATGTTCCAATATTTTACTGGGTTTTGCTTCATGATGACTATGGTTGGTTTGTAACTTGGAAATATCAATAGCGCTAATTTTTCTAGGTGAAGTCCTTTCTTTCCCTTCTTCGTTCAATGATTCGAGTTGTTGGATTGACTTGGAATGATACACAGTCATGTAATTCATTTGTTCGGTCGGATCATCACTTAAAAGGCTCGTTTTTGGACTCACTATTAGATTTGTTAGAGGCATAGCATTCATTACTGATTTCTTAATAATTGATCTGAGTTTTGAAGGATCTGTCATGAGTCTGGATTTTTTTTTTAAAATAGAATTTGGGCTTTCTGTCGATATCTGGGATGGTTTAATTTCTGGAGAAATCTCATTTTTTCGAACTTCAGAAACGGGTTTTTGATCTGTTGTCTCATCTTTAGTTGGCTTCTGTAATAGATTCTTTAAATCTACTGAAGAGCCATTCGTTTCCGGTTGAGTTGGGAGAACCACAACATTTTGAACTTCTGAAGGTGCTTTTTCAATTGTTGCCTCATCTTGAGCTGGTTTCTCCTTTAAATTTATTGAAGGAGATTGGATTTCTTCATATTTTGTGGCATTTATTTCGACTTCATTTTGTGCTGTCATTTCCACATTATCACAGTTGTTTTCTTCATCTAAGTCTAAATTTTCCTGAGTAATTATTTTGCTCTCAGATAATATAGGTGGATTTTCTTCAGGATCCTCCATTTTCTGTTCGATAATGCATTGTTTGCTGTAATAATAAATAGGGTTCCTAACTATATTAGTCGTGTTAAAAAAGAAACACCCTGGCTTTTGGCCCATTGGAACGATATTTTTCGGAGTTCCAGGCACACCATAAAAATTTAGAGTGGATCTAGCATTTTGCGATGGATAAATCAGAGTTGGCCCTCTGATTGGTTGCTGGATCATTCCAAAAGTTCCTGAATAAGAACGAGGTACATGTGAAGGACGTATATAGCCATTTGGATTTTGGACTAATGGACCCATTTGTGGTGGATGACTCACATATCCATGTGGAGTTTGTATTACTGGCCTTATTGGATAATAATATATGGGGCTTTGTTGAAAGGAGGGATTGGGTGTGTGGATATTTAATGGTCTCTTGTATGTCGGATTGAGAGGAATCTGATTGAGAGGAATAGAGGGTTTGAAATAAACTTGATTGGGACCGGGCCGAATATATGAAGTTTGATTCGTGGGGATCATTTTTTAAACAAAAATTTATTAAGATAGAACGAACGTTTATATCATGTTTTTGAACGAAGAAAAAGTAGAAAGCATTAATATTTTTAAGCTAAAAAAAAATAAAATTGAGTCTTTGTTTATACTAACAAAATAACTCTCGTTTATAAACTAAAAAAAAAATTTAATGTCTTAAAACTATCCAAATTAAAATGCAACATAAGTTCTTTTCATCAAAGCTTGCTTTTCTCTTTCACAAGCGGGCTTTTTCTTCAACTTTCAACAACCCACGGGATTTGAATTCTCCCTATCAAATCCTGGGGGTATCTCCTTCCGCTTCCCTTGCCGAAATCAAAAAAGCCTATCATAATTTATCTAAAATCTACCATCCAGACAAGAATCGTTCCAAAGATGCCATTGAGAAATTCAAAGCCATCAATAACGCCTATAACACATTAAAGGAATATCATGGAGAACATGCTTCATATCGTCAAAGGACCTCTGGCTTCACAAAAAGGCAACACCAACAAACAGATCAAAAAAATGATAAAAAAACCTCTGAAGAATCTTACTTTCATAAGACTGAAGAAGAAAGATTATATGAGGAAGTTTTCGGCAAATCGTATATTAGTGACCCTATGTTTTTCTATAACAAAGAGAACAATGAATTGAGAAGGGAATATGAGAAAAAGTTGAAGAATTTGAGGGAAAATCAAAAGGAATGGGAAGACAAAAAGACCGAGGAACATTTCAAGGGGAGTCATCATTATTATCGTGATCACTCAGAGAATTATACACAAGAGAAAACAAATCCTGATGATCTTTTGATCTGGATTAGTTTCGGGGCGATCTCCTTATCCATATTGTTTCTATTGTATTGGACAGTATTTATTGGATTTGATTTTTCAAGGGTTTTCTTAATGGTTTTTGAAAGAAAAAAGGACCTGCACCTAATTTAGAGCAACAGAAGGAAATGGAAGTGATGGTCGAAAAGTTCAGGACGATCGAGCTGAAGAAATTGAAGGATAAATTGGAAAAAAGTAAGGAGAACTACCTGAAATCATTGCCGAAAATGAAGAAATATTCAATTTTAAATGAACCAGATGCAGAAGAGACCTTAGTCGATTTCACGATATATCCGGATATCAAGATATATAATGTGCCTCATCTATATTTCTATGAGCAAAATTCTGATATTAACACTTATTTATATTCCAAATCCTTTGAAAAATATAAATTGAGAAATCTGAAGCTAAATGCAGCTATATCTCTCTCACTTGAGGCTGAAAGATTGCTTAAGAACACTTTTGTCAATGTGTAAATGCCCATTTGATTAATCTTTTTTTAATTATTGAAATCAATAGAAATTTGCTCAAAAAAACCATTGAAGAAAAAGGATTTTATGAGCCTCCGGGGATTTTCACTCGTTTCTTCGGGTTCATTTATATAAAGTTGCGAAAAATGCCGATGATCGTTGAAAATTTGAAGCCTGGACTTGAATGGATTTCTCTATTTGATTTATATATGCATTATCATTCGCCTTTACCATATATTAATGAGGATTTCTTCGAATTTAAGATCAATTCACAAAAATTCGGATGGTTGGGCAATGTTACGTTGAACCATCGCAAAGTATCGAAGATTTATTTAAAAGGTGATGAAAAAAATGTGTTTTTTTGGAGAGGAAGCAAACCCATTAATCATCCAGAAATCAGATATATATCAGTATGGGACAATTTTTATAAGACCTCGAAAGAAGAGTATAAATTTATATAAAGACTTTTAACCCAAATCTCAATTCTTTAAATAAATAATCTAAGAACATTTAATGTAAATTAATAGTTTATAATTAAAATAAAGGAATGAAAAATCCAATCTAAAAGATTAAAATATCTGGCAACCTCCTTTTCTACATTCCACCCTGCCTTTCAAATGCAGCTTCTTGAATTTCAACTCGTTGTCTTCATCATTGTTGAAATAAAACAATTGATCATCCAAAATTGTTATCATCGGTTTGCAAAACACTTTGTTCTTATTCCCCTTCAAACTTTGAGAATATCTCACAATATAAATCTTATGTTCCACGAGATCTAACTTGTCAATCAACCAAATCTCATTTTTTTTCTTTCCCGCACCAACCAAAAATGAAGCTTTTTTGCAATGTTTCTTCAATCTGAACCTCAGAACAGCACTTTCATCCATATAGAATCGGAACTTATCCAATTGGTTTTCTTCACAATTTCCATTAAAAATCATTAAGAGAGTGTCTTCTGTTGTGATTAATGATCCTGTTTGATTGAAGTCGCTTTTGAAGATGTTGTCTCTGATCCTTTTGAAGGAAATTGTTTCACAGAACATATTAGAAGAATCAAATAGATTTTGCATCGATTTTCTATGGGCATCTTTTTGATGGAATTGAACTTTGTCAATATCATTTCCACCTAGGAATAGAAACATTATCTCATTATCCTTTTTATATTTGAAGATCGTAGGATTCATTCTGGCATATTTCATCTTGATATAGAACAAAGGCTCATGTTTCAAAAGTTTGCATAATTCTTTGAAGTTGAGAAAAAATATCGCCACAGTATCAAGCACCATAATACCATTGCATTTTGCAATATGACCTCCTGCCACAAACAAGATGCTTTGATCCATGTTTTTCTCATAAACGAACAATGATGGATCTTGACGTTCATCAGGTAATGTTAATTCACAAATTTGCATATTGTCATATAAAACATGAATGATGCCTTGATTATCATAGATGAAATAATACCCGGATTTGGTTCCCAAAGTATGATGTCTACATGGGTTTTTCATGGTTCGGAAATTGTCCAAAAGAACTGTTTTCCAATTATCTTTGGTTGCATTATATATGATCAATTGATTGCCTGTGACCTTATCCTTAACGATCTTGGAAATATTGCTCTTGAATGATTGATGTTTGGGACTATTTGTCATGTTATTCTTATCCAAACTTGTGGATAATGAAAGGTTGAAATAGGATAGATGATTATGAGAGAATCTTTCTCCACCTCTTCTGAGATCTTCCCGACATTCAGTGGAAACTGGAGAGTTTTCCACCACATGACTATAATTATAGATAGGTGAGAATTTCAAAGCCAACATATCATAAAGATCTGATTTCTGTTGGGACCCTATCACTGGATCACCTTTCATATCAACCACTATGGAATTTTGCCTTGGAAAATCATTAAATTTTTAAAAAATAAAGAATATACAGAAAAAGTGATTGGACTGCATTGGTGAAGACTAGGCTTTTGGAAAGGGAATAAAGCAAAGTATCGCGCATATAGTCAATATCTTCATTGATCTCTGACTTGCTTTCAATGAAAATGAAATCTTGCTTTTGCATGGAAGGGAAAATATTGAAAGTTCTTGATTAAATGAGAGAAAATTTGAAGCTAACTAGATCAAAAATTTTTAAATTTTGCATTGGAAGATAAGATATCACTTCTTGATGTCAAAAATATATAGTTCCTCTTTTATCAAGAAAACAGATTTTAAAGAGTCGCGAATTAAATTCTGTAATTCAGAGAAAAAAAAGCTACTTTTTTATTTATTTTGCTAAATAATTCAGAAAGACATTAAAACTAATTATTCATTTCTCTCTTTAAAATCCGCCTCTCAATTGCAACACCATCAACATTGTGCTTCCAGCCTCAATATTATAATCCTTGATGGTTTTTTCATCCGCCCTATTAGAAAAAAAAAATAATTTTGATATAAATCTTTTCTATTTAAATTTTTTTAAATACAATTGTTTGCCCCCGAAGACTAATCGCATTTGCTCTACGGGGATCCCTTCTTTTTCCTGAAGAGCCATTTTTATCTGACTAATCTATAAATTTTAGAAAAAAATTATGATTTTTTGTGAATTTTTGAATTGTTGGAAATTTTCATACTGTATTATCAGACTCGAAATTGAATGAAGCGACTCTTCCTGTCAAAGTCTAAAATGAAAAAGTCTTTTTAAGGCAACAATCCACTATTTTTATCATTACTTTTATGTTCAATTGCATTAATATGAGAAATACAACAAATGACTTTTTTTCTGATGAATTTTTATATTTTCTATAATAAAAATGTTTTTTTGATCAGAAAGTCTTAAAAAAACGAAAAGAAAATTTAAATTTTTAAATTTTTGAAATTCAAAAGGCCAATGTTATCCCCTATGCTTTCCCCTAAACTGCATCTCACAAAACGAGCGAACCTCTTCTATGAAGCCAAAGATAATAATAATCCCTCTTTACGTTCCTCTAATTTCCAAACAACGGCCATGTTCGGCCCAGATGCTGTTTCCGAGTTCAAGAAAAGCATTGAAGCCGAAAAGAATCTCATTCATGAGTTCAAAAACTCGCGAAGCGTGGATAAAAACGTCAAACACTTCGAAAAATCCTACAAATTGCAAATTCAAAGTCTCTTAGAGGAAAATAACCAAGTAACCCTAAATTCATTATATTATATTAAAAGTAATGGTCATATTTTTCAGTTGAAGCTGGATCTCGCAGTATTAAAAAAAAAGCTCAAGCCTGAGGAAAGCGGAAAACGTAGCAAAGAAGAAAAGAACATTGATGATTATAAAGTTGTATTATTATCAAAGGACTCTTTGATTAAGGAGCTGGAGTTTCAAATCAATGATTTAACAGCTGAAAATAGATTGTTGAGGATCGTTAATGAAACTCAAATGAAAAACATCAATCAATTAGAACAAGATCTAGTGAAACATCGGGATTTGGAACAGATTGTGGAGGAATCTAATGAGGAAATAGGGAAATTGAAGAGTTTACTACATGAAGAAGACTCAAAACAAAACAATTTGAAGAGTTTTATATATTATTTTTAAAGGTTCTTATCGGTTTTTTTTTTAGATCAAATAAACTTTTTACAAGCGGAATTAGTGTCACAAAAGTCTAATACTATAGGAGATTTAACTAATATAGGAGAAAATGGAGTATTGTATTCGTTTTTGGATGATTCGCAAGAAAATAACAATAATTATGGAACTTTTCAGGGGAATTTTAGGAAAAAACTGAAGAAAGCAATGTCACAAGATATGAGAAGGTTCAATTCGCAGAAGGTTTTCAAAAGTATAAATGAAAATTCCGATAAGGAAGAGAATTTGAAACAAGAGGAGGTCTTAGAATCACTAAAATTCCAAGAAAATCGAATATTTAAGAGAAAATTGAAAGAAGAGAAAGAGAACTTGCAGGTTTTAATTAGTTTTATAATTTTTTTTCATAGATTTAGTAGGTGGAAATCGAAGTTGGGAAGTATAAATTGCAACAAATAAAGAAGAAAAATGACAAACTTTTAAATTTCATCAAAGAAAATATGATTCATGGCTGATTTTCCCATTAATTTATAAATTTTCTAAATATTTATTTATTTTCCTTCTTAAAATCTAAAATATCCACTACTTTTTTTTCTTAAAATAATCGATAATTTCTTAAGAGTTTCCATTATTCATTAAAATTTAATCTAACTCCCATGAGCAATTTTCATAATGGAAAATGTTATGGCTAACCCACCTCCAATCATCCCCACAGTCAACGAAATCCAATTAATGATCCTGGAATATAAAGGATACCCTTTATAATCTTTATTCCGATACAAATAAATTTCCCCTATCATAACTGGAAACAACATGCCCAAAGTGGTTGATCCAAAGGCTCCCAACAAATTGATGAACACTGCAATGCCTGGAATGCACCAGGAAATCACAACAATAACACATACAATGAAAAGTCTAGCTAGATAAATCTTGATTTTATTGAGTGTCTTGCGTTTATTATGGGCAGTCTTATCAAGAAGAAGTAAGTTCTCTTTCTCTGGAGTGCTTACAAGACTTTCGATTATTATGAAGACCGGGAACAATTGTAAGGGGTAACTGATACATAATGCTATGGCATAAAGGATCTGTACTGCCATTCCTAAAGGATTTTCTATTGGAATGTTGAAAATTATCAATTCCTTGACAGAATCCCCAAAACTCAAGTAATATATTGTGGGCAATATTGTGTAAATAGCAGTTGCAATGACAAAGTTTTTGATCAACACAGATTGGAACTTATGAGGTTCTTTCATTGAATCTCTCATCTCGAAAACTATGCCTATGCATTCAATGACGAAAATGGAGATTCCGAAAATAAAAGGGAATTTTTCGAAAATGAACATATCATGACCCACCAATCCATCCGAGGAAATCCTTTGGCATGATTTCGCGAAAAACACCAAAAGCACCGTCACCACGAATACATTTGCCAATAAACTGAATCGATTATAATTCGTCAGGTTCTTCACTAAAGATAAGGGGATGATTATCAAGAGACATAATAACAAATCAAGTCCGAAATAAGTACATAAAGATTGAATGCCTGCATAACAAAAGACATTATTAAAGAAAATCCCGAAAAAGGAACAATATACCGCACATACACCCACCTGCAACACGACCACACAAAATCTCGCTGTAATAAAGCCCCATCTACCAGTGACCAAATAACATAAGTCGCTAAAACTAACGACTTTCACATTCATATGATCAACTACCTTCACACAAACGCTAATGGACCAAAATGTCAAAAAAGAACATAATATTATCAGGAGATTAGCCAGGATTATCCCAGCTTCCTTCATCCCATAACTTAAGGATAAAATGCCTATGCCAACAAAACTTTTGAATAAATTGCAGGAAATCTCAAGTTCTCCAGATTTCTCATCAATGGAACTTGATTTGGAAACCGCGGAATCACGGGGGATATCATGAAACGAGGGAGGGGAAATGTTATGGTGTTCTGGGGATGAAACAGTAAGCGCTGTGGTTTCAATGGCAATGTCGACTTCTTTTTCTGGCTTCATAAAAAATAATTTGAAGTTTATTTTATTTGGGAGATTTTTCTCATTAAAGGAAATTCGTTTTTTATTTATGAAAAAAACAACAGGAAAAAAAAGGATTTTAGCAAGATAATATATTTTTCATGCATTATTTTTTCTTATCAATTTTGATTAGAAAAAAATGCACGAATCTAGTCTTTTAAATTTGCGAAAAACTAAAATTTCTTATAAATTTTCTGAAAAATGCAAAGTATTAATACAAATGAGACAAAGCTTCTGTTCAAGAAGCTAACAAGACATGATTTCTATAATATCCTTCAGGTTTTACTCTCTTGTTCTCTTCAAAATTAATTAAACTTAAAGGATATGAGACATTATCTGATCATAGATTTTCGAGCCAAAGCCAAATTTAATGAAAGCTTCATTAGAAACAGCTTCAATTTGGAAACGGAAAGCAATGAGGATTTGGATAAGGGTCAGAATTTGAATTTTTTATTAAAAAGAAGAATTTTTGGTTTATTAAGATCTGAAGCAACTAGCGGAAATCATTGGTAAATTGGATAATTCCGCGACAATGAATGAGAAAAAGTACAAGATGGCGAAAATTAGAAGGGCTATTTTTGTAGAGGAAGGAGAAATGAATGAAGAATCAGCGAAATATAAGACTTTTTTCGCTTTTTTCAAGGTAAAATTCATAAAAATAGAAAAAATTAATGATTTTTTCTTTAGGAAAATATAAAATTCGATAAGTATTTCATCTTGACCAAGGGGTTCATAGATTTTAAGCAAAAATACCCCTTTTTATGTCTAACTAACATAAAAAATGAAGAATCGAAGGAGGCATTTGTGAATTTGAAGGAACATCAGGAACTTTATTCTTTGAGTCGGTTTCCTTGTGAAATAATGGAGGATCTTTTGTTTTTGGTAATGAAAAAAGCCTCTTTATGATAAAATTATTGGTTATATAGGGAGATGTTTATAATTCGAACAATGAGAAACAATTAAAGGATTTGAAAATCAAGAGTCTTGTTGACTTTATTGAATATAAAGGAGATTCCAAATTGCCTGAGTTCAAAAGAAACAATTTCATTTATTTGAATATACGTAAAAATGATATATGGTGTTTTATTAAAAAAAATTAATAGCAATTGACCCGAATTTGGAAGTGGGCATTGATTTTGATGAAATTAATAAACAAATTGATAAATTGGTTGAGGATAAAAACTACCCTGTTCTAGTTTATTGCAAGGTATTTTTTGTTCTTTTTTGAACTTTTTATTAAAAGATGATATATGAAAGGATGGTGATAAAATCAGCCCTGGGTTTGCAATTGCTTATTTGATGTTCAAGAAAAATATTAAATTAACAATTGCGAGTTTGAGCGTTTTCCAGAAAAGATCCTGTGTGGAAATTGAGAAATGGCTTTATACACAGTTATTGAATTATACTCCAAACGTAAAGAAATAAGATGCTCATAAATTATTTAAAAATCAATGATAATTAATGAATTTGTATAATTGAAATTTCCAGAGGGGAAAATAAGATTTTTTGTTTTTTTATTTTAATTTCTAGGAGGCTTAAATGATTATTTTCTTTAATTTTCTCTGTTTTTCTTAAAAATACCTCTATTTTTCTCCTAATCCATGAATTTAGATTTTTCGAACGATTAAAACCATTTATTTGGATGCTTTTTTCATCTTATTAAAACAACACAAAAATCTGATATTTTCTAATAAAATTAAAAACGCTTGAACGAATAAATAAAAACTCAGATGGACATTACCTCCTCCCAATCCTTCCTGGACTCCTCCACCCTCAAAATCCATCCCAATGGTTCCATTTTCATAAACGGGATGTCCAACTCCTTTCCAACCGACTACCCTTCTTATCTTATCAACTTCCTAGATGAAAACACCTTCAAATCCATCATTGTCGAAATCAACAAGATTCTTGAAATTTATTGGCCTTGCAAACCGATTTATTTCTTCAGTTATTTTTGTTGTCTTTGTTCATTAGGCTCTAGTTTTTTGCTATCGAAAGTATGCGTTGATGATGCTGAAAAGGCTGTTAAGCAATATTTACAGGAACTTAATCAAGGGGAAATGAAGGAAAAAGGCTTAGAAATTATTTTAAAGAGAGAAAATAGGGAGTGTTGGCTTGAAATCAGGACAAATGAAAAAAACATAGCGAAAATGTCCTGTGAAACTGCCTATTCATCAGAAAGCGCTAAATTAACATAAATTAATATATAAAAATTATTTAAATTTAAATAACTGAATGGAAAAATCGCTCTTTTCCGAGGAAAACATAGAGTTTTTCTTCAACCTTTCTGAGAAAATCGATGTTTTCATAGGAAAAACCAAGCTTCCCACTGATTCCGACTGTAGTTCCCGCGAATTGATTGAAATCGAGCTAGAAAAGCTTGAAAGAATCGATAATGAGAATATTGAGAATTCTCTCGAGGCGATTTTTAGCTTATGTTTCGGTGTTTTTCTTCCATTTTCATTATAAAATAACGATTTTCAATTAGAATTCAATCAGGAAATCAAGATTTTAGTAGAAAACGTGCTTCTTCTTGTTAAATTAGAGGCTTTTCCTATATTTTATAAGCATTTGACGCTTTATATTCAAAATCTAATCCATTATAAGAAGTAATGATATAAATTATTATAGAAAATAAAGATTTTTGCTTTTTTAGAGAAACTTATGATAATTTCGAGACCATAACCTTCGAAATCCATTTGAAAATCCTCTTAAATCTCATATATTTGATGTTAACTCAAGGGTATAAGTTTCATTTGATCGATTATCGATATCTCATAGAGAAGCTCGACTTTATAGAGGAAATTTGTCTCGAATTATTGAATTTTTCCTTACAAATTCCTTTCATTCCGGTGAAAAAAACCATTTTTCTTTTGGGCTTTTATTTGAACCTCATTTTCGAAAATGATCCATATAAAAACGAGGAAAATAATGAAATTTATGAAGAAAACATGAAATTTATGAGCGAAAATGCCTTTAATCGAATGATAAGAGCGAAATCTCGAATTTCGCTTAAAATGAAGAATAAAGTCGAGAAGTTCTATGAAAAACATATCGTAAATGTCCAGGATAGTCCCTTGGCTCAGATTATCACTGTAGGCACTTTAAGGGCTTTATTAGCCACTTGCTCCACTAATACTAATGTCAAAAATAATAATCCTAATCAAAATCAAAACCAAAATCAAGGTTTTCTATATAAATTTATTAAGGTTTATTTATAGGGTTTTAAATATATGAAATTAGGTGTGGATATCAATAGAGAATGGGAGAATTCATGTATTTTATATAGAAAATTATTTTAATGTAAAGCTGGGTTTTTAGTTATTTATTGCTCAGAAATTCAAAGCGAACAAAAGGGATTCAGAGAAATTTTCGAAGGGGATTATGCAAAATTATTGGAGGAATACGTGGTTTATTGTAATAACGGGAGAATTTTCATGAGTGAAAAGCCTAAAAACGCCCAAGAGGAAAGCAAAGAGGCTAATTTTAGCTTAGAACTCTTGAAATTCGAATATGATAGACATCGGATCTCAACTGCATATGCCCTAGTTTCTTTTCTCTTGTTATTGATGAAGAACTTCAAGAGAAATTGTATCTTTTTTATAAGAATTTATATATGAGATTTTTATTAATTTTCAAGGCTTTTTTCAATATTCCTATTTGATTCAATTGGTCACTGATGCTCATGGGTTTCTGGTCTTATTGAAATTCATGACTGAGAAATTCAATGAGTTGAAATTAGATTGTCCCATGGGTTTTTTCAAAGAAAATGGAGAAATTTCATTGAAGAATCTATTGAAAGATAGTGTTTTAAGAATCTTAATTATCATCAAACATACATGCAAAGATTATCCAGAGAAAATAAAGATGTATCTTTTAGAATATAACTCATATGTGATACTGAAGAAATTACCCAGTTATTTCGAAAATGATGAGAAAATGGTCAGGAAATCTTCCAAACTCATAAAGATCCAATTGCCATATTTCACTAAAAAGAAGAAAAACACTGCTGGGAACATGAAGATGATTTCTGAAATCTATGGGAAATTCTTGAACCCTAAAGAAGAAAATATCTCTGAGGATAAGACCATAATCTTTAAAAAAGAAGCCAATCTAGAGGATAACAATGAGGCAAAAAAAGAGATATTTTCTAATAAAAATGCTAAAAATCTTGATGATAATAAAGGAATCCTTAAAAAAGAGATGTCTATTAAAAGTTCAGAGGATATGACAGGAGAATCCTTAAATTCATCATGGTTTTTGAATAGTAGTATCAACCAAGAGAACCCGAAAAAAGACATGTATCTGTTAAGAAGCCTTGATAAATATGAGAAGAATAACTTCAAAAATTGTCCGATGTCAAAAATTGATAACATTGAAATCCTCAGGAAAATCCATATCGACTTTAATAACAGACA
>Ga0302140_10006783_pt1 | contig 14353 bp, 15 predicted proteins | sample I_Bog_E1_1_FD_202095 | JGI IMG/M metagenome (GOLD analysis project Ga0302140, IMG submission 202095) | Peat permafrost microbial communities from Stordalen Mire near Abisko, Sweden - I_Bog_E1_1 | ecosystem: Environmental > Terrestrial > Soil > Wetlands > Peat | place: Sweden: Abisko, Stordalen...
AAAAAAACATAATAAAATTTTACAAAAAGAAAATTTTTGAACAAAAATTATTGAATTAAGTGTTCTGTTTTTATTTTAAAATAATTCGAAAATTTTACGAATTTTTCAAAAACTATTTTAGTTTTGACAAAAAGGAAAAAATTGAATGTCTTCTTCATATTTGAATACTTTAAAACAATTATATCAAGTTAATAAATTTTTGAAAATAAAGCTCGATTTGGCTCACATTTCAAAGTTTTCCCAGGTTTGAAATTCTTAGAAATTCAAAACTCTTTTTAAAAAAAAATAAGTTAGAAGGCAATCCTCATCTAAAAATCCCATACATTCATATCGCAGGAACAAATGGAAAAGGTTCAGTTGCCTTGAAAATTTCAAAGATTTTACAAGAATCTGGTCTCAAAACTGGATTATATATATCTCCTCATCTCTTTTCCTTTAGAGAGAGGATCCAAGTCAGAAAAATAAAAAATCTTTATAAAAAATGATTTTTTTTTAAGATAAATGGAAAACTCATTGATAAGAATTTTATTGTGAATTATTTGCCAGCAGCATTTGAAATGTCTGAGAAAAGCGGCATTCCTTTAACTTATTTCGAGGTTTTTTAAAAAATACAAAGTTAAAGTTAAAAATATCTCTGATAGTTTGTAACAATGCTTTGTTTTAACTATTTTCTTCACGAAAAAATCGACATTGGAGTTTTAGAAACAGGATTGGGAGGTAGACTCGATGCCACTAATATCATAAGTCCTTTGGTCTCAGTGATTACCTCAATTGGTTTTGATCATTGTGAATTTCTAGGATATACTTTAGATGAAATCGCAAGTTTTTTAGATTTTTTTAAAGGAAAGAAATTAATTTTTTTTGCCATGAAGAGGAAAAGGCAGGAATTATCAAGAAAAACAAACCATGTGTGATTGGTCCTTTTTGCAATCCGAAGGAAATTTTCCAGAAAAAATGCAAAGAAACAAATTCAGAATTAGTGATTGTCGAGGCCAATTCAAAAATCTTTGATTTTAATGAAGAGAACAATAATATTGCAAAGCAATTTTTCCTAATACCATATAATTTATCGAATAAATAATAAGGGCAGCCATTTCTTTATTGAAAAAGAGTGATAAAAGATATGAGAACATATCAGTTGAAGCGATAAAAAATGGTTTATTGAGTCAACAAATGTGCAGAAATCAACACCTTTCAGAAGAAATAATTTCAAAGCTACCTTTCATCAAAAAGCCGAAGTACATTATTTTAGATGTGGGACATAACCCTGACGCAATTGTAAAATTCTAAATATTCTAAATCTTGATTTTACAAATAATTTGTTAGCATAAATGGTTCTTTAATCTCTCAATGAAATATCCCTGGATAAAGAAAAATGTTATTTATGGGACATCATCCACAAAAGATTGTTATAATAGCTTTGAAATATTGACGAAATATTGTAGTAAAATTTATTTGATTCAAGGAAAACATCAGCGTTGCATGCCAATACAAAGATTAATTGAAGAGGCTAAAAAAATACAAGATTCTATTATAGTTGCAAAGCCTTTATTTGCAGAGCTTCAAGAAGGAGGAAATATTGAAAAAACCATTCAAAGAGCACTTTGGGATATAAATGAGAGCCAAGATGAAGAGATGGTCGTTATTGCAGGGAGTTTTTTTATAATGAAGGAAGTTATGGACTGTTTTAAAATTCCCTATGAAGATGATCCATATGAATTAAATGAAATTATTTAATTAAAAAAAAAGAAAATTACAATAAATTATTTATTGTTATATGATGAAAAAAATAAATTTTTAAATTAATAATATGCAAGAGATAATTATATAATTATTGTTGTTATCATCTATGGAAAATCCCCATTTCAAGGCGCAATTTTTGGACCATCAAATCATCAACGGAATTGTGTATTACACTATCTCCATGATAGATCCTGAAAATATCAAAACCTATTTCCTCACAACGAGATATAGTTCCCTCTTATTGTTGCATGACTCCCTCAAACGAAAATATGGAGAAGAAATGCATTTGCCTTCATTTCCTCCAAAAAAATGGTTCGGAAATATGAAATCCAAATTTATCTCATTAAGGAAAAAGCTTCTAGAGGATTATTTCAACTTTTTTTTGACTAATTCCATGCTTGTGAAGGACCCATTGACTTTACAATACTTCGAAATGACTGAAAATGAAAAGTTTTTCCTAAAAAATACGACGATGCTAACTAAAAACGAATTGCCCTTGCGGATTTCAATTTCAAGGAAATATAATGTGAAGATGTTTTTTGATGAATTTGACACACATAATGGAATGCTTTCTCATAAAAACAGCTTCACATTGATTGGTTTTTGTCCGAATAAAGCATTAGAAGATCTTAAAACATTTAGAAACGGCACTTTGCATGTTCAAGCATTCTTGAATGCATATAATTTGGTATTCATAATAATTAATACAATAAAAAAAATGAGGATTTTTTAAAAACTAGCTTTTAAATCAACAAAAACTGGATTGGGAGATCATCAGCATGATTGATAACAGATATTTGAACCATCATGATACAAGATCTTGCAACTTCCATATCATGGATAGAGAGAAGAAGAAGATCTATACGGTGAAACTCGTTGAATTTATTGTAGATAACGACCATATGATCTTCCATTTCATCTCAGAACTCTTTTATCTCATGTACATTTCCAAACAAATCAACAATCCCTACATTCTTTTAGTGAAAAACTGTCTTTATTTTGAAAAGGAAGATCGTTTATGTCGAGAATTAAAGAAACATCTCTTAATTATCAGAGAACATTGTCCTTTCAAATTAAAAGAGGCTATCCAAATAAGAAAAGCCAAAAACATGCCATGGGGATTAGACGAATTATTAATTATTTTCAGAAAATTAATCAGTGTTTTCGTTGATTTGGAACGTGTAGGAATTAGTCATAATGCTCTGAACCTTGAAAACATCTTTTATTCCAAAGCTGATAATTGTTATAAAGTGGGAGGATTCATGTATTCTCACCATCATACTTTCCTAAGTGACCTTCAGGAAGAATTTAATCATCTCAAATCCAATTCTAAATATAATAGTCCAGAAATCACTGAACTATTGAAAAAAGAAAAAGTTGATCAATCTGATTTCGTGAAACTCGATCTTTTAAAAAACGATGCTTATGCATTGGGTCTGATATTTTTCGAAATGTTCACATTAACAACAAATGAAACAGAAGAGGAACTTTTATCAAAATGCAAAATATTGACAGCTTCAATGAAGGAGGAAAATAAAAAAAAGGAATCTGCCATTTTAGATCTAATCAATTCGATGCTAGCAGAGAATCCCATACAAAGATTTTCATTTAAAAGACTCTGGGAAACTCATTTCCCTAAAAAAGAAACCGATGATCCTCTGAAATTGAGTTCTGAAGTGATTTTGTTTAATGATTTAGAGATAATGCTAAAGGAAATACATCCAGAGAACTCAGAATTTAAATCGAAAATCAAGCGATTGACAATGATTGCACATGCATATAATCGATTAGATAACCCCCCTGCTGCTTTAGAAACTTACGAAGACATTTTCGAGCAATTAAAGAAAGCGAAGATTTCTCCTGAAGAAAAAAACATTAAAGAAATCAAATTCATTCGAAAAATCGGACTAATTTATCATGATTCTGGAGATTTGAAGAAAGCAGATCAGATGTTGAAACATGCATTGGATGATTGTGAGAAGTTAGAGAACCAAATGCCTTTATACAATGAGATATTGATAAATTTGTCTCATAATAGTTCAGCATCTTATGATTTCAAGGCGGCATATGAATATTTGGAGAAAGCTGTGGAATTAGAAATTATTATACATGGTGAAGAATCCATAGAAGTGGCTGATTTATATAATGATCAAGGATATGTGTCAGAAAAGATGGGGGATCATGAAAAGGCATTAAATTTACTGGAGAAAGCTTTGGAGATTAAGAAGAAAAAATCTCAGAAGATCAATATTGACGTAGGGAAAATCTTGATAAATTTAGGGCTTGTCTATCAAGGAATGGAAAAATATGAGAAATCTTTGGAATATTTTAATGAAGCCTTAAAGACCTTTCAAAATATTTATGGGAAAATCTGTTATGATATCATTAGAATCAAAAATATGATTGGGGCTGTTTATTTGTTAAAGAAAGAATATGTTGAATCTTGTAAGTTTTTGGAAGAAGCGTGGGCTTTCAGTAAAGAATTATCGGGGGAGAAGAGTCTGGTGATTAGCGATGTTTTCTTTAATTTGGGGAAATGCTATTGGAACACGAAAAATTTCGAAAAAGCGAAAATCTTTTTGAAAGATTCAAAGAAAATTAGAAAGAAAAATTTGGGGGATAACCATATAGAAGTGGCTGAAGTGAGAAATGTTATAGGCTGCCTTTATTTGGAGTTAAATCAATTTGACAAAGCAAGGAAAAACATGCATGTTGCTTTGAAATCATTCAAGAAAGTGTTGGGAAAAACTCATTTGCATATTGCCGAATTATATAACAATTATGGTTATATTCATACCAAATTGAATAACTTAAAAAAGGCTCGGAAATGTCATGAAAGATGCCTGAAAATTTATAAGATTCATCTGGGGAAAAACCACCGATATATTTCAATAACATTGAATAATTTAGGGTCGATTTGTTTAGAAACTGGAGATTATGAGGAAGCAGCGATTCATTTTTTGGAAGCTGTGGAAATATTGAGAAAAAACAATGAGAATGATCTCAATTTAGCGAATATATATAATCTATTGGGAATAACTTATTGCCATATGAATCAATATAAGGATGCCTTGGAGGTTTTGGAATCATCTTATGCTATTTATTCTTTGAAATTGGAAAAAAACAACCCAAAGATGATAAAATTGGAAAAGGATATAATCAAATTGAAAGAAAACTTGAATTAAAGAAAAAATAATTTGTCATTGCCGTAAGTAAATAAATAAGAATTTTGGAAGAATTCATTTTAAATAATAAATAAAATACGGAACAGAGATAATTATTTCACAATTTTAATACTTAACCACTTTATTAATTAATTAATATTGTCTAATCATCCTTCTTTCTATTTTTAACATGTGCATTTCGTGGATGATTTAATTGAATCAATTGAATCTTTCCCCTTTAAAATAATATTTTTTTCATAAAAGTCCTTTTGTTCTTCCTCATCCGTTTTCCCAAATGACATCAGGATCAAGGGATTTTTTTCTCTTTTAACATTGATTCTGATCTGATTGATCAGGTAATCAAAAGTTTCCTCTATATTAATTCCTGTTTTTGAACTCGTCATGAAATATTGTATTTTATAATCATTTTCATATTTTTCTAATCTTGATTGATCCAAATTCATTGGTAGATCCGCCTTAGTCCCAACTAAAACTTTTGAAACTGCTCCTGAATCATATTCTTGCATTGAAAAACTTAACCAATCTTTAGCAGAAAATAAGGAATTCTGGTTCGACAAATCAAAACATATCAAAACTCCATGGGCTCCTCTGAAAAAATTTTTCGTTATTGTTCTAAACCGCTCCTGACCCGCTGTATCCCATATTTGGATTGTATAATCCTCATTGTTCAGAGAAATATTTTTTAGTCGGAAATCTACTCCTATGGTCTTAAAATATAATTAGAAATGGATGGGAAGCACTTCTTACAGGAATGTATTTTTTCTGGAAAGTTTTGTCAACGAATCTAGTTATTAGAGCTGTTTTCCCCACTTCAGAATCTCCAATTATAATTATTTTTAGAATTTTCCGACTTTTCTCCATTCCTTTTTAGGTTTGGAATTAAAAATGTTAAATAAATAAGAAAAAAATTATTGCAATTGCTAAAAAAAAATTTTTTATAGATTATATATTTAATTTTGAAAATTAAAAAAAGAGAAAAAACTCTTTTTATATCAATTGAATCTTGAATGGAATTCAAATTTTTTTTTTATTTTTTTTTTAAAAAAAAATTTTAGAGAAAAAAGTTTTTTTAGTATCCGCCATAAAAAAAAATTTTCGATCGAAATTTTTTTATTGTTTTTTATATAAACTTATAAAAAAAAAAATTATATCTCGAAAATAAATAACTGCTTCTCAAAATGCAAAGTAAAACTCCTTTAGCTCAATACCTACCCAAACCCTACAAAAAAAGAAGATATTACACACCAGCTGATGTTTCCGTTCACAATATTCCTAACAACTGTTGGGTTTCCTTTTTTAATGAGATATTTGACTTAACCGAGCTGATTCAAAAAAACATACAATGCATTCTTAATATTTCAATTTTATTTTTATAAACTATTTTTGAAGCTCCTTTCTGCGATCCAATCGTAGAAAATGCAGGCAAAGATATAACCTATTGGTTTGACAAAGAAACCAAAGAACCAAGAAAACAAATTGATCTGAAAACTGGATCAGAAATCTATTATTGTCCAAGAGGCAGATACCTTCATATTCCCGATGAAAGCTCAAATCACAGTTTGGATATCACCCTACCGTTACAAACATTTTTTCATAAAACTCAAAATATTTAGAAGTTTTTAATAAAGATGGTGGAAAAACAAAGAATATTTCATCGGAAGATTAACGAGAAAAACTCGAAAAATCAAAATTGTCAATATGCTCACAGTTCATGAGGACATCATCGATGTAATATTTATAAATTTGAAGTAAAAATATTTTGGGTTATAATTTAGGTGCCTTCAGAAGAATGCATTAATGAGATCTTGGATAGATATAAAGAAATTAATGAACATGCTGCAAGCTATACATGGAAACGACTTGGCAGACCTTTAGGTTTATAAAATAAACAAAACTCATTTCGAATATAATTATTCAGATATGGAGAAAACTTTGGAAGAAAATGACATATTTGATGAGACCGATGAATTTGAAATGTTGTTTTTGAAATTCATTTTGATTTTAAATTTAAGAAAATTATTTTAGATTGGATATACCAGAAGATCAATGGTACATACCTGCGATCCATCTTTACTTCAATGACGATCTAACTGTTGCATAGAAAAAAATTCGGATTTTTTTTAATAATAAATAAGGCTTAAAAATAGTTAAAAATTTAACATATAAGTTCAAAATGAAACTATCTTCAATTCTAATCCACGACGATGGAAAATAGATTTTAAATTTATTAAAAAGTCGTTTCTTTTCTCAAAATCATAAACCTTCAGTGAAATCTCCTCCTCTACTTTGTTAATGTCCGAAATCTCAATTTTTAGAGTTTTTTCATTCGATTCCTGTAAGGGGTTCTAAACAAAACATTAGAAAACAATATTTTACACTGATCAAAATCTTCCTAATCGAAAGAATATTGGTCGCTGATCTGACCTTATATTTTTTTTTATCCTTGCTCAAAACATACAGAATCCAATCATCAACTCCTATATATCTCGTTATTTTTTGTTTGATTAGCTAAATAATAACATTATTTTTAATATTCAGAAATTAATTTCCCCCCCCACCAAAAAAAAAAAAATACTGTCAACCCCAATTATTTCAAATCACCTCAAAAACAAAAAACAGCTCCCACAATTTTTTTTTAAATATACTGACTTGGATTAATTTCATTGACTTCTGATTTGGTTTTGTTGCCTTGAACAACGGACCATTAGTAAATTCAATAATTTCTCCCTAATTTTTACTTGTACTTAAATTAATAGGAAAGTATTCTTGCCTTATCTCTCAATTTGTGTATTCTTTCTAACTTTGACTCATGGTTAGTGATATCTTTCCCTTTACCGCTGCTCCCAGTCTCCATCTCATTTCTCACAAAGACAAATTCTTCGAAAACCACTTCTTTTTTAACAGTATCTTCTGATTCAGAAGATTCTTCATTTTCTTGTTTAAGTAACTCCTCTGGATTAAGTTCATAATCGTCATCATCATCATTTTTTGATTGTTTTGAAAAAAAATCCTTTTTTTTTGAAGATTGTGTTGATTTTTGTTTGGATGAAGAGAAAATTTGTTCCTCGAGAATAAAATCACCATCTTCTTCGCGACATTTAAAGACGTTACCGTCTTGATCTACGTAATGAAGGTCGCCGTTTTCGGCAACGTAGACATAGTTTTCATCCTCTTTAGAAGATTTAGTGGAGGATTTATTATTTTTATTCAGAACCTCTTCATAATTATATTCATTTTCATCTTCTTCATATTGGTCATTATTGTTTTCTTCGTTCATTTTTAATTCGTTATCCAATTCTTCCATATCGTTATTAACGCTGAACATTTTCTCAAACTATAAAGTAAATAATAATAATGTCCATTTTTTTTTTTTGTAATTACTTTGTTTTTTATGGAATTTGAAGCCTTCGAAAAATTATCCTTGAAAAATTGAAAACGGGAGTTTTTGCTTTTGGATAATGTCGTTTTGGATTTGGACAACATTTCCGAATTGGGTTTGAGCATTTAGTATTTGAATTTTAAGAAAATCTAAAAGGAATTTGAAATTATAAAAAACGATTGTTCTAACAAAATATAAAATGAAATTCACAAATCGTTAAAAATAGGAAAAAAAATTAATTTCTTGAAAAATTACAAATTCCTCATTTAAAATTATTAATATACGGCTTATCAAACTCATTTTTTCAAACAAAAATCATATTATGGAAGCAAAATCTCAAACAAACAATCCAGTTAGTGAAGTCAAAACAGATGGAGAAGAAAAGAAGCTAAAGCCTTGTTGTGCTTGTCCAGCAACCAAAAAGCTTCGAGACCAATGCATTTTCAATAATGGTGTTGAAAAATGCGAGGATTTCATTAATGCTCATAAAGAATGTTTAAGATCGAAAGGATTCAAGGTCGATTAAAATTTCAAGTTTTTTCACAAAGAAATTATTTAATTTAAAAAAAGATGAAATGCATTTGTTAATAAAAAGAGAGAAAAATAATTAAACTTGATGAAAAATCTGTCCTTCTTTTCGAGATCTGTTTTAGATTTAAAAATTGAACCCAAATAAAAGGAAAATAATTAATTTGAAATTTTAGTTTATATCCAAATCAATAGATTCTGATTCTCCAAAATGTCCTCCCATCTATTCCATAATCTCGAAAACTCGCTCCATTTTTTTAAATTGGCAGAATCCTGCTCCCAAGAGAAAAACTTCCCAAAATCCCTGATTCTTCTGAAATTGGCTTTAAAACAAAACCCAGATTCCCCTTTAATTCATTTTTCTATATCCAGAACATGTCATTTTTTGGAGATTGACCTCGAAGCTTTACAATGGAACGACAAAACTCTAGAAATCTTAGAGAAGCTTCCTTGTAATATAATGAACGAAGGCATAAAAATGAATTCTTACGCTTTGAGATTGGAGATATTAGAAAAAATAAACGGGATGCCACAGAAAATTCAGGAAACCTTCACTAAATTTGAAGAAGAGTTGTCGAAATCTGAAATGATAACTCCCGATATCAAGAGATCTTTGCTGGAAAAAATTCAAAGTAAAAATCAAGAATTCTCAAAGAATGAGAAAAACATCAAATACGTAAAAATTTTGAATATTATTTTCATTTTGTTGATTTTTTGTAGTTTTCTTTGCAAGATCGAAAAGCCCAGGCAAGAGAAGTCTTCGATCTGATGAAGACTACAGAGGATTTATCGATATATTATAGAAGCAACAAGCCTATGTATATTCTCTCAATGAAATGGTTTAGGAAATGGAAGAAATATACATATTTCCATCATATAACTGGCGACCATTCAGACAAAAATGAAGAGATGGACACTGTAAACAATGAAATTATTGACTCACTGACATCAGATGAAGAAGAGGAACAGGAAGAACTCAAACATAGTCATCCAGGCAATATTGATCAAGATGATCTTTTGGAGATAGAGACAGAGACTTTTCTTGATCCTGAAGAAAATTTCAATTATAACAATGATGTTTTAAAAAAAGGACTTGAAGAAAATAAAGACTATATCATTGTTAATGAAAAAGTATGGAAATATCTGAATGGTTTTTATCAGGGGAAGGCAATCAGAAGATATGTTATCAATGTAAATGATAAGGATTATCATTTATTAGAAGTTTCCCTTAAAAAAGTATGTCTTATTAAAAAATTCTGCTTTTTTACATTATTTATTTTTTTTTTGCAAATAGATAAAATTTGTTATTTGGCCAAATTTAGTTTCTTTGAATCCGCAAATGTTAAATCCCCATATCATTTATATGAGCAAAAGAGAATCTGTCAAATTATTGAAAGAAAAAATTCAAAGAGTGTTCAGTTATTATCCAATGGGGAAGTTATTACAGAATAAAGAAATGAAACTTTGGAAGAATTTCGACCTTGAGAGCTTTTTACAAAATAAAAATAAATTTGATGAGAATCAAACAATTTCACTCAAAAACAATGTTCTTTTGGATGATCAAACCAACCTTGAAGTTTATATTTTGATAAATTGTTTTGTTTTTATTTTTTGTATAGGACTCTGAAATCAACGAAGATGAAACGCTTTTGATTGAATTCAGGTTTTTTCCATCATGGACCTTCAAACTCGAAAAGATAGCACAACCTTCAAAATCGTCTGTTGCAAAAACTTGTAATTTTTGTAAAAAATCAAGATCTGATTTGCTAAAATGTATATGCAGTCAAGTAATTATATTAAAAGCTAGAATCCCTATAAACTTCAAAAAGGTATATTATTGTGACAGAATTTGTCAAAAAGAAGATTGGAAGTCCCATGCTGATGGTTGCAGAAAAGCCAGGATAGAAAAAGAAAAATCTCCCAAACAACAACAACCCACAATCACAGATCCGCAACAACTATTTACGAGATCCAGCAAAAGAGGCTTGGCAGGATTGCAAAATATTGGCAACACATGTTTTATGAATTCTGGATTACAGTGTCTTAGCAATGTCTATATTTTGACGAAATATTTTCTTTCCAGAGCCTATCTTCCAGAAATCAATGAGAACAATTTGTTAGGCACAGGGGGCAAATTAGCCCGTAGCTACGCGAATTTATTAGAGGAAGTCTGGGTAGATGACAAACCTCATGCCTCAACATGGGAAATAAAGAAAATAATTGCTAAATTGGCTCCTCAAGTAAATTCATTAAAAATATGTTTTCTTTAATCTTTATGGTTTTATTAGTTTTATGGATATAATCAACAAGATTCGCAGGAATTTTTAAGCTATTTGCTTGATGGACTGCATGAGGACTTGAACCGAGTGAAGGTAAAACCTTTTGTTGAGAACAAAGAAAGTGAAATTTGCAATGATGAGGTCGTTTCTCAGGAAAGTTGGCAGAATTATTTGAAGAGAAATCAATCAATCATAGTAGATTATTTCGCAGGCCAATACAAATCTACTTTGGTTTGTCCTGATTGCAATCGAGTGTCCATCACTTTCGATCCTTTCTTGATTCCTTCGTTGCCGATTCCAGCAATGGATTATACACAATTATCCATATATTTCATTTTTAGAGATTCAAAACAAACTCCAATCAAAATGAAGGTGAATTTGTTCAGCTTTATCACAGTCGAGACTTTAATCAAAAGAATCGGAGCCTATTTAAAAATAGAAGAGGAGGAGTTTATTGAAATGTGCTGGATTAAAGATCATTTGATTTGCGAGTTTATTGATAAGCATAATGTGATTAAAAAGTTCAAAGATTGTGACGGAATTCTCTTTATGTTTGAAAAGTTTAAACCAAGTCCACATCTCCTATATGAAGAGAAAAACTTTGTGAAGGCGGAAATTCAGATTTTCCATAAATCTTCGAAAAAGCCAGACACAGCAAGCAAGGTTGTAGCCTATACTAGAGTATTCTTGGTTAATCTAAATTCGACTTTTAATCAAATCCATTTGGAAATATATAAAACATTCAGACCAAACATCAAAAACCTTTACAAAAACTCAAACAGATGGTCCAACTTCCATAATTACTTCAGCAAATATGAATTCCCAAGCGATGAAGATGAGGAAAAAAACCCAAGTTTGATAAATCTTGATCTTGAATACAAGGAGATATTCCTCTCAGAAAAAAAAGACCTGCTTCCTCCTTATACTCTTTATATTTTCACAAAGAAAAACGAGAAAAAAGTGATTTTGGAGTCTGTTCCTTTCAATAATAACCTCTTACATACTATAGTTAGAGATTGCTTATTGCCAGAACATATGAAATTCCAAATAAGATTCGAATATTGTGTAAAGCCTGATGAACTTAAGCTCAGTGTTTGCATTCCTGATAATAGCCATCAAAACATCAATGATGTGGTGAAAAAAAACTTCACTCTCCAAGAATGTTTCGAACTTTTCACTAGAGAAGAAAAATTAGATAAAGATAACGAATGGTATTGTAATAAATGCAATGCACACAAACAAGCCACCAAGAAAATGGAGCTTTATAAATTGCCTGAAATTCTGATTCTTCATTTAAAAAGATTCAAAACTTCGAGAATTGGATCCATAGGGTCCTTATATTTCCCAGCAGGAAGCACTAAAATCAATAGTTTCGTAGAGTTCCCTGTTGAAGAATTGGACATGAAGCCATTTTGCAAAAAAAAAGATGAAATGTCGAAATATGAACTAATTGGGGTCTCTAATCATTATGGAGAAATGAATGGAGGACATTATACTGCATATTGCAAGAATAATTTTAATGGAGAGTGGTATGAATTTGATGATACTAGAGTTTCAAAGTGCAGGAATGAAAAGGAGGTAGTTGGCGAAGCAGCTTACATGTTATTCTATAAAAAAAAATTATAAAGACTTCCAAATTCCAAATTAAAAATCAATCTACAAGAAAACTTATTTTTTTAGAATAAAACTCTTAAAAAATGAAATTTTTATATTTTGTAATTTATTATTTTGTATTTCTAGTCTATATTATTGTTTTTATTATTTTTTTATTTTTTACTTTTTTATAATTTTATTTATATTTTCTATTTTTTTTAAAAACATAATGCAAATAAGTACCTTATAGTTAATTAAAAAAGAGAAAATATTCCTGAAGAATTTGAAGCGAGCGGAATTATGAGTTTTTTTAAATCAAAAATTAAAAAGTATTTGTTGGTTATATTCTAAGCAGAATGCATTAAATATTTTTTTATTTTAATTTAAAGGCTCAAAAAAGCATCAGTGAGCTTTTCCAAATCCTTTTTGGTTTGACAATTGTCTCCTCCTTCATGGCAATGGATTTGGTTGTTTAATTCATTGGCAGTGAAAGGTCCTGGAACAGCCCAGCTGCATTGATCTTCAATGTTAAGAGCCCCCTTAGCTAGTCTGAAATAACCCATTTCACCCCAGAATTCACCCCAAGAGTTTCTAACAATCCAATGGAATCCTTGTTGAGGATCAGTGGACCAGCCAACAACAGATATGACATGATCAATACCACCACCTGGAAGATTGAGGATACCTGATTCATAGTTCAAAAGTTTGCTGGCATCAACACCGCATGCAATTGGTCCTCTGTTGAAAATTTCTTTCATCATGGCATCTTGACCAGAAATGGAACCATAATCAGCAACTGTGGCATTAGGATAAGAGGAAAGTCCAACACATGGGCCACCTTCTTGCGAGAAGCTTCCGCAAGTTCTGGCGACATTGATTGGTTTGCAGGTAGTATCAACTTTTGGGCAGAAACCTTCATTTGAGTCAGAGGAGCAGGCGAGATAAGGTTGGGCGGTTTCATAAGAGATACCAGTACCAGTCTGGTTAGAGATTTGGGCAATCCATTGATAAGGACCATCGATAGAACCTCCATTGCAACTTCCTGCAGTACCACAGTTCATCAAATGTTGGATGGACAAATTAATGTCAACTCCTTTGGCACCTCTGGCGATCTTAATACGATCGGCTAAGGCTGACATGGTACCATGAGCCCAGCAAGAACCGCAGTATTGAGGGATGTGTTGGTTTCTTGACATTGTGCAATAGTTCACTCCATCTTTATTGCACCAGGTAAAGTCAGAAGGGTATGTTTGGACTGTGAGAAGATTCTCGTGGGAGTTTGAACTGTTTCCTCTCCAGGTGATGCCTTTGGCTTCAACTTCTTCACGGGAAAGAAGCTCATTGCGACGGGATAAGGCTCCAGAGAAAAGGCTGAGGACCACTAACAAACTAAATCCGACTCGGAACATGATTTGATTTTTGAATTTTTGAGTTTTTAGATTATAATAATTTTGATTTTAGGGGCAGATACATCAAATGTTGTTAGGTTTTCAAATTTTAAATATTTTTTCATTTTATTTTCCAAATTTTTGATTATGGGTAAAAAACATTTTCAATTTTTTCTAATTTAAAAACAGATTTTCACCAAATTTCCTGATTAGATCTAATTTTCTTCTTTTATTCCAAGTTAAAGTTCTATAATATAT
>Ga0302140_10006785_pt1 | contig 14351 bp, 13 predicted proteins | sample I_Bog_E1_1_FD_202095 | JGI IMG/M metagenome (GOLD analysis project Ga0302140, IMG submission 202095) | Peat permafrost microbial communities from Stordalen Mire near Abisko, Sweden - I_Bog_E1_1 | ecosystem: Environmental > Terrestrial > Soil > Wetlands > Peat | place: Sweden: Abisko, Stordalen...
ACGGAGATGGCGGTCCGCGCCGCTGAAGCGGGCCGCAAGAAAGATTTGTACGAGCTCCCAGGCGGTCGCATGACCGACGACGAGGCCGCCGAGGCAGATCACGTTGAGGTTATCGTCCTCGACGCCTTGATGCGCGGAAAACCCCTCGTGAATCAGGCAGGCGCGGACCCCAGCCACCTTGTTGGCTGCGATTGAGGCCCCCACTCCGCTGCCACAGATGGCGATGCCGCGAAGGAATTGGCCACTCGCGACGGCGCGAGCAAGCGGAACGACAAAATCCGGATAATCGTCCTTCGGTCGCTGCCTCCGGTCGCCAATATCTTTCACGCGGTGGCCTGCCGTTCGCAACATTCCTAACAGGTATTGCTTCAATTCAAAACCGCCGTGGTCCGCGGCAATTCCGAGGAGATTTGTTCTCGGCATCGACATTTCATTAGAACAGATCACAGGACGCCCCTGTTCGTCGTGAGGCGCACGTAATTGTTGATTGTGGCAAATTGATCGCGAACGAGATACCGCCCGCGTATCATGCGATTGCTTCACACTGGCGCAGCCACCCGCTGCGGCGTCCTCTCGTGGTGATCCAACGTCTCTGGATCGGTGCCACCGAGGATGTCCTTGGCGTGTGCTATCTCAACCAAGGAGCCTACGGCGAGCAAAAGAAACTTATCAGTCTTTAGCGCCGTTTCGTACTTCAATATGCTATCCTTTGGGATTCCGAGACCATACAATCCTGCTCCAAGTGCGCTAAGCCCACCAACTACGGCCGCACTTTCCAACGCTGCGACAAGCCATCCCACAAACGGTCCGGCAATTAGCACCGGTCCGATGCCAGGAATTAGGAAAAACGCGGAACCGAACAAGCATCCCCAGATCCAACCCCAAAATGCTCCTATTTTCCCCCAGTGTTTCATGCGGTCACCGTTATTATAGTAACCAACCACATGCTCGTCGGTGTGGTAGTCTCGCCCAACAATCGACAATTTCTTCATGTCGAAACCAGATTGCTGAAGTTCTTTGACGGCCGCTTCCGCTGCCGAGTGCGACGGATAGATTGCTACGACTGAATTATTCTTACTCATATGTTTTTTGTTTTCTTGATGGGAAACTGACATGGGATCCTGATCGTGCTAACGAATGGCTCACGGCTGACAGATCGCTTGGCTTATATTGCGATACTCTGGTTACAGAACCGGATTTTCTACGAACCGATTGCCTTAAATTTTCCGTCGTTGCCGCCCGCGCATTCCGCCATTTTGCGGCTGATTACGCTGGGCAACGGACTCCGGCGGTCGACGTCTTCAATTGCGCCTAATATTGCCTCTTGCCGGTCTATATCGCGTTCACCCGTCAATTCCCATTTTGCCTGTTCGTAATCGGTCTGAGAAACGCATCCTGGAGCGCGCCCGTCCTTCAAAGCCAGTTCACGACAGCGCTCATATACCATCGAACGAGATACCGAACTTTTTTGCGAGCAGGTCTCAATCAAAACAGTCTCGTTTTTCGGATTCATGAGCATTTGGTGACCGAGAACATTGCTATCACAATTGCGCGTCGTGCTTGGTCGAGCAATTCGTTGTTAAAGGTTCCAATGCCTCACTCCGAGTTCGCGCTAAGATGCATCGGAGGGACAACGAATTGTTTGCTAGTCTTCCAGCCCCCAGGACCATTTGACGTCTATCTGGTTGTCGACCGACCACACGCCGGATGTCGCCCAGGCAACACGCTCAGCTTCGTCGTGTTCCGCATGGTTGCGCACCTTTCCTCGAAGCGTAACGTTGTGGCCGGATGTCTCCACATGGATCTTTTCGGCGTCCAAGAGAGCACTGCGTTCGAACGCTGCTTCAATCGAAGCCTGCACATTCGCGGCCGACAGCGAAGACTTGATCGTAATCAAATTTGTCACGCCCTTTACTCCCGGCAAGTACTTCACTTTGTCCTCTGCTTGGCTCTTGTAGTAGCCCAATTCCAATTCGCCCTCCAATGTGATCCAACCTCCGCGAACCAGTATGTTTAGCTTTCCCTTAGGAATCGAGGTGCACCAACTAATCTGGTTTGCCGCCGAAGCGCCGATGTCTCCGTCGGTGCGCACCAGTGAGGAGGGCAACTTGACAACTATGTCGTCAGCGATTGCTCGTACTCCAGCCACGCGTTTCGTCGCCCTTACAGCATCCCATTTCTCTCCGAAACTTGATGCAAATCCGTTTAACGTTACTGCTCCCTCCTTCACTAAGACACCAATATCGGTGATATTCACGGCGGGCTCATATTTGAGCTCAGCCAGCACGTCCGTCTTCAGCTCTGCATCGGTTTTTTCAACGATCGCGTTCATGGTATTTATTTCCTGCTTTGACTGGAGTTGTAGAATCGAAAGGTCATGAGGCCGGTTTCTCCGCTTACACCAGGCCCAGCAGGAAGAAAAACAGGCAACGGATGATACACCCGCTTTCCATAACGCGGTTACTGTACGCCCAGGATGGTAGTTTGGGTATAGGGCGATGACCTACCAACATCATCACGAACGAAAATCTGTTAGCGTAGCTCGACGTAGGCTGCGCGAAGTCGCATTCCGCTAAACCATTCCTAATGACCATCGTTAGGCACTGCGCGCTTTTTTAATATCTGCGATACAGTCTTCGCTCGATAGCCCGATTCGGTTGAGTTTTGGCAAGACTGACAGCTCTAGGGTATTTATTTGTCCCGGAATTGGGTTTGGCCGCCCCGCCGAGCCAAACCGGTTGGCGCAGTGGCAGCATAGAGAATCACATTCCCTCCCGAGAAGTGGCGGCCACGTTGCTTATCCATTGTTAGATAGGTGTGTACCCCATATCGCAGCGTTCGCCTGTCGCGCATAATGGTTATGCTTACCTATTTACGGCCGAAGGAACACATTCTCTGAAAAAGATTCACTAATAAACCTGTCATGGAGATCGAAGCCGACAGTAGGTTGAAAGGTGAGAAGCCCCCATTTGGCGCCGCGAAGACCATTAACGATGGGAGCGTTCAACCTAGCTCCGTTACCGACGCCCGCACGCTCACAGAGACACACTCGATAACCCGGATGGGTCCGACTTCCCCGCCGGGCGTGTCGGCGCCGGCTGACATGGCGGAGCCGCATAATCCGGCAGCGCAAACGCCCCCGCCCGCCCAACCAGCGTTGCCCAATCAGCCGGCTCCATCGGCGCCGCAGGTTTCGCCCTCAAGGGCCTCGCTTGCAGACCGTCCGGCCAAAGCAGCTCAGCCGGATTCGCGGAGCAAGCCAGTCGCAACTGCGTCGGCGGCCCCTGCCGATGCATCGCACCCCTCCAGTAAAAGAAAGTGCTTCGTGGTCGGGATTGTAGTCTTGGCAGCCATTGCCGTTCTTGCAATCGGCGTCCTGATGGGGCGGCTTTGGGGAAACTCAAAGAAAGACCCAAACAAGTTGGTCCTTTTTGGGAATGTTGACCTACGGCAGGTCGAGCTCGCTTTCAACAACAGCGAACGCATCGGCGAGGTCCTTGTGGAGGAAGGAGACAAAGTCGCGCGCGGACAGGTTTTGGCTCGACTGGACACGAGCCGTCTCAAGCCGAAAGCGTCGGCAGCGGAAGCCGAAGTGGATGCCCAAAAGGCGGTCGTTCAACGGCTGCAAAATGGCAGCCGGCCAGAGGAAATCGCGCAGGCCCGGGCAAACGTCGCGCTTGCCCAAGCTGATCAACTGAGCGCCGATTTGCAATGGAAGCGCCTGACCGCGCTTGCAGCGCTAACAACGGGACGGGGCGTCAGCCAGCAGGACGTCGATAGCGCCAAGGCGGCCCTGGATATGGCGCAGGCCCGACTGGCTGTTGCCCAAAAGGGCCTTGATCTATCCGTGATGGGCTCAAGGGCGGAAGACATCGCTCAGGGGGAGGCTCTGCTGCGCTACAATCAATCTCAGCTCAACATCGTGCGCCAGGAACTCGCCGACGCGGAACTCATCTCGCCATGCGACGCGGTGGTCCGGTCCCGGCTCCTGGAGCCAGGCGAGATGATTTCCCCACAAAGACCAGTGTTCGACCTATCCATATCGGATCCGAAGTGGATCAGGACCTATGTTTCGGAGCCTGATTTGGGGCGGATTCACACCGGGATGAAAGCGTCGATCAGTACCGACAGCTTTCCCGGTCGAACCCTCCCCGGCTGGGTTGGCTTCATTTCCTCCGTCGCCGAATTCACGCCAAAGGCGGTTCAAACCGAGGACCTTCGCCCCGGATTGGTCTACGAGATACGGGTTTTTGTGAAGGATCCCCAAGACGACATGCGCCTGGGAATGCCGGCGACTGTAAGTCTGGAATTGGCCCCGGATGCCCAGAGTCAGCCTTAGGAAACGTGCCAAAAGCCAATGGAGTGGACAAAAACCATAATAGGCGTCGCCGCTACCGGCATTTTGGCTGCTGGCGGGTGCGCAGTAGGCCCGGACTACCACCCCTCCCCGCCCCCCGTTCCGGCCGCATGGATCTCGACGCCCACGAACGGCCTGACCGACGTCGCGGCCGCATCCTCTGGCTGGTGGGCCTCGTTTAACGATGCCGAGCTCGACTCCCTCATCCAACGGGCGGTGAGATCAAATCCGGATTTGCAGGTAGCGGAAGCCCACTTGCGACAAGCGCGCGCAATGCGAGATATGAGTGCGGCCGATTTCTGGCCCACGGTCGACACATCCGGTTCGTTTGCCCGTGCAAAACAGAGTCAGAACCAGCCCCTGATCGGTGCGCTGCCATTGCCCAAGAACTTCCCTTTCGAGTACAGCGTCTATCAGGCCGGATTCGACGCGTCATGGGAAATTGATATTTTCGGCGGCAAGCGCCGCGCGCACGAAGCAGCCACAGCGGATTGGGAGGGAGCAATCGAGTCTCGCAATGACGCGATACTTAGTCTCCTGGCCGAGGTCGCCAGAACCTACGTGGAGATGAGGGGCGGCCAACATCGCCTTGAGATTGCCCGGAAAAATCTCAAGCTTCAACAAGAGGCCCTGGATTTGACCCATGCGCGCCTCCAAACCGGAGTCGCAAGCGAACTGGACGTAACACGCTCGGCGGCCCTGCTGGCGAGCGTTCAGGCGGCGATTCCCCCAATGGAGGCCACCGTGCGCGCGGCGATATATAGTTTGTCGGTGTTGCTCGGAGAAGAGCCGGGCGACCTCTTGGCTGAGCTCCTGCCATTGAAACCAGTGCCTCCCGCCCCGCCGGAGGTCCCAATTGGGCTCCCATCCGATCTTCTCAGCCGAAGACCGGATGTGCGCAGGGCGGAACGGCAACTGGCGGCCGAAACCGCGCGCATCGGCGTGGCGAAATCGGACTGGTTTCCGAAGCTCTCCCTAACGGGGGACGCCGGGCTGGAAAGCGTAAGCCTTGGAAAATGGTTTGAACCCAGCAGTGAATTTTGGTCGTTCGGACCAACACTGAAGTGGCGGGCGCTTGATTTCGGCCGGGTGCGTGCAGAGGTCCAGGTGCAAACGGCCGTGCAGGAGGCTGCCCTGGCGACGTTCGAGAAGGCCGTGCTGAACTCAATGCAGGAGGCGGAAATTGCCATTGTGGCCTACGCTCGGGAGCAGAATCGGCATGAAGCGCTCGCCGAAGAGGTGGCCGAGAACCATCGCTCGCTGGAAATGGCCAATGGACTGTTCGCCGAAGGGCGCACCAATTATCTCGACGTCCTCGATGTCGAGCGATCGCTCTACGAGTCCGAAGACGAGCTGGCCGTGAGCGACCAGGTGGTCTCGGTCGATCTCATCACCCTATACAAGGCACTGGGCGGAGGATGGAATACGCCGGAGCGGGAGCCGGGGAGAGAGATTTCAACAGCCTCGTCGCCGTGACGGCCCCCGCGTCCTCCCCTGCGTTACGCCTGGACGCCGTGAGCAAGTCCTTTCGCCGCGAAACCGGTGAGTCCGTTCTGGCGCTCGACAATATTTCCTTCTCGGTGAACCAAGGCGGGCTCTGCGCATTGGTGGGGCCTGACGGTGCCGGCAAAACAACGTTGATTCGCCTCCTAACTGGGCTGATAAGAGCCGACCGCGGCACAGTCACTGTGCTCGGAATCGACGCGGCCAAGGACCCGCAGGCGATACAGTCGCGGATCTCATACATGCCACAGCAGTTTGGCCTCTATGACGACCTGACAGTCATTGAAAATCTGGATCTATACGCCGATATGCACGGGGTCACGGCTGACAATAAGCGGACGCAGTACTCCCGTCTTATGGAAATGACGGGCTTGGGGCCGTTCCAGAAAAGGCTGGCTGGGAAACTCTCGGGAGGCATGAAGCAAAAGCTCGGGCTGGCCTGCACACTTGTCCGGTCGCCCGAGCTGCTGCTTTTGGACGAACCTACGGTTGGCGTAGACCCATTGTCCCGGCAGGAGCTATGGGAGATCATCCGCAAGCTGGTCAACGAAGGGATGACGGTGCTTATCAGCAGCAGTTTTCTCGACGAGGCGGAGGCGTGTGAGCGCGTCCTAGTCCTGAACGACGGGAAAAAGCTGGCGGAAGGTCCGCCGGGCGAGGTCTCCGGCCTAGCCGCTGGTCGCACGTACCTGCTTGAACCGCCAGATGGGATGAAACCGCGTGACTTTCAGGCGCAGCTGTTGACCGAGCCGGATGTCATCGATGCCGTGCCCGAGAGCGGACAGGTACGGCTGGTGACCCGTGCAGCCCCTGCGCGCACCGGGCCCGTCGCATTTGGAGGCGTTTCAGCCCGGCCCAGGCCCGCTCGATTTGAGGACGGCTTTATGGTGCTCCTGCAGCAGTCGGTAGGGACAAACCTGTCCAAGGCGGATGCATCCCAGCCCGATGAGCCCTTGGTCGGCTCCCGCGATGACACGATGGTTGAGGTCCACGACCTCGATCGCCGGTTTGGGAAATTCCTGGCTGTCGATCATGCGAGTTTTGTCGTCAAGCGCGGGGAGATCTTCGGCCTTCTGGGGCCCAACGGAGCCGGCAAGACGACGACATTCCGCATGCTTTGCGGCCTGCTGCCCCCTTCCGGCGGCAGCCTGACGGTGGCGGGAATTGACGTGCGCCAAGCGAGCGCATCGGCACGGCAGCATCTCGGTTATGTTGCCCAGAAGTTCTCGCTGTACGGTCAGTTGTCGGTGGGTGAGAACCTGGCCTTCTTCGCCAGGGCCTATGGCCTCGAAGGGAAAAAGCAGGTGGAGCGGATCGCATGGGCCCTGACACAGTTTAAACTTGAGCCGTTCGTGCGCCTGCCCAGCGCGCAGCTGCCGGGAGGATTCAAGCAGCGCCTGGCTATGGCTGCGGCACTCCTCCACCGCCCGGAGATTTTGTTCCTGGACGAGCCAACCAGCGGCGCTGATCCCTTTGCCCGCCGTGAGTTCTGGCAGCGAATCACCGTGCTTGCCGCCGGCGGAGTGACGGTGATCGTGACCACCCATTTCATGGCCGAGGCCGAGTATTGTGATCGGGCTGCCATCCTCGACAACGGAAAGGTGCTGGCCCAAGGCACACCCGCGCAGCTTCGCGCTCGTGCTACGGCTAAGCCTGGGCACACGGCGACCATGGAAGACGCCTTCATAGCCATTGTTCTCGAGGCGCGAAGCAGGGACCCGGCGACAAAAGCGGAGAAACAGTCATGACGGGCTTGCTGGCAAAACTGCGGAGAATTCGGGCCCTGACGCTCAAGGAGACGCGGCAGATTCTCCGTGATCCGAGCAGCATTGCTATCGGCGTCGTCTTCCCGCTCATGATGATCCTGCTCTTCGGCTACGGTCTCTCGCTAGATGTCACGCGGGTCTCGGTTGCCGTGGTCGACGAGGACGCCTCCTCTGACAGCGCATCCCTGATCGGGGCTTTCCAGCTTTCGCCCTATTTCCACGTCACGATGGTTCACTCGATGATCGAGGCGGAGAGGCTGGTAATGAACCGCAAAGCGGACGGGGCATTGCTAATACCTTCCGATTTCACCCGGCGATGGCATTCGGGTGAGGCCGAGGTACAGATTCTGGTCAATGGCACAGATGCGAATCAGGCGCGCATCATGCAGGCCTATGCCCAGGGTCCAGTCGGCCAGTGGAGCGCAATTCATGCCGGTGCGTCGCCCTCCGCCGGCCCCGTGATTGTTGTCGATCGCATGTGGTTCAACGAGAGCAGCGACAGCCACTATTTTCTGGTCCCCGGCCTGATTGTCCTCGTTATGACCATCATCGGGGCGTTCCTGACCGCCATGGTGGTCGCCCGGGAGTGGGAACGGGGAACGCTCGAGGCGCTCTTCGTCACTCCCATGAGGGCTGGGGAGTTCCTCGTAAGCAAGTTCCTCCCCTACTTCGGACTGGGGATGATCGGCTTTGTTCTCTGCCTCATGGCCGGCCAGTTCCTCTTCCACGTGCCACTCCGCGGATCCCTTTGGCTGCTTTGCCTAGCCTCCACCATATACCTCTTGGTCGCTTTAGGAATAGGCCTTCTCGTATCGACATTGGTCAAGAGCCAGTTTCTTGCCAGCCAGTTAGCCATGCTGCTGACGTTCCTTCCGGCGATGATGCTATCAGGCTTCCTCTACGACCTGCGCAGCATGCCGGCCTTTATCCGGGGAATCACCTACGCCCTGCCCGCAAGATACGCGGTAGCGCTCATGCAGACCCTTTACCTCGCCGGGGATGTCGGAAGCGTGGTTTGGCCGAACCTTGGAGTTCTTGCGGCAATGGCTGCAGGACTGATCGTCGCGACCCGCTTGGCCACCCGGAAACAGCTCTCTTGAGGCAAGCGCATGAGTTCGTCCTTTCTCCGCATCCTGGCGCTGATCCGAAAGGAATTTCTCGCCGTACTCAAGGATCCCCGCAGCCGGTTCATCATCTTTCTGCCGCCGATCCTGCAATGCATGATCTTCGGCTACGCTGCCAGCTTCGACCTCAGCTCCACCCCTTATGCCGTCCTAAACCTGGACAATAGCACGGCTTCGACCGACCTTCTCTCTCGCCTCGACGGTTCCGGTGTCTTTCGACGCCAGGCCAACCTATACAGCCCCAAGGACATATCCGCGTGGATCGACAGCAGCCGCGCGCTCCTCGTGATCAGGATCGACCAGGACTTCGAGAGACGCTTGCTCGCCGGTGAAACGGCACAGGTCGAGGTGATTGCAGACGGACGCAATTCCAACACCGCCGGCACGGCCCTGGGGTATCTCGAAAGCGCCGTCGATGACTTCAATTCCGACTGGCGATCCAAGCATAATCAACCCGATCCACCTATCCGAATTGTCGTCCGATCGTGGTACAATCCCAACCTCGACTCACGCTGGAGCATGATCCCGAGCCTAATCGGCACGCTGACTATGATGGGCACGCTAATGCTCACTGCCTTGTCGGTCGCTCGCGAGCGGGAACAGGGAACATTTGATCAACTGCTAGTGACGCCCTTCCGTCCGTTCGAAATCATGGTGGGAAAGGCTGTGCCCAACATGGTTATTGGCCTTTCCCAATCGACAACCATTTTGCTGGTCGCTCAGTTCTGGTTTCATATCCCATTCGTTGGTTCTCTTTTTGTTCTCTATGCGGGCCTCGGACTGTTCCTTCTGGCCGCGGTCGGTCTGGGCCTCTTCGTTTCATCGATTGCCATGACGATGCAGCAGGCGATGCTTTATGCCTTTCTGCTTGTGATGCCGTTTGCCCTACTGTCCGGCCTGACAACGCCGATAAGCAGCATGCCGGCTTTCCTGCAATCTGCCATGGTCATAAATCCCTTGCGGTACGCTCTCGACCTCACAAAGCGCGTTTACCTGGAGGATGCCGGATTTTCACAGCTTTTCCCCGATTTCCTCCCGCTTACAATCATCGGAGTTGTGACGCTTTCGGGCGCGGCATGGCTATTCAGTCGGCGATTGGCGTAGCCTAATGTTTATCCAAAGCAAGGCCACTCCCTTGGGCAATGTCTTGAAATATATCATCAGTGACTAACATTTTGATCATCCAATTCGTGATTTCATTAGATGATTCGCGCCCAATATCTTCAGATTGTGTCCATTCACATTCTGAATTTTACGCCAACATATGCCGCCCAAAAGCACCTCGTTGCTAAGAAAGTTGAATTATGCTGCGCGATACTTTGGCGGATAGTCGGGCGACGGCCATCGGCCTGCTCGACTCAGCCTAAGGGAGGAGGACCGCCGCACCCTCAAATCTGCCTGCGCGAAGATCTGCCAAGGCTTGATTGGCCTGAATCAGCGGATAGCCTGTGGTCTTGGTTACGATGCCCATCTTCGGTGCCATTCCCAGAAAATCCAGCCCATCCTGCCGTGTCAAGTTGGCCACTGAGACAAGCTGCCGCTCTTCCCAGAGAAGTTGATAAGGGAAGCTCGGAATGTCGCTCATATGGATGCCGGCGCAGACAACGCGACCACCTTTGCGGACAGCTTTCAGCGCCAGCGGGACCAGAGCGCCGTCCGTCGCAAAGATGATGGCCGCGTCGAGTGGCTCCGGCGGCATCTCGTCGGAACCACCCGCCCAGGCAGCCCCAAGACCTCGTGCAAACAATTGGGTCGGCTTGTCTCCCGGCCGAGTGAAGGCGAACACGGATCGTTGCTGCCACTTGGCCACTTGCGCGATGATATGTGCGGCCGCACCGAAACCATAGAGCCCAACATTCTTGCCTTTGCCCGCTATCAATAGGGATCGCCAGCCTATCAACCCGGCGCACAGCAACGGCGCAAGCGCCTCGTCGCTGCCCACCTCACCAAGCGGGAACGCAAAACGAGCATCGGCAATCGCGGCTGTTGCGAAGCCACCGTCGCGTGTATAACCGGTGAAGACCGGGCGGTCACAGAGATTTTCACGGTTTTCGACGCAATACGGACAAACTCCGCACGTGTGTCCGAGCCAGGGTATTCCCACACGTTGCCCAACCGTGAGCCCTACAACGCCCTCGCCGATAACGTCGATGCGTCCGACGATTTCATGGCCCGGAATGATCGGCACCTGCGGATTGGGCAGCTCCCCATCTAAAACATGCAGGTCTGTTCGGCAGACGCCGCACGCGGACACTTTGACGCGAATCTCACCCCGACCGGGAAAGCGGTCAGGCAACTCCTTCCATTCAAGGGGATCCCTGAGCTTATTTAGAACCATTGCATTCATCATTCTTACGCTCCGACAATGTCGACGGATTTGACCTTAAGGACCATGCGAATTCCAAGTTAGTTGAGATACCGGCGATCAAACCATCATCCCAAAGGCCTGGGTAAGCCGGCTGCCGCACTCCCGGTCAAAGACTTGGCGTAGAGGTCGCAAGCTATGCGTTCGCGCCCTTGACGTGGTGATGGAGCCGACTGTGGGAAAGGCGCTCAGGTATATTCGCCCTTAAGCATGCGGTGGCTTCCAGCCAATTATCGACATCGTGACCAGGCGCACAACTGCTCTGCTGATAGAGATGATACGCGTAATCACGAACAGCATCCTCGCTCGGTTCCTGGGAAGAAGCAGCCCTGCGGCCTGCTGTGGAATTAACAGGTATGGATATTTTTGACATAAAGGGATCGGGCTAATCTTTTCACTAAGGAGCGACTCTAGACCAAAGAATCCCATTCCAAAATGGGGTGATCACCCACGCAATTCAACCGCGAGTGCGCGGATATCGGCGTTTATGGGCAGCGCAAAAACGGGAGTTCGATCTCCAGGCGTTCGCCTTGGCGCCGAAGATTGCAAATGAGCGGAAGCGCACGGCGGCCGACCCCGAGATGCCTGCGATAGTGCTGGATGTGGCGAATATTGCGCAGCGCATTTGCATCAAAAAGTAGCCCTGGCCCCATTATTCCACTGAGACCATCGATCAAGCCCATCCCGCAGTAATAACGAAGCATTTCCTTGTGCACGCCTGTAAGGGAGGCCGCCTCGTCAAGTGTAAACAGCATTGTTGCATCGTTCGAGACACAAACGAGCGTAAGCGTTGGGTTACTATAGAAGGTGAAGTTTGTCATGTTAGTATGCCGACCCAGAAAAGATAGCGTACGAAGCTGCTGTTAAATTACGCGGAGCACGATTTTCCCCCGACCGTGGCCGCGCTCACTCAGTTCTTGGCCGCGGGTGGCGTCAGATAGTGGCAGGACGGTCTCCACGACCACCTTGAGTTTGTCAGCATCTACCAATCGGGCGATCTCCGCCAGCTGCGCGGCATTAGGCTGAGTAAATACAAACGCCTGCCGCACGCCGTGCTCGGCCGCAGTCGCGGCTTTAGGCGGACTAGCGATCGAGACGAGGATGCCTCCGCGCTTGAGTACCCTCCATGAGCGTTCCTGAGTATCGCCACCCATCGTGTCGAGGACCACATCCACCGGCTGAATGACCTCCTCGAAGCGTTCAGTGTCGTAGTCGATTACCTGGTCGGCCCCTAGTTTGACTACAAACTCGTGGTTCCGAGCTGCCGCGGTTCCGATGACGTGCGCTCCCTTCCGCTTCGCTAGCTGCACCGCGACGTGTCCGACGCCTCCCGCAGCAGCATGGATCAGCACACGTTGGCCACTCGAGAGTCCGCCGACGTCAAAGAGAGTCTGCCAACTGGTCAAGGCGGCCAACGGCATTGCGGCAGCATGGATATGATCGACGGATCTCGGCTTAAGAGCCAAATCGGATTCCTTAACAACGATGAACTCGGCATAGGCACCGTCACGGGAGATATCCGGTCGGCTAAACACCTCGTCTCCCACTTTCAAACGGGCTATACCTGATCCCACAGACTCCACGACCCCGGAAAGGTCCCACCCCAACACGAGCGGAAAAGTATGATGAAGCATTTCCTTCAGATGCCCCTCGCGAATTTTCCAATCCACGGGGTTGATTCCGGCAGCATGGACACGGACCAGTACTTCTCCCTCACTCGGGTGCGGCTGTGGGGCGTCCTCATATACGAGGACCTCAGGACCGCCGTACGAATAGATGCAGACTGCTTTCATGGTTTTCATGATCACAACGTCGACTGGCTAGCGCAAAATCCATAGGCTACTCCCAGTGGCCATTGATCTTTCACGCTATTCGCCGGAAACGATGCCGTGAGTGATTCGGTGACAGTCATATTGTTTGCGTGGGATGCTGGGAGCGCCGAACACACTGCAGCTCAGTTCTGCGCCGAGTGTCCATCTGTTGAGGATTACTAACCATGCACTAGTCGTGCCGCGCAGACTATGGGGTGTAGTCCTACGCTTCATTACTCGAAATTGGCCCATGCGACGGTTCTCGGACCTACTACCAAGTAAGACGTTCATTTAAGACGCCATTTCGGACGTTTTGTCAGGCACGGGTCTCAACCTCGTCGATCTTCAGAACCTCCCGCCACCGCTCATATGACAGGCACCAGCAATTTCTATTTATTCCACGGTGGTTTGTCTTGGTTAGTACGACACCGAAAAAGTTTCCGTAGAACGAGGCGTTCCTGACACCGTTTCCCAAACGATCGACGTAGGACTAGACCCCATGGCTAGCGAGGCAAAAGGCGGTGTATGATTGGTGGGTGAAAAAGCGCTCCCTCCGAAGGCTAACCCATCCCGCCGTCTCAACTGCACCGGAGGCTCTCCGAAAGCTCAGACGATGCGTGCGTGAACTGCGAACATTGCTGATCGAGGCCGGATCTATTCTCGACCGCCTGATCCTCACCTCTTCGGCTGATATCATCCGGAGGCTGTGTTCGCGCTTCTACGTCGTTCAAGAGTATTTTGTCGTGATTTATGCGGAGGCACGAACCTGCGCCGTGGCCGCACTGGGACACGCCAAAGCCGCATTATCCTTCCCCGTTTAAGGTATCCTGGGCGAAACGACATTCCTTCGGCAGCGGGGCAAAAGGGTCGGCATCCTTGCCTCTCGGCACAATGCGGTTCCGGCACGTGGTAGGCCTCGGGGCCGATTACCGCCCAGGTAACTAAAAGAAACTAAATGGGCCGCGCCATTGTGGCTCAAGTGAGGCGGCTCGATCGGGCCCATTTAGTTACTTTGAGGTCATTATTTCTGCTCTTGGACCCTCTCATTTCGCATCTGGATTCCGAGCGACTTTGATGAGTCTTCGAAGGCTAATCTCCCGTCCCATGTTTGCAGTACAGGCATCGTCCGCCTGTTGCCGCGAGATCTCAGAAAGCGGCCAGAGCTGAGAAACGCGTGCTCGCGTAATACCCTCTCTTCTAGCTATTTCGGCACACGATTTGACCTTCCCCTCTTGTAGTTGGGCCACCCAAGAATGGACTTTTAAAACGACGGACCGGGCATCAGAACAGGATCCTAATAACAGCTTTTCCGGCGGGAGGAACGCCGGCAGTTTCCTAGTCCATTTCCTACCCTTTTCAAACGGCATCGAGACTCGCAATATTTTGTCTCGGATCCCTCCTTGGGCAGCCATTATTCGACCCAAG
>Ga0302140_10006793_pt1 | contig 14341 bp, 17 predicted proteins | sample I_Bog_E1_1_FD_202095 | JGI IMG/M metagenome (GOLD analysis project Ga0302140, IMG submission 202095) | Peat permafrost microbial communities from Stordalen Mire near Abisko, Sweden - I_Bog_E1_1 | ecosystem: Environmental > Terrestrial > Soil > Wetlands > Peat | place: Sweden: Abisko, Stordalen...
TTCTTGAAATTCAGGCTTGTAACGCAAAAAAAACAAATATGACCAATTCGGCTCAGCTGGGATGTTGGAAGAAGTTTTGGTGGTCTTAGAAGCCATTGCTTCAGGAAAAAGGACAAGATTTATAGCTTGCATTTGATAAAAAATTGACAAAAATGGATTAAGGTTTTTTGTTAAGCTTGTTTGAACAGGTTTGACAAAATGGTTTTCAAGAGTTTTTTTGGGGGGGCTTTTTTAAATATCGTTATGACATAATCAATGATGCAATCTGGTTCCGTATGCAAACTAGGTCATTTATTTCATTAATTTGTATTCATTTTTCAGATGCTCTTAATTAAATTAGCAGGAAATCAAGACTATGTTCCGATTTAACAAAAAACCTCCGTCATCTAATATCAAATTTACATAACAAAAGAAAAATGAAAAAAATGTTCTAATTTCTTTTTAGTTTTCCTTTTGTCAATTACAAAAAAAAAAACACAAAAAAAAAAAAAAATTCAAAAAAAAAAACAAAAACTACCCAACTCCAAAAAGCCGCCCCTTTTCCATGACGCTTCAATGTCCTGCTGAGATATCTCTTTCGGATTACTTCAATAGGACTTCCCTAATAACAATCGTTATGTTATTTCTAGCTTACATTTTGTTCCGAATAGGCAGAATAATCTACATAAACAAATATTACAAAAAGAACGTATCAGAGGTTTTGGCCCAGCGCAAACAAGAGATCGACCGTTTTATTCTCAAATATGCGGATTCTGTTGCTAAGTCCCTCCAGGACGAGATCCTTTCTTTGACAGCCTGTGAGCTTCTCACTTGTATTAAATCCAAGCAAATTACATCTGAGCAAATTCTAATCACTTACGCATTGAGAGCAGCCACCATAGGTCTTGATTATGGTTTAATTGCAGATGTGAATTTCGAAGAAGCGATATGTGACGCGCGTGATAAAGATATCCAATTAAATGATAATCAAAACAATAATGATGATTTGCCTCCTTTATATGGACTCCCTTTATCTATAAAAGATCATGTCACGACAAAAGGATTGAGATACACTGCGGGTTTCATGAAAACTGCATTGTTGGGTAAATCTCCAGATGATTGCAATTTTGTGAAGGTTTTAAGAGATAACGGGGCAATTCCTTATGTGAGTTCTAATCTTCCTCAGGGAATCGGTTCGATTGAGTCCAGCAACGGGTTTTGGGGTCGTAGTTTGAATCCTTGGGATAAAAGAAGAACTCCAGGAGGATCTTCAGGGGGGGAAGCTGGACTTATTGCTTCTAAATGTTCTCCTTTAGGGATTGGTAGTGATGCAGCTGGTAGTATTAGGATACCTTGTTCTTTTTGTGGGATATATGGGTTCGCACCGACTGGCAAGAGAGTGTCATTAAAGAGAACTAGAAACATTAGAATTCATGATTTAAATGTATATAGGGAAATCAATTGCACATATGGACCAATGGGAAAATCAGTGGAGGATTTGATTCTTATTATGAAATGTCTATATGGGAAATTCACTGGCTTGGACCCTGATGTGCCACCTTTGCATTGGGACCAGAAGAAATATGATGGGGCTTTCGGAAGAAAATTAAGAATAGGAGTTGTGTTCGATGATCCTTATTGCGAGAGCTTTCCAGCCATTAGGAATGTAGTACAGGAGGTCGTAAACAAAATGAAGGAAAAGGGACATGAAATCATAAAGGTTGAGGAAAATTGGACAGAAGAGTTCTTGTTGACAGGCATGCCTGTGATGCAAGCGCATGGAATGGCATCGAATATTGAGAAAACTTTAGCAGGAGAATTGCCAGAAAGTTTCTATCGTTTGCAAATTCTCCTGAGTTATTTACCAAAGTTCATGATGAAATTTCTTGGCTTCATGGGGAAATTTGTGGGAGAAGAAAGATTTGGTAAATTAATGGGGATTTTATATGATAGAGATCTGGAGGAATATTATCAAGCAGTCTATAAGAAAGAGCTATTGAAGGATAAGTTTGCTGATTTCTGGATGGCTAATCAGTTCGATTGCTTAATTACACCCATTTTGCCTTATCCAGCGATAAAACATGGAGATGCAGAAATTATTCAAGGTTTGATTGCTAGTACTTTTATTTACAACATCATGGGAATGCCAGCTGGGGTCGTACCAATTAGAAATATTAAGGCCAATGAAGAATATTACCACACCAGATTCCAGGATATGCCTGCAAGGAAACTTAAAGATATGGTTCAAGATATCAAGGGGTTGCCAGTAGGTGTTCAGATCGCGACTTGGAATTATGATGATGAAACTTGCTTGGCAGTGATGAAGCAAATCGAGGAAGAGTTCAAATATCATCAATATCCGGTAATTTGAAGAGGGTAATTAGAGAATCGAGATTTAAAAAATAATTTTTGCAAAATGCACATAATAAATTTAAAATAGGAAAGTTAAAATTTAATTAGGTAATTATTTTCATGTTGGCTTAATAGTTAAAAAAAAACATTAAAATGAAAAGAAAAAATAAAACTGCTAATTTTATAAAATTAAATTTATTTTCTCATAAATTATGGGCACCTGTGCGAAAGCTTATAAAGCTTATAAAGAAATTTCAAAGCCTGCTCCAGTCAGTGGACCTGTAAATTATGGTGGTCGGATCCCTAATCCTCCTCAACCATTTGGTTCGACGATTACAACGGTTGAAGAAGCTGTTGATTCGAATATTTGTGTTCAAATTTTTGATGAACAAAGGGAACATATTGTCAATAATTGCAATACTTGAGTGAAAGCTGTGTGCAGTTTTTGTGCAAAAGAACATTTAGGACTTGGCCATATTATTAATATGACAAAGGAAGAACAAGAAGTCAAAGTGAAACAGGCTGTTTATTGTAAATGTGGGTATTATCATGTTAACACTCAAAGTTGTGAAGGGATGAAAAATGGAAAGAATTATAAAATTGTTTTAAATGAGAATAGAATCAATTGGGCACAGGAACATGTGAATAGAATGGCAAATTCACCTCAAAAACAACATGCTCCTCATAAAAACAAAACTTCAGATAAATGCAATCGCTGTGGTGATTGGATTTCTTTAAAATATTGTAATAACTGTGGTCTTCAATCTTGTGATTCTAAAATTTGTTGGGCGGAAAAAGGGAGAAGCGGTGTAGGTCATAATTGTGCCGGATGTGGTGGAACTGAATTCAATTAATAAAATATATAGTATTTGGTCTCCATGGAAGACATTTAATTAAAAGAAAGAAAATAATTTTAATTTCAAATTTTTAATTATTTCTTATTTTCTTTTTGAAAACTTAACTTTATATTTTCGAAATTTTCCAATTGAATAAGTCATTAATTTTTTTTTTATGTTTTTTCATTTATTAAAAATTAAAAATAATACGCTTTTAAAAACATATTTAGTTAAATTTCCTAAATTTTTATTGCAAACTTTCGAAAATTTCAAATTATAAAAAAATTATAATACAAAAAAAAATTTTTGTTTTCGTTTCTTATAATATTTTTTAGTTTCATATCATTAATTCCCATAATTTTTCTCAATATTAAAGCTCATTTAAATAATTTGCAACTTGGGACTCATATATTATCGCTTGCTTTTTGGCTCCTGACAATTTTTCAAAGCTATCAGCATCCGAATCATATTTCCCACTAGATCCTCTATATTTGCTATATTCAGAGCGATATTTGGGTTCGTTTTCAGGTTTCATACTATTATCCAAAACTGAATAATCTTTGAATAATTCTTTGAAAATGGATTCCATTTTATCTGTCATATCTGTAATTTTGCAAAACACATAAGAAATCTCTCTTTCATTTATTTCATTTGCGACTTCTTGGACTGTTTTCCCAAGAGGTTTCGGTTCTCCTTCTGGCCAAGATGAAAAATCTGAAAATTCCTTTCCATGAGGGGGACAATCTCCTGCGTGGACTATGACTATTTATTATTGTAACAAAAAAAACATAATGAAAAATATGTAATTTGATGATTTTTACCTTTTTTGTACTTGGTTTTCTCGTCATTTTGCAAATTTCTCCATTCAATGTTTGTGCTGGCATCATAAAGAGCTTTCAATACTGCCTCTGGCGTATCGCCCCCTCCTTCAGCATTCAATTCTTTCAAAAAACCTAAAGCTATTGAGGCATCACTCAGTTGCAGAATCTTAGTAATGTAACTCGTGTCTTCTGGAGGAAAATCTCGATATGCAACAATACCAAATTTCACATCTTGTGCTCTTTCTTGGTATTTTTTTATTGTTGATTCAATGATTAATTTGGTTTGTTTTATATAAGATGACATTGAACCTGTTGTATCCAATACAAATACAATATCTAAATGAGTGGAGAACTGTTGGAATTCTTGACATGAGGAACAAAAGGAAAAAACCACCATGGTTAAAAAGATTATTTTGTATGTTAAAACCATTGAGAGAATATGTTATGTTAGAATGCCTCTTTTTTTTTCTTCTTATATAATCATGAGAACCACGCGTGAAAATATACTTTGCACAAATATATAATTAAATAGGTTTTTACTTCAAATAATGTTATTCAACAAAATTTTTTTTTTTTTAAATGATGAAATAATTTATGTATTTTTCAATTTTTACGCTTAATTTTTTTTTTTTCAAAAAGCAAAAACAAAATAAAATTTAGGCTTCATTTTAAGCCAAATTTCTAATATGCATTTAAAATCTGGCGAAATGACCGAAAATCTAAAATATTACATCAAACTTATTCAAGAGCAATGGTAAACATTCTTCAATAAATTAAAGGTCTGATCTTCCTTAGGAAAACTCACCCCCCACTTCATTGGGCGATTCTTCAAAAGAACAGGAAGTTCTTTTTGAATTTTTGAAATTTGAAGGGATTTTAAAGTCAAAATTCGAGTTTCTTCACATCTATCTTACAAAGCTGCCTCATAAAAGTCAATTTGAAATCATTCAATCAGTAAGTAATATTCCCTAAAACAAAAAATGAATAATTATCTAAAAAGCTCGAAGATTTGAAAAAGAAAGTTTTGATTTATTATCAAACTTTGAAAAAATACATTGCAACCCTCAATGATCAAAGACAGTCTTTGAAGAAGTCATACATTGAATTCCATTGGGGTTTGAACAATTTGGAAAATCTTTTCCAAAATAACTTTGGGATTGTGCAATCATATCTATTCATGATCGAGGGTCGGAGTCAAGCGAAAATATATCAATCCAAACTTTTAGACTATTTTGGCCAAAAGAATGAATCCAATAATGAAACAGACCCCCAGATTTTAACAATGATACAAGAAGAAAAGGGTCAAGATGAAGGTGAAAATGCAGAAGAAAATATATCTAAAAAAAGTAAGAATATTAAAATATATTCATAATTTCATCAGGTTTCCAGAGGAAAATTCGACAAACCAAGTCGCGGAGGAACAAAAGGAAGTGATTAATATTGAAGCCACAATCATTGTGAAAAAAAGTACCATAGATAAATTGTTTTCTTATTTATTTAACTCATAAAAAATATGACTATTTTAAAGAAAGAGGAAGACGTCCACGGGAGAAAATACCATCAAAATATGTCGAAAGCCATGAAGAAGTTGTAGAAGATTCTCAAAGTATAAGATCAATGAAATTTTGTTTTTGATTTTATTTAAGGAGAAAAAGATGCAAATAATCAATCAAAATCAGAAACCATTGAGATTCCTTACCAAAGCTTTCACACTTTGGAGTTGATAAACTAATAAATAATAAATAAATGTTGTATTTTTTTTTTTCCAGAGAGATTCTCATGGAATTATGCCCGAAACCCATTAGGACTTGTGAATATTATAAACTCAATCAAACACAACTATCATATCAAATGCAAAAATACATCCAGAAATTACAAAAACTGCAAGAATACGTGGAAAAAAACAAAAAATTCCCTAAATTTAAGGGAAATTTAGGCAAAATCAAGAGAAATGCATTAATTTATAAGCAATATCAATTATTAGAACTTATGGATGGATCTTGCTATTACCAAAACAATTGTCGGATTATAAGACTGGAGAAAGCTTTGATGTCGGGGAAGATTCCAAATCCTAAGAATTTATTTGTTTTTTTAAATTGTGCTCTTAAGTACCAAAAGAAAAATTTGGCATGGTTCACCAAAGCTGACTGGTTCAACCAAAATTCCGCACAGATATTTGAACACTTGAAGTCCATGCCTAAAAAATCTGAAGAACAAGTTGAAGAACCTTCAGAAAAGTTCGATTTTATTAGCGAATGGCTGAAACTAAACACTTTGAATTCGATGGAAGAGAAAAACCTTAATACAAAAGAAAAGGCAGCAAGCATGGAAATGATAGTTCAGAAAGAGACAAAGATTGATGAAAACCATGAAGAAATTGAAGAAAAGAAAGAAATGGAAGATTCAGAAGATTCTGAATCATTAGACCCTGATGATGATCAAAACATGGAAATGACAACAAATTATGAAGAGAAAAATCTTGAAGAAAAAGAAAAATCTGATTCTGAAAAGAGATTTAATTTTTGGATAAGACCTCATCATTCCTTAAGGTTGCTAAATTTTAAAATATTAAATTATCCTTTTTTAGAGCCATTTTGAAATCGTTTTGTCCACAAAAGGAAAGCAGCCTGTTGAAAGACTTTCATTATCAACAAAAATTCAAAAAACTATTCTCATTTTTGTTAAAGAATAGAAAGTTCCCAGATTTTAAACCGTTTACTGAAAATGATGAAAAATGGAACTTGTTCACGAAAAAATTTGACATTGGAAAATCTTCATGGAACAATAGTTATGAAGAAAATTTGATTAAAGTCGAAAAAATGAGGAAACAGATAAAAGTTGGAAAGGAAGAAACAAAGATGGTTTTAGAATATTTAGAAAAAGCTTTGGAGTATCAAGCAGAAAATCTGGTTTTTCCTACTAAAGCTACATGGTTCAATGACAATTCCCAAAGGATTTTCAATCATTTGAAAAAATCATCAACTAACATTGCGCAATATTTAAAAGAATATAAAGTTAATAATAATTAAAAATTTGGAACATGTTTATGTAATAAGAGAATTTAATGGGTTATTTTTGAACTAGTTTTTTGAAGAAAAAAAAAGGAGTAATTATTTTTAAAAATTTGTTTTCCACAAAAAAATTTATGTAATAAAAATTCAATGTGTTATTTTTGACAAGGTTTGAGGAAAAAAAATTGAATTCTTTTTGTCAAAGGTTTTTTTTCTTTTTTTTCAAAAATGTTCAAATCCAATGTTGCAAAATCTTATATTTTTTTAACTCAGCGTTGTTTAAAAAAAAAATAGAAATTTGAAATTCTCTATATGGCCCAAATGATTAGAGTTTTTTCAAGAAACAAAAATATTATTACTTAAATTATTCTGTGAGTTTTTGATAATTATGCGCTTTAATAATTTTTTTTCAAAAACAAGCAAAAAATTCACTCATTAAAATTATGACCTAATTTTCAGCCAAATTTCAAAAAAATGGATTTAAAATCGAGCCAAATGATGGAGATTTTTAAAATATACAAACTTCTTCAAGACCAACTCAAGTTTCTTCATCAATGGTAATTTCTCTTAATAATTTAGAGTCCTAATTTCTTTAGGAAAACCCATCCAATTTTCAGACCATGCCAGCTAAAAATGAATTCCTTTTTGAATTGTTGAAAGTGGAAGATATCCTAAATTCTAAATTTCAGCCTCTTTACAGACATCTCACAGATCTATCAGCTAAAAGCCAATATGAAATCATTCATTTAGTATATATTCTCTAACATAAAAATGAATAATTATTTGAAAAGCTTGACGCTTTGAAAAAGAAAATCTTGAATTACTATCAACCTGTGAAAAAAATCATTGCGAATCTGAATGATCAAAGAAGATCATTGGAGATTTCATACAATGAGTTCTATGGTAGTTGGAACCATTTGGTCAGCATAATTCAAGACAATTATGGAGTTGTGCAATCGTTTCTTTTTATACTTGAAGACCAGAATCAACCAATGTATCCCTCAGAACTTTTAAAGTGTTTTGGACAAAAGCAAAGGTTCTCTTTAGAAACTCAAAATTTACAAAGTGAATCTGAAGATGAAAATGAAGAAGAAGAAGAAGAAGATGAAAATGAAGAAGAAGAAGAAGAAACAGATGAAGAAAAAGAAGAAAATATATGTGAACAAGGTAACACTACTAAAATATATTATAGTTCATCAGGTTTCCTAGAGAAAGACCCAATATACAGGAAACCGTGGTTAAAACTTGAAGAAGGATTCACCAAAAGACACAATCCTCCACGAAAGGCAAAAAATCAAAAAGATGTCTGTACTCCTGTTGGTTGTGATCCCAAAAAAAATGAACCTGAACAAAGTAATATATAATCGATTTTAATTATTTATAAGAGAAAATTATTCAGACAGGGATTATCAAACAGATCCTATCTTAAGATGTGAAACATTAGAGTTGAAATCTAATAAAAAATTAATATTTTTTTAATATTTTTGAATATAGAGAAATTCTTTATGAATTATGCCCTAGACCTACAAATCATTGTCGTTATTATAGGCTCAAAAGGACAATGTTTCTAAATCAAATGAATGTTTACAAAATTAAATTCCAAAAACTGCTGGAATATGTGGAGAAAAACAAAAAATTCCCAGAATTTAAAGGAGATTTTGCAAAAATAGAGAGAAATGAGCTGCTTTATGACAAATATAAAAAAATAAGACCATTTCAGTTAGAGAAGTCTTGCCATTTTCGAAACCAATTCCACATCAAGAAAAAAAAGGAAAATCTTAGGAGATCTTCCATACTGATTCCAAATCTTCGATTTTTTTGTGATTTTTTATCTTTGGCTCTGAAGTACCAAAATGAAAATTTGGCATGGTTCAGCAAGGCTGAATGGTTTAATCAAAATTCCTCAAAAATCTTTGAACATTTGATGTCGAAACCATCTCCAGTAAAAGAAAACAAGATGATAGTTGAAAAAAAGAAAAACAATGAAAATGAACTGAAAGTTAAAAAAGAGGAGATAGTTAAAAAACAGGGGAAACAAGTGCAATTTGAAAAAGAACAGAAAATCGAAAAAGAGCAGCAAAAATTTGAAGCAGAACAGACAGTTGAAAAAAAGGAGCCCAAAGTTGAAAAAGCGGTTAATGGAAAAGAATGTAAAGAAGAAAAATTTGATTTTATTAGTGCATGGCTGAAACATAACACTTTGAAATCAATGGAATCTGGAATAGTTGTTGAAGAAAATCAAGAAAAAGAGGAAAAACATCAAGAAAGTGAAAGTGATCAAAATCAGGAACAAGCAGAATCAATGAAGCAAGATGTCGAAGATTGTGAAGAAAACGATGATGAATCAATAAGTTATGATGATGAAAACATAGAAACAGAAACCAAGAGTGCTAAAAAACCGTATATAGATCGTGTTTATCAGGGGAGATTTAATTATTGGATAAAACCTTATAATTCCTTACGGTTAGTAAAATATTAAAATATTAATTATTTAAAACATTTTAGAGATCTTTTGAAAACTTTTTGTGCGCAGGAAAAAGAAAATTGTATATGGAAATTATTCACATATGATCAAAAATTCCAAAAAATATACGATTTTGTCAAAAACAATAAAAGATTCCCATATTTTAAACCTTTTACTGGTGATGATGAAAAATGGACATTGGTAATGGAAACCTTTTCTCAATTAGGGATTGGAACTGACTTTACAGCAAACTTATGGAATAAGGATTATGAGAAAAATTTGATGAAAATTGAAAAAATGAAGAAACATCCTAATGCTGAAACTGAAGGAATGAAGAAAGTGTTGGAATATTTTCAAAAAGCTGTGATATACCAAAACGAAAATCTGGTTTTCCCCACCAAAGCCAATTGGTTCAATGATCACTCAAAGATGATCTTCATGCATTTGAAAAATTGACCACCAAAAATGCCAAATTTGAAGATAAGAAAAAATGAAGTTTTAATGAAAATTTAATGTTTCCTAAAAAAATTTAAGTTTTTAGAAAAATTATGATTTTAAAAGTTTGTTTTTGTGGGGGATGTTTTATTTTGGGACCCAAAACAAAAAATTATGTATTTTGTTGTCAAAATAATTTTGACATATTTTTTAATTTCTAACAAAAAACAAAATTTATGTCCTTGAACCATATTGAAGAGCAAACGTCCAGAAAATCTTTTGAAACCATATTTTTCAAACAAAAAAGTGAACAAACTTCATACTTCCCATCAATTGATAAAAAAACCCCAAAGGCTTATAATTTAAAATCGACTTCCACCATCATTAGCAATAATGAAAAAACAGAGAATGGTTTGAGCAAATACATAAAAAACCCCGAAGTAAGATTATTTTGATAAACTTTGACTAATTTATTATGATAGACATTCTATAAAGAAATTAATCAGAGACTGGTAATTCAAAAGAAAGAAATTGAAAAAAGAAACGAAATGATTACCACATTGCAAAAAAATTTCGATGAAATTCGGTTAAATTTTTTAAGGGAAAAAAATGAAAATTTAGAAAAAACGAGACAAATTCAAAATTTAAAGCAAAACATTAATTTACTCAATTCAGAAATGCAAAATTCCAGCCCCAAGTATTTTTTTAAGGAAAATTTAGTTTCTGATTATTTAAGTTAGATTGTTAGACAATGAAAAAAATTCAAAATTGCAAAAAGAAAATGATGATTTGAAGAATTTAATAAAAGATCTGGAATTTAACCTGAAAAAACAAGAAGAGGAAGCCCAAAGTCTTTTCAACCCAAAAAATGAATTGGAAATTGTAAAAAAGGATTTGGAGCTCACAATAATCCACAACGAAGAATTACAAAATATATTAAAATCAAGCAAAGAAAAAGTTGTCTTGCTTGAAGTAAAGGATGTTTATGTCTGATTTTCATTATTTTTTAAAGAGTGAATTAGACCAACAAAGAGGAAACGTTAACTTAATTAATGAGATGACTCAAGAGAAAAATGAGACAATGATCAAGTTAAATAAACTAAAACAAGACCAAAACATTGAAATTGATGTAAAAATATCTCTTTTTCATAGAGGGAAAATAAATAAATAAAATGAAATAAAGTCACTCAAAACAGAATTTTCTCAAAGATTATTAAAAAAAGAGGAAGAAGTCCAAGCTTTAAAATCAGAAATGATGGACTTAAACTATAAAATTCGAAGAAAAGAAATGGAATTTATAGAAATCAAACGTTTTCTTCAAAACGCAAAGGAAAATGAAGAAAAACTTAAATTATGCCGAGAACTAATTGCAAAGGAAAAAGAGATTTCAGAAGATTTAAGAAAACACTTAGAAGCATTAGAAAATGAGAACTCAAAATTAAAAAACGAGGTGAAAAATGAAAAAGTGGAAAATTATTTCACTTTGGAAAAGCAAATCACCAAGAATTTCAAAAATGTGAACGAAGAAATTAAAAATCTGAAGAACAAAATCGACGTGAAAATCGAGAAACATTTGACAAAAAAGCCCTCCTTAAAAAACAATCTGGAATCAAATGAGGAAAAAATCAAAAATTTAACTCAAATCAATTCAAACCTCACATCCTTTATTCTGATTTTACAAAATCGATTAAAATCAAATGTATGCCCATTATTTACTATTTTTCGTAAGTTTATTTTATATTTTTTTGATTTTTAGCAAAAAGTACCTGCTGATTCAGAATTGTTGCAAACAAAAATTGAAGTTTAAAAATTTTTTAATAATTATTTTTTTATATTTTTATGAAATTAGGAAAATGTAATAAAAAATTTATCATGTTGCAAATGCCATCTTTTATTGAACAATGCTGTGACATGCATTCCATGTGGTCATTCTTATTGTCAGGATTGTAAATCAGGTTATAATGAATATTGTCTGGAATGTGGGAAAACGAATGGTGAAGTGGATGCAGCTTATAGAAATGTTCTGATGGATGATATGATAAATATGATGAAATCCCTGCCAAAAAATGAAAATATTAAAAATTTAAAAAATTTTCTTTAAAAGGAAATTCTTCTTTTACGAATTTTTAAATTAAAACTGTTTTCTTAAAAATACAAAACCAAAAATTTCAAAAATGGTTTTTGCATCTTCCTCATTTAATAATTAAAAAAAATCTATAATTAGGCTGCGAACCCTCTTCCAGATATTAACGTTGATGAACTTTTAAAAACATTATCTTCATATCAAGGAGTCAAAGGCTATGTTATATTCAGTAGTGAAGGGATCCCTCTCAAAAGATCAGAAAAAAGCATTTCAGCTGAAAAAGCTGTTCAATATGCAGCACTCATATCTGACTTATGGATGGTGGCAAGGAAAATTATAAAATTGGAACTAAAAAATCAACAACCGGATGTAAATAATTTTAAGAAGAATATTTTCATTCTCTCTTTAAAAAATTTTAAAGAATGATTTAGAAATTATAAGACTCAGAACGAAAAACTATACGGAATTAATTATTTCTCAAGGTATTTGTTTTTTTTACATCAGCCTCTTAGTTTTGGAATGAAATTTTATTGTTAATTCATAATTTCAAAGTTGGAAATTTTTATATCGTTTGCCTCCAAAATTGTAATCCACGAATAGTTGAGGAAGAAGTTTCTCAAACAGCTCCAAAAGTAGAAGGAAAAGAAGAGAAGAAAGTTGAAGACGAAAAATAAAAATCTATGAACATCAAAATAAAAAAATAAAAAAATTCATTTCATTTCATTATTCAAAAAAAAACTTTAGATAAAAAAATAATGAGAAACAATAAATATTATAAAAATAGAACTCAATAGTTTTATAGTGTAATGTTAAAATAGTTATTGTATTAATTCACAAGAACATACTTAATTATAGAAATTATTATCTATAATGTTATAAATTATAATAATGTGGGAAGGATATTACATGTTAGTATTTTTTCTAAAGTTCCAGATTGGACATCACTCTTATGAATCTACTTTCGAAGCCATCATCATCATCAATTTTCTTTTCCATACAGTCATTAGAATTCGATTTAATTTTCAATTGACATCTTTCAAATTCCAATTTTTTGTTATTTTCTTTATTGATGAATTTTGGAGGATTGTTTACTAGGATCTTTTGGGCATTTTCATCAACAGCATTGTTAGCAAGCTCCTGAAAAACCTGATCAGAGGCTTTGGAGTCTCCTATCAAAATTTTTAATAATATAAAATATAATTTTTTTTTACTTTTTTTGACTTCTTTTGGTTTTGAATCAATGGTGGAAGTTTGTTTTATGGAATTGCAAACAAAAGATGTGTTAGAGAATTCTTGAATTGAATCTTTTTCAACCAAAACTGACTTTTTCATCAAGAGTCTTTCTTCCTTGTCTATTTCAAGTTTAAGAGATGAAAAGTTCATGACATGACCAGAAAGAAATTCTTTCATTCTATCAGAGGCGTTTTTCTTCTTCAATAGATTCCAATCGAAATGAAATGAATTCAAATCTTTTTCACTCAAAGCTTCTCTAAAGATTTGTTTCAAACCTTCATAATCCGGCTTATCGAAATAGCCTAATTCAAAGACCTTCTGCATAAATGTCTTGAAAATAGGATGCATATTATTTGTCAGTTCATCGTACCCATTTTTTTCCTTCAGTTCGCGAATTTTGATCAATCTTTCTTTTTTCTCTTTCACCTTCAAATTCTGCCATGGCAAATTTCCCTTCGCAAAATAGATTAAACAATACCCCAGACTAATCAAATCATCTCTGCGGCTTTGCCCATATCCTTTATGAGCATAAACGCTTGCATATCTTGCTGTTCCAATAAAGCCATTCTCAAAATTGAAGCTCGTATGTTGTTTATCTTCATTTAAATAACTGCAAGAGAGGCCATAATCTATCAAATAAATTTTTTCTTTTTCTTTGTCCAATCCACACATTATATTCTCGGGCTTTATGTCTCGATGAATGATGCCTTTAGAATGAAGATGGTCTAGAAGATCTAGAATTTGGAGTGCCACTTTGCAAATCGTCTGAATGGTGAAATGATTGAAGCATTTTTTCAGTTTTTCATCCAAATTTTCACCAAAATAAGATAAAGCCATGTAGATGTACCCACTTTCATAACCGTAGGCATGAAGTCTTGGAAAGCCAGGGTGGTTTTGGAGTTGCAAAAGAATTCGGATTTCATTAAGCAAATTTGATTCTGTGTCAATTTCACCAAGATTGAAACTTTCAAACATCGAGTCGGTGATTTCCCTGAAGCTTTTGTCTTCTTGCTTTTCGAATTTGATTGCAACCATTTGATTTTTCTTCAGGCTTCTACCTTTGTAAATTTGCCCAAAAGAACCTTCTCCAATTTTTTCGAGAATGAGATATTTGGAGTTCTTCATTA
>Ga0302140_10006794_pt1 | contig 14340 bp, 18 predicted proteins | sample I_Bog_E1_1_FD_202095 | JGI IMG/M metagenome (GOLD analysis project Ga0302140, IMG submission 202095) | Peat permafrost microbial communities from Stordalen Mire near Abisko, Sweden - I_Bog_E1_1 | ecosystem: Environmental > Terrestrial > Soil > Wetlands > Peat | place: Sweden: Abisko, Stordalen...
GATCAGTCAGCATTACCTCGAAAAAGAGATGAGAGGCGACAGTCTAATTGCTTTCGCACGTCAGGTCCGCTAGCCTGGATATGTCAGTTCCGATAGACGCTTACTGTGATGCTCATCCATGGGGTAATTACCCCATTGATTGTGGCCGATAAGATGGTTCATAATGATTGACGTGATGTGCAGAATCCGATTGCATTAGGCGGGGTTATGCGGCGCGAGTGCATCAGTTTCTGTCTCACGCCATGGCCACTGGCAGGCTCGATCACATTATCAATCACGACCACATACGGAGTACGTAAATTCACGGGCAACTTTGATGTTCAATGCGAGGCGAGAGGAATTTCCTGGGTGAAATGCCAACCGTCTTCCGGCAGAGACCGCTTCAACAATGTCGCCTTATGCAATTATGATTTGACCGTCGAGACGGAATCAGCGATTCTTGTGTTCATACACCTTTCCAGCCTGCCCAATTGGCGCTGCCCAGCAAAGTCGGCCACTTGACGCTGGAGATCACAAGCGATTTCCCGTCGGTAAACATCCGAACCGGCAATGTCCCCTCTCTCAATAACAAAAAACGCTAAGTGTTATTAGCGTGTGTAAAAACCAGGGGGGCCGAGATAATGGCCGCAACGAGCAGAGTGGCCTTAAGGGTTCTGGCGCTCGGACATAAAGAGGACGTCTACACCCGTCAGGTCGATCCCAAACGCCGGGTGGATGATTGGTCGCGATGAGGTAGAATGCCGTCACGCCAGGCCGTGGCATCTAATTCGAGCGAGTCAGGGACTGCTAATGACCTTGCGCGCGGGCCGGGCTGGCTGTCCGATGGGCTGCCTTGACCGGCTGCTTGCGCTTGCGTGGAAGCGCAATGGCTCGGCGAGCGGCCAATTCCGCCAAGAAGGCCTTATGTTCGGCCTCGGTGCTCTCGACGTCATTCAAATGAGGGCTGATGCGCATGAGGGTGATCCTCTCAAAGGGAGTCGAGTAGCCGCGCCACGGCGGCTTCCTGTTGCTCTCCAGTGGCAGTATAGCGCCGAGCGAGCAGATCGGCAATCGGCATCTTGTGAGGATGGCTACCGCTGTTGTCGTAGATGTAAAACCTGCACTGGTCGATGGTTGTGTACGCATTGTGCAACGTGATCAGTGTATTCTGAGAGCCGACGTGGCTTTCCGCGAGATCCTGCAGGGGGACTGATCTCCCTCGTGTCGCCGCTCGATTGCGAGCACGTGCAACTGCCATCGAGAACGGTGTCCAGACGTAGACGTAAACGATATCACGCCCTGACGCGATGATTTCGTCCATCCTATCCCTTGTTGGCTGGACCTTGCCCATAACGCCATCGACAGCAATTTCACACCGGCTGATCAAGCGAGCCATCTCCGGCTCCGCCATCACCGTGCTTTTCCCACTCCCCGACCCACCGGCAAGCAGGAGGACGAAACTGGTTGGAGATGGCGGGTCCATCATCAACCGATTCTTAAACTCCTTCTTCAGCCAGGATCCAGCTGGTTGATGGGTCACCGTGGTTAATTTGGCCGCACCAGCGACTGACCGGTACTCCGGCAACAGCTCTCGGATGAGGTCAACGTCGAGCAGCTTCCCCCCATGTGTGCCTGGGATATTCGCATAGTCCGCAACTGACTGAGGATCATCCAGAATCGCCTGGAACCGCGCGATTATCGCTGTCGTATCGGGATCGGTCATCGGGTCCATGGACAGCAACATCCTGCTGCATGCGAGGTGGTCAAACGAGGCGGTGCGAGTAACTCTATTGTGCGTCCTAAGATTATCTGTCAACGCCACATGGGAGAGAGACGCTCGGCTCCGGAATCCCAGCTGGCTACGCGCGATTGCGCAAGGATGAGATAGACCGAATTCAAGGCCACAAGAGCCGCTGAACCATGAGCGCGATCGACACGTTCACCAATAGCGCTAGGATCAGACCTATGCTGGGTCGCACGCAGTTCCTGCTGGTGCCGACCGATGATCCGACCTTTTATCACAACCCCTGGAGGCATACGTGGAGAGGCCATCACCTCACTCTGATTGTCAGTCTGGCAGTGGCGCCAGGAGCGCACGGAGATCCTCTTCCGTGAAGGACGGCACCGATTGCCCCTGCTCGTCGAGCATTGCTGACATGATTGCCCGCTTGCGTGCTTGCAGCGCCAGGATCCGTTCCTCAACCGTGCCCTCGGCCACGAGGCGCCAAACGAAGACCGGCTTGTCTTGACCGATGCGGTGGGCGCGATCCGCGGCCTGCGCCTCCGCCGCCGGATTCCACCAAGGATCGGCCAGGATCACCGTGTCGGCTGCGGTCAAGGTGAGACCAGTGCCGCCGGCCTTGAGCGAGAGCAGGAAGAGCGGGGCCTCACCGCGCTGGAAGCGCTGTACCGGCGTGTCGCGGTCGACGGTAGAACCGTCGAGGCGAAGCCAGGTGATGCCGGCCGGCTTCAGGACATCGGCTTCGATGAGATCGAGCCAACTGGTGAATTGGCTGAACAGCAGGATGCGCCGTCCTTCCTCGATCAGCTCGGGCAGGCTCTCCCGCAGCCAGTCGAGTTTGGCCGAGCCAAGGTCGGCGTGCCGCTTCGGGTCCCCGGTCTTCACCAGGCGCGGGTCGCAGCAGCAGAGACGCAGCTTTGTCAAGGCTTCCAGCACCTCGATGTGCGAGCGGGCCAGACCCTTGGCTGCGACCACGGCGCGGATGCGCTCGTCCATCGCCAGACGGACGCTTTCATAGAGGGCGCGTTGGCCTCCCTCCAGTTCGATGGTCACCACCGATTCGGTGCGCGGCGGCAGTTCGGGCGCCACGACCTCCTTGGTGCGACGCAACAGGAAGGGCGCGATGCGCTTGCGCAGGATCTCGGCACGCAGCCGATCCCCGTCCTTCTCGATCGGACGTCGGAAAGCCTTGTCGAAGCGGGCGGCCGAGCCGAGGAGGCCGGGTACCAGCCATGACATCAGGGTGTGCAGTTCGCCGAGGTGATTGGACATCGGCGTGCCGGTCAACGCGATACGCTGCGCAGTCTTCAGCCGTCGCACCACGTGACCGCTCTTGACCGTCGGATTGCCGATCGCTTGCGCCTCGTCGGCGATCACCAACGACCAGGTGATGGCCTCCGCCTGGGCGGCGTCGCGCAACAGGGTGGCATAGGTGGTGATCACCACCTGTGGTCGATCGCGGAGGATCTCCCGCGTCGTCCGAGCCCGATCACCGCCATGCAGCACGGTGATGCGCAGAAGCGGTGCGAAGCGGTTCAACTCCCGCCGCCAGGTGCCGACCATGCTTGCCGGTCCGACCACCAAAGCGGGATCCGCAAGCCGGCCCGCCGCCGCCTCTGCGCAGAGATGCGCGATGGCCTGCACGGTCTTGCCCAGGCCCATGTCATCCGCCAGCACTCCGCCGGTGCCAGCAGCACGTAGGCGTTGCAGCCAGTCCAGGCCACGTTTCTGGTAGGGGCGCAGTTCGGCGAGCAGGCCTGGAGGAGACTCGGCGTCCACCAGCTCGACCAGCCCGGCGAGCCGTTTCGCCAGGTCCTTGAGTCTTGGTCCGTTGACGGCGGCGAGCCCCGCCAGCCCATCCAGGGACAGTGCCTGCCAGGGATCGGTTTTCCAACCGCCTGATCCTGGCGGTGCGTCGAAGATGGCCGTCAGGTGTTCGACCAGGCGTTGGAGCAGATCGAGCGGCACCCGCACGACCCGGCCATCCGGCACGCTGAAGCAGACCCACTCGCGGCCGTCCAGGGTCACCTGAGGCAGCCGGGCGACGGGGTCGGCGTCGGCAAGGAGAGCGGAGATGATCGGCGTCAGGTCGATGCGCTCGTCTCCGAAGCGAACACCGAGATCAAGGCGGAACCAGTCACCCTCAGCGGCATCATCCGGTTCATGGAAACGAGCCTCGATGGACGCCGCCGCCAAGGCCAAGGTGGGTGGCGGGGTGGACCCGCCAGAAAACGTCCAGCCGGCCGCCGCCAAGGCACTGAGGATCGCTGGCGGCAACACGATGCGTTCGCCTGGCTGGGCGGTATGGACGCTGGCTTGGTGGACCCATGGCCACAACGTCGGCTTGGACGACGGCAGCAAGGACCAGACGTGCGATGCCGTGCGCTCACTGATTTCATGCACGGGGACCAGACCCAGGTGCCGCAACTGAGCCTGGAGCGCGGCCTCCCGGGGCGGATCGCGCAAGATGGGCCCCTTATCTGCGCCGGTCACCGGTCCCTGGGCGTTGGGATCGAAGATGACCCCGGCGTAACGGACGGCAAACAGGACGACCTCGATCGGGACGTGCTTACGCGATCCCCTGGCTTCAGCCACGGTCGGCGTCCAACGGACGAGATGCCCCGTCGGTATCGCAGCAGCCGTTCCCGCTTCGATGAACAGCGGGGCTGCAGGTAAACCGGGGACGATAATGCTCAACCGCGCCACCGCTGCGTGCAGCAGGCTGGCGGGAACCGGTGGCATCTTCAGCAGGGTCATCACCTGGGCAGCCGGCAACGTGGTGACCACGGGACCGGCCTTGCCATCGGCAATATACCAGGGCGGGTCGAGCGGCAGGAGCTGCACGTCGGACCCGTCAGGGCGGCGAAGGACCAGCTGCCACGGGGCGGGGGCGTTGGACTGCTTGCCCTGTCCAGGTCGCGGTTCCGTCGGGCGCTCCACCCATCCTGGGATCAGCTCCAGAGCAGGCCCGAGCGCGAGTGGATGGCTGAAATCCTCGACATAGCAGCGTCCGGTCGACAGGAGCCGCGTCATCGCCTCGCCGTTGACCCCAGTGGCGGCGCTGAAGATCGGCTTGCTGGCGTATCCGCGATCGGGATCGTGAAGGCCCGTCAGCCAACGCAGCAGGTCGCAGTCCTCGGCGGTGGCATAGGGCAAACTGCGCCATTCCGTCGCACTGTGATGGCGGAAGCGCTTAAGCACTCCCAGGGCGCCGGACTTCAGGCGACGGGCAGCCACCACTTCACAGGACCAGGATCCGGCCGTGTATTGGTCCCGATGGAGGTGGTAGGTGATGTGGTGATCCGCAGCTCGTGAAGACGTCCCAACCGCCGACCGCGACAAATTCTCAGTCAGCCAACGGTTGAGCTCCCACACGCCGCTCGTGTCGCCACGATAGGCGTTGGCCACTTCGATGGTTGGAGGAGGCTCTCCGCGGTCGACGGGTGGCGTCTTGTCCGGTGGCGTCCGCTGGGCGCCGGGGAAGGAGATCGCCTTGGCATTGCGTCCTCCCGGGATGGGGACGACCAGATTGGACGGCAAACCACCTCCAGGGAGAGCATCAGGGTCATCTTCTTCGCCATCCTCGTCCCAGAAGTCATCCGATTCGCCTTCGTCGTCGTCATTATCACGGGCATCGAGAGCGTCACGACCGTCTTCTACCTCATCGGCATCCGGCTCAGGGTGTCCATTCGCCGCGGCATGCGCCATCATCAGGGCCGTCACGTGCTCGCAGCCTGTCCAGCCACGAGGGCAGGTGCAATCGTAGACCACCTCGGTGGCACGCAGCACCTGATCATCACTGACCTCTAGGCCTACGAGTTGCGCACTGCAGTCATAGGAACGGCGGACCTGGACTCGCCCCTTGACCGTATTCCTGCGGTTGAACGAGAGCCGCGAGACGAGATTCTTGAGCATCGTCCGCCGACCGGCGCGGAGTGCCTCGTCGTCAAAGAAACTTTGCCAGGGAACCAGGACCTCGTCGGACATGGCCGGTATGATTCGCGGAAAGCGGTGGTTACAAGGACCACCCGGTTCCCATGCGCTCACATCAGGATCGCCATCTTGGCCTGAAAACTACCATCTCGTATAAGGACAGCCGCTTTCTTTGATGCCCCAAGCATTGGATATGCATCGAGTTAAAATCCCGAGACAGAATGATCAGCCGACATATGGCATTCAGCGCTTCGCGCAGATTATCGGCACGGACCAAGTGAGCCATTGTAACGGCAATAAGCAAAGTGAATTGGCCGCTTATACACACACGCTAATGTTATTTAGCGTGTTCTAATAAGTGGAGATCTTGCCGATTTTATAGGCCAATAGGCGACCATGTTCATTCGTTCAGCTTGAGGAGTCGGTGTTCGGATGAGGTCAATGCTTTGGAAAGAATTTCACGCCAGGCTTCCCCTCAAAATCCGCATCCTGGGTCCACACTGTGGCACCATAGCGCTGAGCGGTGGCGAGGATGATACTGTCGGCCGTAGGCATCCGATGCTGAACTGCTATGTTCGCTGCTTCGATTGCCAGTTGTTCGTCTAAGTCGACCCGCTGACCGATGCGCATGCCGGTGACGCAGAGAAGTGCGATTTCCCGACCACGAGATCGAAGCAAGACTTTGGCAACCTCCAGGATGCAGATGGCCGGGACGATTATGCGTACCGAACCCTCAAGGGCCGGTCGGTAAAGTCTCGCTCTATCCGAATCAGAGAAATATTCCAGCCATCCGCAAGAATCCACTACGATCATCGATCATCTTCTCGCACCACGTCAGTGGGGATACCTTTGGCAATCCCGCGCAATTTGCGAATGGGAATGACTGGGACGAGCTCGATGTGTCCTTGGAAAACGATGACTTCGAACTTCTGACCCGGTTTTATTGAAACTTGGCGCCGGACATCTTTAGGGATGACTACTTGATATTTCGGGGAAACGGCAACGGCAGTCATAACGGCGCTCCTGGGTACGATAGCATCGTACAACGACCTAGCTATCGATCAATCAATTTTATTTCAATGCCTTTGGGAGCAAAACCCTCGCTTTAAGGCGATCCCTTGAGGCTTCCCGAGGCTTCCCACCTCTTTGGCGGACGTGGAATGGTGTTGTCGGTCAATGAGAGGCCTCAGCGTGGATACGAACCACTTCGGTCACAAGGTCGTCGTTCTTGCTGCGCAGCATGCGCCATCCGTTGCGATCCAGACCTTCGCCTCTGACAAGGAGGGATCCGTCACCGTGCAGAGTAGGTGTGCCACCCCGAGGTATGATTCTCAATGATGGTCCCGGTTCCCGTTCGCCGCAGCCGCATGGCCTCGCCGCCGTGCACCGCCACCAGGTCGAGCCCCGCCTCGCCGTGCAGTATTCCGGTCTTGTCAGATCATCGACCTCGCCATTGCGCTCGATGCCCGGCTGAAGGACAGCATTCCAGTAGCAGGGGCCAATAGCCGATATCGTCGAGCATCATGACGTCGATGCGGTCCATCTTCATCAAGACGTTGGCCCCCGCGATCGGCATGGCGATGCCGACAATCGTCTATACGCTGCGGCAGGCCCATCAGGCGTTTGCTGATCGTCGCGCCGGACGATTCAACGGGGCCGCCGTTTTGATACCGTGATGGCCAGTCCATTCACCACGTGCACCCGTACTTCAGCGATTGAGGTCAAATATGTGCTTTTCAGCGACCGCCAGCTTCACCTCGTCTGCAATCCTCACTGGCGCCGGGATATTGGCCCTGAGCAGGACCCGTTCCGCGCTGGAGCGTCCGTTTGCCGCCATCCCGCTCCTCTTTGCCGCCCAGCAGTTCGCTGAAGGCTGCCTGTGGTTGGGATTGGGCAGTTCACACGATGCTGGCGTACGAGCTTCGACCTATATCTTCCTGTTCTTTGCGCAAATCCTCTGGCCGATCTGGATTCCCATTTCGATGATGTACATGGAGACTGATCTCATCAGGAGAAGGATCCTGCTGCTGCTCAGTGGTCTCGGAGGTTCCCTGTCGATCTACATGGCTGCCTGCCTCATCATCTTCGGGTCACGTGCGGACATCATTGGCCACCATATCTTCTACACCGATGCCTATCCCATTCAATTTGTGGCCCTCAGCGGCATAGCCTATGGGTTGACGACGATCCTGTCTCCACTGGTATCGGGAATCAGGAAGATGTGGATCTTGGGCATCGCCATTGCCGCCGCATACTTGTTCACCAGCATTTTTTACGGTTATTATACCACCTCGGTGTGGTGCTACTGCGCCGCCATGTTGAGCACCGTGGTGGTATGGATTCTGGTGACCATGAATCGTCCGGTCACCATCGCGAATGCGCCCTCCGCAGCGCTGGTCAAGCAGCCGTAGCCATCGACCCATGCAGCGGCATCGATGCGCATCTAGGGCGGGTAATCCCGTATGCCGCGCATGGAGCCTGATCGTTCAGCCATCCCTTCGCAGCCGGAGCATGGGAGCGGCTCACCTCATTATTAAACATATATAAGCATTTCTTTACTTTGTTATCCATAGACTAGAATCGCCTGCGTCCCTCGCCAGCACGCCTCCATCGGGATCCAAGCGGAAGCCATCCAGCGAGCGACCTGATGAGAACTGACCCAGGAGCGGCGGCCATGAGCAATTCGATCGTACCGGACAGCCTCGCCGCGCTGACATCGTCGTCGATGAGCACCACCCAGTGCGACCCGACTGCCGAGCGGCTGGCTACCAGATCGTCAACCGTGATCGTACTGGATGATGGGACCACCATTTCCGTGCGCCCGGTCCGTCCTGATGATGAGCCGCATATGGCGGTCCTGCATGGGCATCTCTCCGATCAGACGGTCCGCTTCCGTTACTTCGCGAATACGCCATTGCACACGCGCATCGACCATGCCCGCCTCAAGCGCATTTGCCATCCTGACCTGGACCAAGACATCGTCCTGGTCGCAGAGCATCGCCTCCCCCACAGGAAGACTGAACTGATCGGCGTCGCGCGCCTGGATCGGCAGGCAGATCCGAAGGTTGGCGAGATCGCCCTCCTGGTGGTCGATCACTGGCAGCGGCATACCCTTGGCGCCCATCTCTTCGATCTCATGATCGCGATCGCCAAGCAGGAGAAGCTGGGACGCATATTCATCACCTTCCATCGGGAAAATCGCCTCATGCGCCTGCTCTGCGATCATCGCGGCTTCATCACCAGCCAACCCGTGGATGAGACATTCACGCGGTCCGATCTGCGACTCTGAAGTTCGGAGCAGACCTGCAGCGCCTTCTCCCCATGGATCGGCTCTACGCCATTCGCATCGCGGATACTAGATGCCGATATCATTGAGGGCGATCGCGATCCGGCCAATCACCTCCTCGAGGTGCGGCTCACGATGAGTCATCACATGGACCGCGTCCGTGAGGGAGGTGAGGCCATGGATGATATGGGGCTGGCTCGGCGATGGCTGCAGGGCGAGATGGGTGATCGCTTCGGTGGCGCGCAGAACCCGTTCCCGGTCTGCCAGGCCCGCTTGTTCGACCTTGGCGAATGCGGCGCTCAGATCATCCAGTGATCTGATCAGGGCACTGCGCACCGCTTCAGGAATGCGGCCTGAAGCGTGGACCAGGGAGCTGAGATCGGCCAGCCGGTCCCTGACCGCCCGTACGTCAGCTGGCGGCGCCAGGATGTCAGATTCAACAGTCATGCGTGAGGCTCCTCGGTCGCAGACCGATGATCGGGTGGAGTGACAGTAAGCGTCTAACGACTGTGCCTAGCGCCGCCTGATTTGCCTGCCTATCGTTGGCATCGGAAACCCCCGATGTCCACAACTACCACGTCACGACGCCGCTCGATTGCGCAGGGCCGTGCCCTCCTTGCCGCCTGGCAGGCCAGTGGCCTGCAGCCGCGGGCCTTCTGCCGGGCCCAAGGCATCTCCTTCAATCGGATCGACTTCTGGCAACGTCGGCTGCGCCGCCTGGATGAGGCCGCGACGGCACCGGCGCAGCCATCCACCTTCATCCACGTTCAGCCCGCGCCGCCTGCCGGAGCGCCGCCAGCGCAAGCCGCCCTCACCACCACGCTGCCCAATGGGCTGGTCGTCGCCATTCATCCCGGCAGCGACCTGGCATGGAGTACGCAGGCGATCACGGCAGGGGCCACCTCGAAGGAATGGTTTTTCACGCGATCGATCAGGCACCCTTGATGGGGTAATCACCCCATGGTCGAGGATGACAGACTCGACCAGAATGATCACCATGAACACCACAAACTCCTCCCATCACCAGAGTGACGGCGCAGCGTGCAGCCAGACGACCCATGATGAAGTCGCCCGAGCAGCGTTCAGCCTTTACGAGAAGAATGGATCGCAGGGCGGGCAGGATGTGCGGAACTGGCTGGATGCCGAGGTCCACATGAAAATGAAGCCTGCGAGCGCCGCGCATGGGATTCAGCCTGCAACGAAGGCATCACATCAATCTGCTCGCAGGCCTTCATAGTCGTCCGGACTTGCAAATATAAGCGGTTGATTCTTAACCATCCTCGTCCTGGTCTTTGCCATCTTCTAGAGATGCAATTAGGATAAGCGCTTTTGCTCGGATTGAGTTCTGCAGTCTATGCTGATCAAAAATATCGCTCGTGTGATTCACCAGAATCGACGAAGAAGGTAAGAACTGTGAAACAAACGCTCAATTGCTGGCACCTGATTGGGGACGCGTCTCCTTGTCTGTCCATTCATGGAGTTAAATAAATGCAGATGCTGAGATGTTTAATGATGACGACAATATGGACGCAATAAAAAGCGAAGGCACCTGGAATACTATCTGTCCTGTATGCGGATCTCCAATCCTCGCCGATCTTCCCCTTGTTGAGCTAGCGCCCGTGAGCGATGGGCATCAACATCAGGATCATGCGCACCTGGGCATACGCCTATGCTCCAAAGCGTGTGCCCAAATCGCCGATAAGTCACCTCAGAAATATCAAGCAGCGGCGGCATCGAATAGCGTAGCGTGATGGCTATAGTCCGGGTTATAAGAGTTCTTACCAAGCCGACTGCTGATCAATCCACAGGGCATAGCTTCAGGGGGAATTTTTCAGCGCATCGACGCGTGGCCGGGTGTCCGCTGAATCTCAACCATCACATAAACCTCCCGCACCTTCGGGCTCGGACGGACGATACCAACGAGGGTATTCATGCCCACAAGCCATGCAGTAGCCATTTGCGGATTAGGTATCCTTCGCAGAGCTAAGGAAGCGGTCTGATGAGCATGACAATGACCGATGCTCACTCCGGAGAACTTCAACGGCTCATCCACGAGCTCGAAGGCCTGCGCGCGGAAATGGTCCAATTATCAGACCAGACCATCGCCGATGGCTCCACCATTGATGCCGGGTATCGATCGAGCTGCCGCAATCTGCTCTACTATCTTGCGCTCCGACGGCATGATCTGCGTGCGCTGCAGCAACGTCTCGCCATCCTCGGCCTTTCCTCACTCGGTAGAGCTGAATCGCATGTCTTGGGGGGCATTGACGCGGTACTGCGAATCTTGCACCAGGCGCTGGGTCAAGTATGGGATCTACCCGGCGATCACCTGGCCGAACTGGATCTGGGCGGTGGGAATCGCCTGCTGGCCAAGCACGCCAAAGCGCTGTTCGGCCCCATCCAGAGACGCGGCCAGACCCGCATCATGGTGACCATGTCGAGCGAAGCCGCCGACGATTATCAGCTGGTCCATGATCTACTGAAACAGGGCATGAATCTCATGCGCATCAATTGCGCGCACGACAATTCAGCGGCATGGTCGCGAATGATCGCGCATCTGCAGCAAGCCAAGAAGACCCTCGGCGTCTCATGCCGCATCCTCATGGATCTCGGCGGTCCGAAATTGCGCACCGGGCCGATCGAGCCGGGACCGGCGGTGCTGCGCGTCCGGCCCAAACGAGATCAATTGGGCCGAGTGACCGCCCCCGCGCGCATCTGGCTGACCAGCCATGATGCGCCTGCGGCTGCGGATTCGCCCGCTGACGCCTTCCTGCCGTTGCCCTCTGCCTGGGTGGCAAGCCTGCAGCCCGGCGACGACATAACCCTTAGCGACGCACGCGCGGCGCATCGGCGCTGGCAGGTGACGAAGGTGACCAGCGGGGGTGCCTGGGCCGTGGCACGAAAGACCGCCTACTTGACCTGCGGAACCGTATTGATCCGCCAGAGCCAGAACCCGGACGACAAGCACTGTGCTGACGCCTGCGTTGGAGAGCTTCCCCGGCGCGATGGTGAAATCCTGTTGAAGAAGGGTGATCTGCTGCTGGTGACCAATGATCTGCAACTGGGCTTGGCCGCGACGAGGGATTCCACGGGTGGACTGCTGACTCCTGCCCACATCGGGTGCACGCTCCCTGACGTGTTCGCCCAGGTGAAGATCGGCGCGTCCATATGGCTCGATGACGGTAAGATTGAAGGGCGGCTTGAACGCGTCAGCCCCGATTGCCTGCATGTGCGCATCGAGCGCACCCGATTGCAAGGCGACAAGCTTCGCAGCGATAAAGGGATCAACCTGCCTGACAGCACCCTGCACCTACCTGCCCTGACCGCGCGCGACCTCATCGATCTGGAATACGTGGTTCGTCACGCTGATCTGGTGGGGCTATCCTTCGCCAATTGCGTGGAAGATGTCGAGGAGCTGATGGCCCACCTTACCAGGCTGCAGGCGAAACCTACCGCCATCATGTTGAAGATCGAGACCCGGCGAGGTTTCGAGAACCTGCCCAAGATGCTGCTCAAGGCGATGCGCACTCCTGGGGCACCTGGGGTTGCGGTGATGATTGCGCGCGGCGATCTCGCGGTGGAATGCGGTTTCGATCGTTTGGCCGAGATTCAGGAGGAGATCCTGTGGATCTGCGAAGCGGCGCATTGCCCGGTGATCTGGGCCACCCAGGTACTGGAGACCCTGGCCAAGGATGGGATGCCCTCGCGGGCTGAGATCACCGATGCGGCGATGGGCCACCGGGCTGAATGCGTCATGCTCAACAAGGGCTCCCACGTGGTCGAAGCCGTGACCATGTTGAAGGGCATCCTCAAGCGCATGGAAGCGCACCAGAGAAAGAAGAGCTCATTGATGCGTGAATTGAAGCTGGCACGTTCCAAATTGCCATTTTATGTCGCATCAACATAAACCTGTGTACGCAATCCGTTGGCCGGACAGGATGGGGTCAATCCGTTCAACAGCAGGTGCACTTCGGCGGTGGACAGCGACGCAGCGCTCAGCTTGTCCGCGCCGACCGTGTCGGCGGGGATGGCAAAAGTCCCGCGCTCCAGACGCTTCGCGCAGATCCAGAATCCGGAGTGGTCCCAGACCAGAACCTTCACCCGATTGCGATGCCGGCCCACGAAGAGGAAGATGTCGCCCTGATATGCGCTCGCGAAGGACCACGACAGCAAGCTGAAGAAGCCAGACACTGGGGGCCTGTAGCACAGCGTGGATCATGAGCGTGATCGGTCAGCAAACACGGTAAGTGTCAAACCATCCTGCCATGGCACGATACTTTGACGTTTACGAGTGACATGGGATCGGCATCGATGCAGGTCGCCGCATCGATGACGTCGGGGCATATCGCATACCGCAGAATCGGCACCCTCCCCCGCACACGACCGTCCCATCGATGCCAGCGCCTCGAGCTGCGCAGGCATCATCTCCCCGAGTGACGTCACCGTGGGATCGAAGGCTGGATCTTAGAGGACGATGGTGCAGATTGCGCAGGATCGCTCAGCGGACCGGGCAGCAGACGCTCTGTTCCGCGGTCAGCCAATCCTGGATCTGGTCGCCACCTGCGAAATTCCTGCTTTCGGCGATGAAATACGCGCATTCGGCAATCTGCAGCCGATGGATCGCCTGATGATCGGGGGAGGTGCAGGATGACCCTGGAGCACTCTTCGCCTTCGGTCCGGGCGATGCCGCCTGCTGGGGGACCTTGGACGGAGTGGTCGCCGTGGCTGGCTTCATGGTCGTGGGATTCATGGTGTTCTCGCTGTGGGTGATGTGATGGGACTGGAGGAGAGGTGCGGCTGCTCGATACACGTTATCATGGGATGATGGCCATCCCGAAATCCGCTGAATGATCGACGACCATCGGCACGCGTGCCGCCTGGCTGCGAAACCACGCTCGTCGACTGGTAGGTGCACCAGCATAGATGGATGCATTCGGTCTTGTGCATGGGGTCTTCACCCCAGGCGGGGCATTCTCCCTACCCTGAGGACCCTGTGGATATTCGGCTGGGCTGGCTCGTCCCTCAATGGAAGCGGGCTCGTCCGTGCACTGCGCCTGCCGGCCGACGGAGATCATTGCATTCAGTACGATCACCAGGATCACGCCGGCAACGGACAGGGGAGTCGGGTTACCGCAGGCACTCCAGAAGGGATGGGCGTGGAGCATCGCTGCGGGCCAGCCGGTCGGCACGGGTCTGTCCAGACTGATCACTGACGGCGGTGGGGCAGGACGCCGCTCTCCGGGATGGGCTGATTGCCCTCGTGACGATGCATTGCCGGATCGGACAATGAGGCAATGAGATTGCGTGACCGTGATAAGTGGACCGTCATGACAACCGTTGCCTGAACAGCCACGCAGCACCAGCCAGGGTAACGATGCCGATGACGCCAAGCGCGGTGTTA
>Ga0302140_10006796_pt1 | contig 14338 bp, 14 predicted proteins | sample I_Bog_E1_1_FD_202095 | JGI IMG/M metagenome (GOLD analysis project Ga0302140, IMG submission 202095) | Peat permafrost microbial communities from Stordalen Mire near Abisko, Sweden - I_Bog_E1_1 | ecosystem: Environmental > Terrestrial > Soil > Wetlands > Peat | place: Sweden: Abisko, Stordalen...
CGGACCACTCCGGAGGCGGCATGGGCATGTCCGGAGCCTTCAACAGACGCGAGCGCTTCCCCGCAGTCGTTGAGAGTTGTGGAGACGCGGCAGACTGCGCCTTCTTTGAATTTTTCAAGGTGACGCGGGGTCACGTTGCGAAGCGCGGACCAGAAGCGGGACTCTTCTTCAGGACTCAGGCCACGCGGGGCGCCCAGCGACTGAGCTTCGCGATTCGAGCGTTCAATGACGGCATCGTTGCCGGCAAAGGAGACCGCGAGAATGAAGCCTTTCGCGCTGAGCGACGTGAGATTGAGCTGAGCGGCAAGTACCGGATTCAGCAGGTCGAGCGCGACCGGATTCAGGACACCCCGGATGGCGGCGTCGCGGGCCTGCATGGCTGTTTTGATGTCGTCAAAACTGAAAATCAGCGTGCGGGCGGCCGCGGGTTTGGGAGTCAGTTTGAAATTAATGGTGGCAACCACAGCCAGCGTGCCGAAAGAGCCGATGAGCAGCTTAGCCATGTCGAGGCCAGCGACGTTTTTGACCACCATGCCGCCGGACTGGACAAGTTTGCCGTCCATAGTGGCGAATTTCATGCCGATTACGAGGTCCCGGGCAGTGCCGTAAAGTCTGCGGCGAGAACCCGATACATTTGCCGCGATCATCCCACCGGCGGTGCCTTCGTCGGAATAAGCACCTTCGAGCGGAATCATCTGGCCGTTGCGTGCCAGTTCCCGGTTCAGATCGGCGAACGGAATGCCCGCTTCCACGCTGATTGTCAGATCGCGCGGCTCGTACTGCACGATACGGGTCAGTTTGGCCGTGCTGATGCGAAAACCGCCGGGAGCGACGGATCCGGCCATCAGCCGCTTTGTGTTCGCGCCGAATAGTTCCACGGCGCGTTTGGCCTGAGCGGCGGAGGCCAGTAAGCGCCGCAACTCTTCGGTTGTCTCCGGCTGATGGATTTCGGGCAAGAGACTACTCTATCGCGGAGCCCCAGCGGGCATCTCATTGACCCGTGGTGGTACCTGCCGGCACCGGTTCGATTGTTTTAAAACCCGGCGGTTTTTCCGCGGCTCGCGCCTTCTTCGTTTCCTCGATCAGGTGACGAACCACCTTATCGGCGACATCCGCCATCGCTCCTTTGAATTTCGCGCCGTTGCTTTCCTGGGTGGTCGACCAGATGACGTCGCCCGCAACGTTCACCAGACGAACGGCCGCGACCGCTTCGTGGCGACGCTCCTTGATGTGACTCGATTCGTTTTCGGTAACGCCGGCACTCAGAGATTTGTCCGAGGAACTACTGGTGCCGATGCTGGTGGCGCTGCGGGAACCGGAGCCATCGGAGGCGTGAAACCCGATGGATTCGCTGGTTTGGTGCTCCTGCGTGAATGTTTTGTCGTCCGAAGAACCTTTAAGCGAGGCATCGGCCCGTTCCGGATTTTCGGTGATCGTGAATAAGCCGGATTCCTGCAGGGCCGAGATGATCATGTCGCGCATCTGGTCCGACGTATCGCCCCCGCCCAGTTGATCGACGTAGACGCGCTTCACCTGTGCCAGGGTAGCCTCGGCGTTGCGCGGCTCGATGGCGAGAGCCCCGGTGGAAAGGAACAGGGCAAGTGCAACGGTCTTCATCCCTTGCCCGCTTTCCGTGCTTCTTCGTCCTGATATTCGACCGTGCGCCCCGTCCGGGCTTCCAGCGAGACAAGCAACGGACGAATCTCGTCTTTGCCGACCTCGAGTACGAGCGCCTGCTGTTTTCCGTTGGAGTCCGAATAGCCGATAGTCAGGAAATGCGTGCGCCGTTTGGCTACGAGGAAGATCGGAGAAATGAGCACCGCTTCCATGTATCGCCGGCTCACACGCATGCCGTATTCCAGAGTATTGACGTCTTTGTACGGGACCCGAATCGAATTATCGCGGAAACTGATGGTGAGTATGTCGTCCTGAGAGAGCTCCAGACGAGCATCCGATTTGTTGTGTACGCCGGCAACGGTCCCGCCCACATAGAGGACCCTGCTGCCGCTGCCCCCCGCCTGAAGCAGAGGCGAGAGAGCAAGCAAAGCCAGAATGGCTCGCTTCATGTTACTGAGATACCACTTATTTGGAAATCAATCTATATCCCCACGCGAGAAAGGGGTGGTAAGGGAATTTGGCGGACGGACCGGGGAACGCTCGATTCGCTTCGCCAGAGGCAAAGTCAGGGCAGACGGAACAGCCCGCCCTGACCTGTATTTGCTTCAGAGCTTGAACTTGAAGCTCATGTCTGCGACAGCCTTCACGGGTTTGCCGTCGGCGGTGAACGGCGTGAACTTCCACCTCTTGAGCGCCGCGACTGCCGAGTTCATCAGAACCGCGTTACCGGTCAGCGGCTTAACTTCATCGACAGCTCCGTTTTCGCCAATGTGCGCTTCCAGTTGAACAGCGCCTTCGAGGTGCAGTTGCTTTGCCATGGCGGGGTACTCGGGTTCCACCCTTTCCTTCGCGGCCTTGAGGGCCTCAGCCTGCGTCACGTGAACGGTGTCCTGAGCGAAAGCGTTGCCAGCCGCGAGAAACGCGAGCGTGGCGGTAATCATCGATACGGTCAAAAATTGCTTCTTCATCTTCGTTATCTCCATGCGAATTGGTCTTTATTAGGTGTGTCGTTCGCGGCGCCCGACGCTGCCTGAGACGTCCGGTGGCTGCGATGACGGGGGGCCCGGTCGTCGTCGGTCATGCCCAACATGGCGCGCATCCGGTTTACGGCCGACTGGAGGTGCTCCGCTTCGGCGCTCATCTGAGAACCGGCACTGGCGCCTTCTTCCGCGCTTGCCGCGGTCTGCTGTGTCACCTGCTGGATCTGCAGAATTGCCTTGGAAATCTGCTCAATGCCGCGGGCCTGTTCCTCGCTGCCGGCATTTACTTCGTTCGACAGACGCTGTACCTGGACTGCGCTGTCGGTAACCTGACGCATTGCGGCGGCGACCTCGTCCAGACGAACCTTCCCGGTTTTTGAATGCTGAATCGATTCCTCGATCAGCCCGGAAGTATCTTTCGCGGCCTGAGAACAACGCTGTGCGAGATTGCGTACTTCGTCGGCAACTACCGCGAAGCCCATGCCGGCCTCCCCAGCCCGGGCCGCTTCGACGGCGGCATTCAGCGACAGAATATTGGTCTGGAATGCGATCTCGTCGATCACGCGGATGATTTTCGAAATGCGTTCGCTCGAAGAGGAGATATCGCGCATCGAGTCGAGCATCTGCCCGAGCTTCTGGTTGGCTCCGGTCAGAAGCCGGTTCGCATCGTTGGTGTGCTCGGCTGCTTCACGCGAGCTCTTGGCGTTGCGCTGCACCATGTGGTTGACCTGCTCGGCCGACGCGGATGTCTGCTCAAGCGATACAGCCTGCTCGGAAGCCCCCTGGGCAAGGGATTGACTGATGGAACCCATCTGAGCCGCGGCCCGCGCCACCTGTTGCGCGCCTTCCGAGACCTGCGAACCCATCCCACCGAGCGCGTTGTTCATCTGGCGAACCACAATGCTGATCAGGAGCGAACAGCCGATCGTCAGAGCCACAAAGACAAACGCCAGAGTACGAGTAGAAGAAGCATTGGCCTGAATCTCCATCGTGTCGCTGGTCATCCGATCGCGCTGTCCGGTGAGAAAGTCGCGTGCGTTTCGCTGGAGATCGTCATAAGCGGGCAGCAGTTTTTCCCCGACAAGCTTCAGGGCATCGTTCATTTGCTGCTTTTGTACAAGTTGCATCACCTCGTCGCTGATGGGCCGTACGGCCAGCATCTTCGACTGAAGATCCTGCGCCAGTCGCTTGTCCGAGGCAGAGTCGATGAGGGGCAGCAATTCGCCGAAAAGTCCGTCAATCCGGCGCTCCGCTTCCGCGACAGCGCGTCGGTTCTGGTCGACGCCCGCGGCGTCGCTCAGCACGGAATGGAGCAGCAATGCCTGCTGCCGTCCGCTGATATCGCTGAGACTTTCAACGAGTTGGCTGGTCCGGTCCGCTCTCAGCGCCATGCGGTGGACCAGGCGGTCGAGTCCCGCGTTGAGCGAACTCATGGCCCGCATGGACGTGAAGGTCAATGCGGCGATCATGATCAGCAACGCGGCAAAGCCGCCCAGAAATTTCGTTCTAAGTGTTAAACCAGACATTTGCCGAGTCTTTTTCCTTTTCGTACGTTTCGTCGGAATATTCCGTCGAACCGGAAGTTCCGCTGTGTTCGTACTTTCTATCGGTGGGTTTCGGCGAAAGGTTTATAGGACTTTTACGCGGCAACCAAAAATTTTGCAGCCGTCCGATTCCGGAACATACAAAAATCCTCGCTCCGCACGGCCCGGCGTTAAGATCAAAACTGGAGAAGCGATGGCGCTCAGCGTCCTGAAAGACATTCGGAAGATATACGCCGGCTTGAACGCCGATGAGATCCGCGGAAACGCGTGGCAGGACGTCAATGTCGGGCTCATGACCTCGCATCCGGAGATTTATCAGCGGATGGAGCGGTTTCTGGCGCCCTCGGTGGCGGACTCGCTTTCGCAGGCGCAGGCGCTGCGGGCGATCCGGCCCGCGAGCGGTTCGCCAAACCGGTTCGATTTCGTTTTGTGCGAGCCCGGGATGGCGGTTCCCCGCAACGGCTACACGTTCGAATCGGACGATTCCGGGTCGCTGGTCCGGCTGATCGTCGGTGAGAACCAGAAAATCGAGATGGCCCTGGCGAGAACGTTTCCGTTGTTCCGCACCGAGGTTTCGCGGCACATAATCGGCCGGATTTCGAAAGAGAACGCGCTGTTTTCGCTGGTTACGGCACTCCCGAACGTGATTCCGAATATCCTCGAACTACCATGGGCAATCGGCGAATTCGCGACCGACACAGCGTTCCTGACGATGAACCAGATCCGCATGGCGCTGATGCTGGCGGCGACATACGGCAGGCCGGTGGGCTACGCCGAACAGAAGATCGAGATCGCGGGAATTGCCGCGGGCGCTTTCGGCTGGCGAGCGATTGCCCGCGAACTGGTGGGGAAAATTCCCTTGGGCGGCGGACTCATCCCCAAAGCCGCCGTGGCATTTGCCGGGACTTATGTCGTCGGCCTGAGCCTCGATAAAATCAACCGCACCGGCTCGGGGCTCACCAGACAGGAGCGTCGCGATGCCTACGCCGACGCCTTCGCGATGGGTCGCGACGCAGTTCGCGAACTGACGCCATCCATGGCGCACCCGCACGCTCAGGCGGGGAAGCGTCCCGAGCGGTTAAGCGCCGATTACCACGATTAAGCCCGCGCCTGCCGAAAAAGATTCCCGCAACCGAAGTAGCCTCTGCCCATGTCGAAAAGTTAGAATTGGAAAGCGGGGCTATGCGGGGACTAATCGGTATTTTACTTATTCTCAGCGCGGTTGCGAGCGCTGACACTATCAATCTTCGAAATGGCGATGTCGTGCAGGGAAATTATCTGGGCGGAACGGCGCGCCAGATACGGGTCGATGTCAACGGAAACATTCAGATTTTCGATGTCGGGCAGGTGCAGTCGGTGACCTTTGTCGATCCCAACTACGCACCTCCGGCGCCTCCGCCGCAGGACGCGTATCAGCGTGACCGGGATCGCGGATTCAGTGCGCAAGGGGCACCACCAGCACCTCCGGCTCCCTTTGGCATAACGATACCCGCCGACACTGCGGTGCGTGTCCGGATGATCGATGGCGTGAATTCCGAAACGGCGCACACGGGGCAGACCTTCCGGGCCAGTCTCGACGAACCAATCATCGTGAATGGCCAGACGGTTGCGCCGCGCGGAACCGATGTGCTGACGAAGCTGGTCGAAGACCGCCAGTCGGGCAAGATCGAAGGCCGGACCGTACTGACTCTGGCGCTGGTTTCGATCAGCTTCAATGGGCAACTGGTGGATGTTACCAGCGCCGATGTGAGGACGGAAAGCGCCTCACGCGGCGAGCGTTCGGCTGGCGTTGTAGGCGGAGGCACGGCATTGGGGGCCATTGTCGGAGCGCTTGCGGGCGGCGGCAAGGGGGCCGCGATCGGAGCGGTTTCGGGAGCCGCGATCGGCGGCGGCGCGGAGGTCCTGACAAAGGGCCAGACTGTGAAGATCCCGTCCGAAACGCGTCTGACCTTCCGGCTGCAGACGCCTGTTCAACTATGATGAAGGCCATAATCAGGGGTGTTCCGTTCGGGATACTGGCGCTGGTTCTGTGTCTGAATCTGCTTGGTGAGAGGCGTGAACTTGTGGAAGGAAATCCGGCTAGTCCCGTTAAAGTGTTTATCTACGAAGACTTGCAGTGCCCGGATTGCCTGAATTTCCGCCAGCTTCTCGACCAGAAGCTTTTGCCGAAATACGGTTCCCGCGTGGCCTTCGTACACCGGGATTTTCCGTTGGCTAAGCACGACTGGTCGCGCCAGGCCGCGATCGCGGCGCGATGGGTGCAGGAGCAGAATCCCGCGCTCGCGATCGTGTTTCGGCGCGAGATTATGTCGGAGCAGGATCACATCAGGGTAGCGAATCTCAAACCCTGGATTGTGGAATTCGCGGTGCGCAACGATCTGGACCCGAAGGGGATGATTCACTCGCTGGAGGACAAGCGCCTTGATGCGATCGTGGATCAGGATTACCAGAGCGCTGTCGCGCGCGGTGTGACCCGGACGCCGACGGTCATCGTGGGCGGTCAGAAGCTGGTGGAGATTGTTCTTTACGACGACGTTGCCCGGGCTTTGGACGTGGAACTGGCGCATTAGACGGCGCTTCGTGTCACCATAAATTTCGTGAATGCGATTGTGACCGGCGCAAGCCGTGGCATTGGGAGGGGCATTGCGCTCGAGTTGGCGAAGACTCATAGCGTGATTGCCACGTATCTGGGCAGTCTGGAAAAAGCGGAATCGCTGCGGTCGGAAACGGGCTGCGAGATCTTTCGCTGCGATGTTTCGAAGACCGGGGATCGGGCGGCGCTGATCGAGTTCGCGCGCGGGATTTTCCCGGACGGACTCGATTTGCTGGTCAATAATGCGGGCATCGCGCCACGGGAACGGCGCGATGTGCTGGATTCGACCGAGGAAAGCTTCGATGACCTCATCGCCACGAATCTGAAGGGTCCGCATTTCCTGACCCAACTGGCGGCGCGGTGGATGAGCGAAGCCGGGTTCGGCCGGATTGTCTTTGTGTCATCAATCTCGGCATTCACGGCGTCGGTGAACCGCGCGGAGTATTGCATTTCAAAGGCAGGCGTGAGCATGTCAAGGCTGGTCTATGCCCAGCGTCTGGCGGGCGAAGGAATCGGGGTGTTTGAGATTCAGCCAGGTGTCATACGAACCGACATGATCGCGAAAGTGGAAAAGGTTTACGAGGAGAAGATCGCGGCGGGTCTGCTGCCGCAGCGGAGGATGGGCGAGGCGCGGGATATCGCGCAGGTGGTGCGGGCGATTGCAGACGGGCTGCTGGATTATTGCACGGGGCAGGTGATTCATGCGGATGGCGGATTCCACATGCGTTCGCTCTGAGGGATACTGATTGCATGGCGACCGTAGCGTCTCATTTGTCGCTGGAGGAATTTCACCGGCTGTATGACGGTGAGAAGCCCTGCCGCGAGTACTGGTTTGGCGAAGCGATTCCGAAACCGATGCCGACTTCACTTCACAGCGCCGTTCAGCTGGTTTTGTCGATTCTGCTGCTGAGACGCGGCTGGAAAGCGCTCGGGGAGGTCCGCCTTAAGATTGTACGGAACGCTCAGCCGGTTCCGGACATTGTGGCAAGCCGGAACAAGATAGAGCAACCTTATCCCACAAGCGCGGTCGAGATCTGCGTGGAAATTCTCTCACCCGGAGACCGATTGCAGGAAACGATGCAAAAGGCCGGGCATTACCTCGACTGGGGAGTACAAGTTGTCTGGATCATTGATCCGGGCACCCGCACTGCGTGGACTGTCACCCCTGAGCACCGGGATGGAATCTGGATTCATCCGGATGGCGCGCTGGCAGCCGGAGACGGGCTGGAAATCCCGTTGTCCGAGCTATTCGCCGGCGTAGATGAGATGGTCTGAGTCCTGGTCGGAATTCGTGTGAGCGCCCAGCGGGCGTGTTCCGAGATCAGCGGATCGGGCGATTCCGCCAGTTTTTCGAGGGGAATCCGGAACTTTTCAGACCCCGAATTACCCATCGCGACCGCTACATTGCGCAGAAAACCGGAATATTTCGCGCGGCTGACCGCAGTGCCGCGGAACATCCGGCGAAATTCGGATTGAGTCAGTTCCGCCATGCCTTCTAGGGGCACCGTTGGGTCGGCGTTCGGGTCTACAGGCGTCCTTTTACGGTTCCACGGGCAGACATCCTGGCAAATATCGCAGCCGAAGATGTTATTTCCCATCCGGTCGCGCTGTTCCACGGGAATCGGACCACGCAGTTCGATCGTGAAATACGAGATGCAGGCGCGGGAATCCAGCTCAAAGCCGCCCGCAGGCGACGGAACAATAGCGGCCGTCGGGCACGCGTCGATGCAGCGTGAGCACGTGCCGCATCGGTCCGGAGGCGGTTCGTCCGGTACGATATCAAGCGTCGTAAGTAGTTCCCCGATAAGAAACCAGGAGCCCTTCTGCTGGTTGATGAGGCAGGTGTTCTTCCCGATCCAGCCCAGTCCGGCCTGCCGCGCGAACGAACGCTCCAGCAGAGGGGCCGTATCGACGCAGGCTCGCCACGAAAAGTCCTGCAACTTCAGTAATTTAGCGGCCAGCAGGCCGATGTTTTCGCGGATCGTGCCGTGGTAGTCCGGCCCCGCCGCGTAGCGGGCAAGCCACCCGCGTTCCGAATTCGAAAAATCCGTGGAATACGGTTCCGGGCCACCGTAAAGCATTCCGACACAGATAACGGACCGTACTCTGGGCAGGAGGGATTCCGGATTGCGCCGGATCTCGGCCCGGCGGTCGGTCAGATAGCGCATTTCCCCGGCAAGGCCCCGGTCGGCCCAGTCCCGAAAACGGTCAAAATCGGGTGCGGGACCGGCGTCGGCGATGCCGGCAAGTTCAAAACCGCATTCCGCCGCTAAGTCACGGACGACACGACCAGTTATCCGCTGCGCCATTCAATCCCGGTTATCCCCGCCGGACCATCATCCGGCGCAGTTCAATGAATTTGAATCGCGCGCAGGGGTGGCAGGTTCTAATCTTTAGGGTAGCCGATAAGGAGCATAAGGACCCAATGCATAAACCATTCAAATACGCTGAGAAGGCCGTCACCGCTGCGGCGGGTGCCGCCTGGCACGTGTTTAACACGTTGAATTCGATCAAGCCGAATCCGTCGTTCACACCCAAATGGTCCGAGAAGCCGCTCCTGAAATCCTGGGAAAAACAGAAGCCCCAGCTCGGATGGCCGCGCACCACCGATTCGCTTTGTCCGAAGTGCGTTCCCGACATTCGTAATAAAATCGTGAACGGCGAAGTGCCGGTCGAGATCCTCCGCAACGAAAAGGTCGGAGAAATCAAGGCCCAGATCATCGAGCGCGACGGCAAGATCCTGATGGTGAAGGATTGCCCCATTCACGGCCACTTCGAAGACGTGATGGCCATCGATCCGGCGTTCCTCCAGCATATCGAGAAGGTTTTCCCGGGCCGCGACATCCGCGCCCACAACGATAAGGACCTTCATAACCACGGTTCGAGCACCGTGACGCACGGTCGCGGATCGGTGTTGACGATAGATCTGACCAACCGGTGCAACATGATGTGCGATCCGTGCTTCATGGATGCCAACCAGGTTGGCTTTGTGCACGAACTGAGCTGGGAAGACATCCAGACCATGCTGGATAACGCCATCTCGATCAAACCGCGCCGGCAGATGTCGGTGCAGTTTTCGGGTGGCGAGCCCACGCTATCTCCGTACTTCCTTGATGCGGTCCGTTATTCGCGCAAAGTCGGATACAATAGCGTGCAGGCGGCGACCAACGGCATCGAATTCGCCAAGAGCCCTGAGTTTTGCCGTAAGGCGGCCGAAGCCGGTCTCCGGTACGCGTATCTACAGTTCGACGGCGTCGGCAACGCGGCGAATTCACACCGCGCCATCGGCAATCTGTTTGACGTCAAACTGCGGGCCATCGAAAACCTGCATTCGAACGGCGTCGATATTGTCCCGGTTATCACGATCATCAACGGCGTGAACAACGAGCAGGTGGGCGCGGTGATCAAATTCGCGCTCGACAATCCGAAGAAGATTTCGTTCCTTTCCTTCCAGCCCGTTTCGTTCACAGGCCGCGACGAGGAGATCACCGACGAACGCCGGACGGCGCAGCGTTATACCCTCTCCCACCTGGCGCACGACGTGAAGAATCAGGTCGGGATGGGCGAGCCCACACGCGACTGGTTTCCAATTTCATTTATGAGCACCTTCTCGGACTGGGCGGATCTGATTCACGGACCGACGGCCGAATGGGGCCAGTTGAGTTGCGGCTGCCACCCGAACTGCGGGACCGGCATGGCTGTCATGATCGACAAGGAAACGAAAGAATTTCGCCCGGTGACGGCGTTTCTGAATGCCGAACAGCTTTCGAAGGATATCGCCAGCATCAACGATGCGGCGCGCGGTAAGTGGCTTTCGGTTTTGGGCGTTTCGCTGGCGCTGCTGCGTAACTACAAGCCCTTCGAGGCACCCAGCGCTTTCCATCTGACCGATATGCTGGCGAAGTTCGACAAGTGCTTCAACGCCACTGGCCGGAATTATGGTAAGGTGTCGGGCGACCGGACCTTCGAAGATATAGAAAAGCGCCGCAAGGACCGCTGGAATTTCCTGTTCATCGCGGGCATGTGGTTCCAGGATCTCTTCAACTACGACTTCCGCCGAACCGAACAGTGCATCATCCCGTACGCCACGCAGGAAGGCGAAATCAGCTTCTGTGCCTATAACACCGGGGTGGGCTGGAGAAATATCGTCGAGAAGATGCATATGACTGCCACACTCACGAAGTGGTACGAGGAGCGTGGGCGGCACGAAATCTTCGCGGGCGGCAAGAAAGTTAACCTGCCCTCGACGCAGCATTCGCTGATTCTGAATCTTGAAGACGTGAACGCGGACATCCAGCACGATCTCGACGACAAGGGAATCGCGAAGACGGCGCGCGAAGAGAAGATCCGGAAACGCAACGCGGAAATGGCGAAGAAGGCCGCCGAAGACGCCCGGATGGCGAAGCTCTACCGGGAAGTCGTATTAAAGGAAAAGCCTGTCGAGGCCGGGTTTGTTCCGGTTTCCGCGCTTGGCGGTATCGCTCCGGCCCCTAAGCCCGCTCCTGCGAAAGAAGCGGCGCGCGAGGAAGTCGGAAGCTTCGGCGACTAAAGTCCTTCAACTTATTCCGAACCATCGAAAGCCGCCCGGGAAACCGGGCGGCTTTTGTCGTTTCGGGTGCTACTCCTCCCGCGAGTCGCGTCCGTAAAAATCTGATCCGAAAATGGAACAGCGGGGCGGAGATGCGGAAGCCATCCCGCAACGATACACGAGGAGGCTTCACTTTGTTGTAGTTAGCTCTCTATTGTCACCCCACAGAAACCCAAATCGGCGCTCGGTCCTTTTCTGAAAACAGAAAAGATTATATTCAGCGTTCTGATTCGTTCCGGAAACGTTGAAACTGAGGACATGAAAAAACTTCTCCTCCTCGTTGCGCTTGCTTTCTCCATCATGTCCACCGCATCTGTTTCGATCCACGCCGACCCTCCCGGCCCGGCTTGCCCTCCTTTCTGCGACGGAACGAATGGAAATGGCAACGGCAACTAACGGCTGGCATTGACTTCGCAGCGCTCGGCGTAGCATTGTGGTGAAGTGCAGTGGCAGCAAACTGTAATCCTCTGGCTTTGGAGAGCGTCGATCGCTTTACAGTTTGTACTGTGCGCGGTACTGGCGGCAACAGGATTGTGGCGGGCTTACCCGCGTTTTGCCGCCTACGTCGCCGCTCTTACGGGCGAGTCCTGCGCTTTGTTGGTTGCGTTGAATCAGAACGGCCGCGTCTATGCGAGAACGTGGATGGCGACCAGAGTCGTAGTGTTGAGCCTTGAAATTCCGGCAGTTCTCGAAATTTTTAACCGCTGGTCATCCAGTTTCCCGGGAATCGGGAAGTTTGGCCAGCGGTTGCTCCTGGTCCTGCTCGCTCTGTCCACGGGTTTGTGTTTTGCCACTCTGCCGGTTATCTGGTCCACGGCCGGATGGATCTTCGCAAACTACATCGTTTACATTGCCAACCGGGCCGTTCACGCCGGGCTCGCCGCGTTTCTCATTCTGATGCTGGTTTTCTTTCTTAAGTTCGGGGGGCCCGTCGCCGCCAACCTGAAACGGCATACCTGGGCCATGACGGTCTTCGCGACCGCTAATACCCTGGGCTATTTTCTGATGACGGCACGGAACTTCTGGCTGGGTAATCTGCTGCTGCCCGGGATCTCTGCGGGAACTCTGATTTACTGGATCTTCGCCCTGAGGACCTCCGGCGAGGCAGTGCCTGTCACACCGGAGGACACCGAAGGCTGGGGGGCGGCCGAAGAAATGAACCGCCAGTTACTGGAATTTGCCGGTTCGGTCAGGCAGCGGTCAGGATCGGCGAAGAAGTGAAAAGCGTTTCGAATTCGGAACACGCGACGCGCACCTGCTCCAGACCGATCAAAATCCGTGTGGAGTGGCTGAGGCCCGCCATCGTGAGGGTGGCGAGCAGGTATTGTACCCTCGCATAGTCGTTTACCAGAGCGCTGAAATCCCAATCCTGCTGAGCGCTCATCTTTTCGCGACGGACTCTGAGAACATGAGCGGCATCCCGGCGCAACAATGAGAGATTCTTCCAGTACGCTTGTTTGTGCGCCCGGCGGAGTTCCGAGCGTACGGAGGGTTCAAAATCCTGTAGTTCCCGGTCGTCAATCAGACGGCAGAGATAGGAGTAACGGAAACCCTTAGGGGCTAACCGCGACTTCCCGTTTGCCTGCGGCACATTGGCGCTTGCCAGTTGCCTTGATTCCGTCTTATGCAAATCGTTCATTTTGTAAGCGCGCTTCCAGGATCTAATACTGGAATTTTACGCCTCATTTCAACAGAAGGTCAATAGACTTTTAACGTTTTTTCGGAGAGGGGATCGTTTTCCGTGCGTCGGAACCGGTTGGCGCGGCCCTCAGATATTCCTTCGGCCAGGAAATCCTGCGGCCCAGACGCTCCGCGGCATGCAATGTCCAATAGGGATCCCGCAGCATTTCCCGGGCGATAAAAACCAGATCCGCCTGTCCGGTGCGCACAACGTGATCGGCTTGCGCGGAATCGGTAATAAATCCAACTGTGCCGACGGGTATACCGCTATCTCGCTTAATTCTTTCCGCAAATCCCGTTTGGTAGCCCGGTCCGGCCGGGATCTTTACTCCCGGGACCAGGCCGCCCGAAGACACATCAATCAGATCGACCTGATGGTTTTTCAATAATACAGCCAGACGCACGGATTGTTCGATGTCCCATCCGCCTTCGGCCCAGTCGGTTGCCGAAATACGCACGAACAACGGGCCGACCCATTCCATTCGCACATTTTCTATAATCTCGAGGAGCGGCCGGACGCGATTTTCGAAAGAGCCGCCGAAACGATCCTGCCGTTTGTTACTGAGCGGCGAAAAGAATTCGTGCAGCAGATAACCGTGGGCCGCGTGAATCTCGATCACATCGAACCCCGCCTCGCGCGAACGGAGGGCGGCCATCCGAAAATCCCGCAGCACTTTATCGATTCCCGCGTCGTCGAGCGCAGTGGGCGTCGCGTAATTCGCGGCGAAGGCTAACGCGCTCGGGGCTACAACGTCGGTCCAGCCACCTTCCTCCGGTCCAATCAGACCCTCACCTTCCCAGGGGCGGCGCGTACTCGCCTTTCTTCCCGCATGCGCGAGTTGTATCCCCAGATACCCTCCCTGGCTGTGAACAAAGCGAACGATCTGGCTTAGCTTCTCGATGTGTTCGTCCCGCCAGATTCCCATATCTCCCGGCGAGATCCGGCCCTCCGGCGAAACCGCCGTGGCCTCGACGAACATCAGTCCGGCACCACCCACCGCGCGACTCCCCAGATGCACCAGATGCCAGTCGGTCGCGAACCCGTCTTCGCTGGAGTACTGGCACATGGGCGAAACGACGACGCGGTTGGGGAGCGTAATCGCTCCAGTGGAAAACGGGGAAAACAGATTGGTGGCTTCGGACATAAGACGTTGTACCGATCTTAGCCCGTCGCCCTTATCGGATTTTACTGGTAGCGTTGGTCGGATCTGCGGCCTGGTATCTCAGAATCCTGTTAACCATGTCCTCCTCGGAGCGGGCCCAATGGCTCACGCAACGCGGGGATTGATCGAGGAGTGCCAGGAAAAAAACTGGCGAGCCTTTTCCTTACCCATAT
>Ga0302140_10006798_pt1 | contig 14336 bp, 8 predicted proteins | sample I_Bog_E1_1_FD_202095 | JGI IMG/M metagenome (GOLD analysis project Ga0302140, IMG submission 202095) | Peat permafrost microbial communities from Stordalen Mire near Abisko, Sweden - I_Bog_E1_1 | ecosystem: Environmental > Terrestrial > Soil > Wetlands > Peat | place: Sweden: Abisko, Stordalen...
TCGCAAACCGATCACGCAGGATACTCTCGACACGATCTGCTGGTTTTCAGTCCTCATGCGAGAGGCTCGCATCGTTCTCTATGCCCTTACCGTTGGGGAGAACGATCCGCGCGCCCAATTAAGCCAAACCGAGAATTACCCAAACGGGTACCAGGCTGGGGGACTCGAATCTCCCAAGGGGACCTATATGAGCCGGGACAGAAAGGTGCTCGCTGTCAACAGCGGTGGGCTGGTGTTGAAGGGGAGCTTCGACCTCCTGGAGCAAATCGAGAGTTGCGTTCGCGAGGCCGACACCTTTTACACGCTCACTTTCGATCCCGCACACACCGATTCGCTCAACGAGCATCACGACCTGAAGGTGCTGGTGAACAAGCCGGAGCTGACCGTTCGCACAACCGCCGGTTACTACGATCAGCCGTGGTACGCAGTTGATCGATATCCCGCCGCGCGCCCGATGACAGTGAAGCAATTGGAGCAATTGCTGGCGGAAAACCGCTCCGAATCGGATGCGGAGATTGCCCGGCAGCTTTCAAACGCGGAATTGAGCGAACGGCTCAGCGAGACGAGGCTTTCTGCCCTGGCGGCAGCGGCGCGCGGCAAGCGTACCCGGGAAGCGCTGAGAATCCTGGCCGACGCATCGGTCTTTTTCGATCCACCGGCAGAGGAGATCCCGGCCATGCCGCCCCCTGGGCCCGATGAGCAACGCCGCATGATGTCGATGACGGCTGAGTATTTGACCACGACCATTCACAAACTTCCCAATTATCTAGCCAATCGGACCACCGTGCTCTATCAGGAAACGCCGCTGCTTAAGTGGGGTCCCATCGCCACTGAGTACCGGCCTCTCCATGTCACAGACACTCTGAATGCAACGGTGTTCTACCGGAATGGCTTTGAGGTTGCGGAGCAGGAAAAGCCAAAAATCCGCACCAAGAATGCGAAAGATCCACAACTGGACACTTACGGCACATTTGGGCCTGTTCTGACCGGTGTGCTGAATGCGATTGCACGGCGAGCGGACCTGACCTGGAGCCGCTGGGAACAGGGGCCGGCCGGACCTGTTGCAGTGTTTCGGTATACCACACCCGCGGAGATATCGAAGTATCAGGCCGGAACCTGCTGCCTTCCGGACGGCGATGGAAAGAGCAGTTTCCTGCATTATGTGGGGTATCACGGAGAGATTGCGATCGATCCGCAGAGCGGAGCCGTGTTCCGCCTGGAACAATCGGCCGACTTCAAATCCACCACACCGATTGCACTGTCCAGGATCGTGATCGAATACGGGCTGGTGGAGATTGGTGGAACAAAGTACATCTGCCCGGTGCGAGGCATTTCCATGATGCGGTCGCGGTCTGTGAGCGACGTATCGGAGTGGGATGAGAGTTTCATGACCTACGGGCCCTATTCCACTTTGCTCAACGAAATTGAATTCTCAAACTATCGCCTGTTTCGTGGTACCGCGCGCATTCTGCCCGACTTCGTTCCCGCACCCGACGACAAGTGAAATTGAAGACCTTTTACCGGCCCGCCAAGAAGCATTCCTGTAAAGCTATCATTCTACGTAACTTATAATTGGATATTCAATCGGAAGAAGACAAAGGCGGGGGGAGGGGGTGGGTGTCTGGAGGTACGAACCGGTCACATCACTGACATTTTGATCCGGAGAGAGTTGTGAATCGGGCACGGAAGAGCGCATGGGCATGGATTGTCTTCTCTCCTGAAACGAGGATGCGCCAATGAAAGCAAATAATCTGCAAACGCGGGTTGAGGGAGCCGCACGCGTTCGCCGGGCTCGTTGGCGATTTAGAATCCCCGGGAAGTCCTCCAGGCGAAATGGGCGTTTGCCGTTACCGATGCTGTCGGCTGGGCTGAACATGGACTGAACTTGGCGTAGCGGGACGCTCGCACAGACTCCCATTCTGGCCCATTGCAGGCTTGGTTCACCTTGTCTGTTAACCGAAAAACCAACTGCCAGTCGGACCACAATCCAAGCGGATCCCTCGCCAAAGGACTGTTTATGCGAGGTTTTTCGTTGCCCAAACGAAGGGCCGAAGCTCTTCCGGGTGACTTCGGACGTAGGCCAGGACTCGATGGCGCTTCTGAGCGCCGCGGCCTTCATGGCAGACAACGTCGCACACCAGATCGGGCATCGTTTCCTCCACGCGAGCGATGGCTGAGCGCCACCTTGCCTTTACCGCGGAGAGTGTGAATCCGAGGTCTGAAGCCAACTCCCGATCGGTAGCTCCTCTTAGCGCCGCCATAAGGAGTTGCTGATCTGAATCTCGTAGGCGAAGCGCCGGCTCACGAAAGCTGAAAAGAACGTTTCCGACAGACCCGGGCAGTCCTTGCACGGACTCTCGTGTCATGAGAAAAAGTTCTCGTCCAGCTTCCGGAAAGTCCGCAACGAGCCGGAATTCCATGGAGCGCCGCACAAAACTCTTTTCCGGTTCGCCGGCTGGCTCCTGCAAGATTCTTCGAATCCGATACCCTGCATGCACCTCCACAAAGCCTGAGACCGAAAGATTCTGCGTTTCTTGCAGATCCGGGGTGCTGAGTATCTCGTCACGCCAAGTACCGCAGAGGATCAGCACGTTAACCCCATCTCCGGAGTTTGCTCGCGCAACTTCGTGAGGAGTTGCCAATACCGACCGGCCCGACTGAATACTTGCCACAACCCGGGAGTTGATATCCGGACGCGGATTGGCTAATTCCGTATCCGCGAATTCAGGCGAGATGAGCACCGAAGCGCCAAAACCAACCATTCTGTGCCCTCGATGAAGGGAGCTCGACTCGAGCACACACGAGTTAAAAAATCGATCTCGAATCAGCTGCTTCCACGCCTCAAGAGCAGCCTCGGCTCCCACTAGGGCGTCACCTCGGTACTTAGGCTGAATCGACAGGCCTGGCTCGATATCGTTCCACGTGGCGGGGCGCCAAGTAATCGGCATTCAGCGAACCTCGCGGAATTTTAGCATGGAAATTCGCAAAGGCTATCTTTTAGATCATTGCACGCGGGCGCGATTCCAGTGTATGGTCCCGGAATACGACTCGTTCGTTGCCGCATTCCCCCTCAGAGCCGGACCGGTTGGGTCGTACCGCGCCTCGAACATTGAAGCCACTCGCAGACGCGTACCTACCCAGTTCCAGCGGAAATCTGAACAGTTGAGGAGATCGACATGACAATTGATCGAGAAATTCTCCGGCCGTCCCATTCAGATTCAAGGCCCTCCCCCGCAAGGCGACGGACGAAAAAGATGGTTGCAATTGCCCTGGCTTCTCTGGTCTGTTGCGCCACGGTTGGTTCAACCGGCTGCACCAGTGGCTTACAAAACACAAAATTAAGCTTCGGTCCGTCCGGAGCCGAGGTCACCGCTGCCGCAATCGGAGTTGGCGTCGTGGTGGTGGTTGGCACGGTCGTCCTTATTCATGTTCATCATAGTCATCACACTGTGAAGGGCTGTGTCTTCAGTGGCCCAAATGGTCTCCAGGTTCAGGATCAAGGCGATATGAAGACCTATGCCCTGGCTGGCAACACAGCGAACATCACGGTGGGTGACCTCGTCCGGTTCTATGGGACGAAGGTAAAGCAAGTGAAAGGCAGCGCCGGCAATCAGCCATTTACGGTTGAGAAGATCAGCAGGGACTACGGACCGTGCAAGGTGAATTCCGGGCAGCCTGCCAGCGCTCCCATCGCCAGGTAAATAGCTGTTTCGGACCCTCATGGCCAACGCTGCGAACTCGTGAAGGATAGTCACTCTCTTCGGATATTCGTCGTGATATAGGTTGCAGATACGGCCGTGATCCGCAACTACCGCATGAATAAGCTTCCCCTGCTTCTTCTCGGCCTTCTCCTCAGTGCCTGCGCCTGCGGCGTGCTGCGCGGGCAGAGCTTCGATCTCGGCGCTGGCCGCGAGCCAATCGCGCCGCTCGATGGATTGTGGCGTTTTCATCCCGGCCACGATCCGGCCGGGGCCAATTCCGGCTTCGACGATTCAAAATGGTTGTTGCTCCGCTCACCTTTAACCCTTGGCGCGCAGAGACGTTCGAATTGCCATGGAATGGGCACCTTGGCTTGACGGTGGGGTTATTCCGGCCCGTCGCGTGTGGATTGTGTCACAGAATCGGTCCTGGAATGTCAGCAAGAGACACCCGATTTCACAGGAACGCAATGTCAGTTGACCTTAAATGCCCAAACCGCGTTTCGACGACCGCTCGCATTTGGCGCACAATTTGGCAATCTGGCTTGGAGGCAGGAGCCCTCCAGTTGCAATCGGCGTTTGACATTGCGGACCTGCTTCAGCGCCGAAGCCGAGAATTAGCCCCGTTGCCCCGATCCTCTGTTCGCTGAAATTACCGCACTACTCGGCTCTCAAAGCCTCAACTGGATTCACCGCGGCTGCGCGGCGGGCTGGAAGATAGCTCGCGCATGCGGCGCACGCCGCCAGAACCAAAGGGACCGTGATGAAGGTGAAGGGATCGAGCGGACTGATGCCAAACAGCAGCGACTTCATAAGCCGCATCAGGGCCGCTGCCGTGACCAAACCAATCGCCACTCCCACCCCTGTCAGCACCAAAGCGGATCGTACGAACATCCACTTCAGCTCGCTCCTCTGCGCGCCCAGCGCCAGGCGAATGCCGATCTCCCGCGTCCGCTGCGAAACCGTGTAGGAGATAACACCGTAGATACCGATAATCCCAAGCCCCAGCGCCATCGAGCCCGCAATCGCCAGCATCGTCAGCGTGAACGAAGTCCGCGCCAGCGACTGGCTATAGAGATTCTGCATCGTTTCCACCGTCGCCAGCGGCACGTTTCCGTTGACTGACCAGACGGCCTGCTGCATCTCGTTCAGGAAACCTGTTGTCCCGGCGCGGTCGCTGTGAATCACATACGTGACAAATCGCAGCCCGCCCATCTGGGGCGGAGTTGCGTAACGGTCCGAGAAGATGGCCGGCCAGTAGACGATGGCCGGGGCCTTATCATCCACGCCGTGTACCCGCACGTCCTCCACAACGCCAATCACCTGCTGCCAGGGCGAGCTCGAGTATTTTCGAACCCGTTTGCCGATGGCAGCGGCAGCCGAACCCCATGACTCGCGCGCAAAGTTCTCTGACACCATCACCATGGGCAGCACATTGTTCAGGTCATCCCATGTGAAGTCGCGGCCTGCCACAACCCGCGTGCCCAGCGTGTGAAAGTATCCGGGTGAAACGTAGTTGTAGAGCCGCAGCGGCGGTTCTCCGCCCTCATACTTTTTGCCTTCAACTGCCATCAGGTCCCAGTTCGGATCATTTCCGTCCATGGGAACGCCAGCGGCAAATCCAACGGAAGTGACGCCTGGAATGGCCGCAAGCTGGTTGGCGATATTGCGCTGCATTTGCGCCACGGTGTGTGGATCGGGAGCCTGCAACTCTGGAATCCAGATGTTCACGGTCTGCAGATGGGCAGCGTCTTTAAAGCCCGGCTCAACGTTGCGCAGCGCGGCAAACGTGCGGATCATCAGCAGCGCGCTCACCAGAAGCACCAGCGCCATGGCCACCTGCGCCACAACCAGTGCATTCCGCGAACGATGACGCGCGCGGCTTGCGCTGACCGTCCGGTTTGCGCCCAGCAGCCCTGCGGAAGCATGGGTCCGCGCATATTTGAGCACTGGAATCAAGCCGAAAAGCAATCCGCAGAAAACCGAAAGCAGCAGCGTGAATCCCAGCGAACTCCCATCGAGCGCTATCTCGCTCATGCGTGGCAAATCTGCGGGGCCGATAGCCACCAGGAGCCGCAGGCCTGCGTAGGCTACTCCAATCGAGAGCACGCCGCCCATCAGGCCCAACGCAACGCTCTCCACCAGCAGTTCGCGCGCGGTCCGCCAGAGACCCGCTCCTAACGCGGCTCGTACCGCAAGCTCCTGCTGCCGCGATTCCGCGCGCACCAGCAGCAGATTGGCCACGTTGGTGCACGCAATCAGCATCACCAGCCCCACCGTCGCCATCACCACCCACAGCACGCTGCCAATGTTGCCCACGACCTTGAGCTTGAGCGAACGAAAATTGGGCGCGATCCTCCATTTCTCGTAGGAGTGCGAATTGGTGCCGGGGCCGTTCGACCAGGTATCCATCCACAGGGGAACCAGCCGCGCAAGGTCAGCGTCAGCCTGGGCGAGCGAAACTCCGGGCTTGAGCCGCCCAATGCCGTCATATCCAAACGGGTACATCCTGAGCGTCGCGCGATCCAGAGCCATCGGAAGCAGAAGATCGAAATCCTGATCGATCATCCGAAAGCCACGCGGCATCACGCCCACAATCTCCCGCGTCACCCCGTCCACCTGGATAACGTGGCCAATCACACCGCGCTCGCCACCAAATCGCCGCTGCCAGTAGCCGTAGCTCAGCATCACCGTTTTGCTGCCGCGCGGGTCTTGATCGGCAGTCGAAAACCACTTGCCGGCCACGGGCGGAACGCCGAGCGACTCCAGCACGCCGCCGCTCACCAATGCGGCATTTGCCTGGTCCGGCTGCGCGATGCCGGTGACGTTGGCGTAACGCATTGCCCAGATCCCCATCGACTCAAACGAATGGTTGTGCTCTGCAAAGGTTAAGAACATCGACGGCGAAAGGCGCAGGCCGCTGTTAAAGTTGGCCAGCCCGTCTGCGCCGGGTGCATCCAGCCACAGCGACGTCAGCCGGTCTGAATCCGGATACGGCAGCGGCTTCAGCAGCACACTGTTCAGTACGCTGAACACCGCCGTATTCGCGCCGATCCCGATGGCCAATGTCAGCAGCACCGTGGCCGCGAATCCAGGAGATTTTCTGAGCCGTCGAAAGGTGAGCTTCACGTCCGCAAGAATCGATTCGAGAGCCGGCCACTGCCAAGCTTCGCGGCTGCGTTGCTCGATCAGCGCGACATTGCCAAATTCGCGCCGCGCCCTTTGCTCGGCCTGGGCGCGCGGCATTCCCTCGTCCATCAGTTCGTCGGCTCTCTCCGCAATGTGCTCCTGAATCGAGACGGAGAGATCGTTGTAGCGCCGGCTGCGCCGGAATAACCCGTAAAGAAACTGCATGCCTGACCTCCCGCTCTGGGTGCCCCAGGTCCCTCGCACTTGGCGACCTGGCAGATTCATATCCACGTGGTCGCGGAACTAGACCCCAGCCACAGCCAACACTCGTGTGATGCCGGTAAACATCTTTTCGAAGCTGACGACTTCTTTTTCCAGGTGGCGCAAGCCTGCCTCCTTGAGCCGGTAAATCCGGGTGGGCCGGCCCTTGGAGGAGACGCCGACCTCCGATTCGAGCCAGCCTTCGCGCAGCATCCGTTGCAGAGCCGGATAGAGCGAGCCTTCTTCCACCTGCAGCAGGTTGTCTGAAACCTCTTTGATGTGCTTCACGAGCGCATAGCCGTGCATCGGCTTCAAGCGCAGCGACTGCAAGATCATGATCTCCAGCGCGCCGGGGAAAAGGTCGCGGTGTTCGGGATTCTTTGCCATAGCGAGAATAGTACATCAACAATACCTATTTGTAAAATAGTATTTTCTAGTTTAGGTATCCGGAACCTGAGAACCTGTCCGGAAACTGCGACTGCGAGGACTGATTTGATACGACACGGCGTACGCAACCGGATGATATCAGTGCTAGCACTTTCCTCATTATGTAAAGGTTTACACGCACAATTGTGTGCGCAAAAAACATGTCAATTTGTGCACTTTTAGCGTCAAAAACGGCCTTATTTCATGTCATTTTGCACTGTTTGTCACACGTTTGAGTACGCGCATACGCGTACGCTACGCGGTGATTTTGCCATCGCTGCGTACGCAACTGACCGCACTCGCGGCGGCGCGCCGTTGGCAATGTAGCGCCGGCCTCCAGACCTTCCCCATCGGCTGCCAAACACCATTTCCCGCCCCTTGCGCCCACTGTGAGAAATGCGGGCTGAGGGTCGGGGCATTGCCGGGGGCCCCAGGCCAGCTCTGCGCTGGTTCTCACCGGCTTATTGTGCGCCCGGCTCCAACTGGCCAGCGGCTGGATCGGTAGGAAAGACCAGTTGCCACATTTGCGGGGGATTCGCGGTCTGTTCAGCGACGGGGACGAGCGCAACCTGCACCGGCTGTTCTGGAAATTCAGCGGGCTTGCAGCGCATTTGGGCATTGGCCACCGGCACCTGGAAGATGGACTTCGAGCTTGCGGGAACCTGGTGAAATGTCGATAGGTCAAATGAGTTTTGAGCCTGCATTTCACTGAAATAAACAGGATTCGCGCCGGACGATACACCGAGGAGCCATGGACCGAAGCGCAGGCTCCGTGCCGGCCCTGAACTCTTTCCGAATGCTTCAACATGCAAACTCATGTGATATTTCACGGCGATGATGTCTCCGGCCGCGGCCTTGTCGATGACTAAACCGCTCGCAGTGGAGCCGTTGTGGGTGAGGGTTACGCGGTCTGCCCAGGATGGTTTGAAAACAGTAAGCTTCTGATCTTTCTGGGCAGCGTGTATTTCGATTATCACCTCGCCATTGTTGCGGAGATTCGATGTGGCCTGGGCTAAAATGGCATTTGAATCGAATCGACTGTCGATGGGAAAGTCAAAGAACAATTCGTCTCCCGATACGCGAAACGATGAGTTCCGCAGATCGGGGAAGGCGCGCAAGCCATGCAAGGTACAGCACCACCAGGCCCGCACAATGACCTGCTCCGGGACGCCATCCTGATTGAGCTTGCCGTGGCCGAAATCCCCGGTCGCAAACTGGTTCATTGAGAACTCGTTGAAGTAAGTGTTCTGCGCCATATTCAGATAGATTGGATCGCCTGTCGCGCGGTAGAGGGACAGGTTTAGGCGAAGCCAGTCGCACTCGGCGCAACCCTCGGTTCGATATTTCTTTGGTGTCCACCCCTCGGGAACGCCGCCGGTAATGAGCAGGTCGCCGGAGTGCACTACATCCTGCCAGGCTGCGATCACCTGATTGAGCCAGGCAGCTTCGCCAGTGGCGATATGTAAATCCAAAGTCCCTCGAAGGCTGGTGAGATAGCCGTGAACGTGGTCGCCTGGCCGGCGGCTTATTCGTCTTGAAATGGCTGCGCATAAATCGCGATAGCGGTCGTCGCGTGTGGCAGCGTAAAGCGCCGCAAGCCCTTCTGTCTGCTGAGTCCAGCAAATATAGGAAGATGCGAAATGGTCCGCGCTGAACGCATCGGTCATTTGCTGCGAGTTAAAGCGCGGCGCAATGCGCAGCAGGAAATCGCCAAGCCTCTTCGCGGAAGCAAGAACCGCAGGGTCGTGGGCCAATGCATAGTACTCCATCAGACCGACCAGGAGGCGGCCGTTTCCCCAAAGCAGGGCGAGGTCGTCGTCGCCAGGCTGATCGTAATGGAATGCGCCGCCAAAATAGCCATCCACATGCTGCTCGGCAACCACTCTGTTAACCACATTGGGCAACAACGGGAAGGACTCACCAAAGCTCCGCGCGGACGAGGCCAGGGCTCCAATCCAACGGCCGGAAAGATCGCCGGAGAAGTTCGTAAACCGGCGGCCGGTGCCGCCTTGAACGTCTTCAAGCAGGAACTCGGGAGTGTAGACGGGAGCTGTGCCGTGAAGGACGCGGTCGCGCGTGAGGCGATATCGGGCTATGTCGGGGCCGGCTGCCGGTTCGGACTCCCTCGCGGATCCTGCGGCCGGCCCTGCGGCTTCGAAGGCTGCGTTGCAGCGTGCCGGAGTGAGAGCCTCGTGCGCTGCCAGAGAAAGGCTTGCGGCCTGTGCTATGAAGGTTCTTCTGTTCATATGTGCCTCCTATTCATTGTGCGACCTGCGAATCCTATTCTCTGAAATTTGTCGTTTGGCAACGAGCGATTTTTGAGTCCCGCGTTGTTCGCTTTCGGACAACGAATTGCGTTTCCGTACAGGATTTCGAGGCGAGCGAATTGTTGAAGGCGACTATCTGCTGCAAAATGAATTGCTTGCGATTCTTGCTGGTTTGGCAGGGAACGTGCAAATTCATTGGCACGTACTGGTGTCCTCGGAGGAATCGATGGGGAATCTGCTTCAGGATCTTCGTTTCGCGTTTCGTCAGCTCAGGAAGGCTCCCAGCTTTGCCGTGACGGCGGTGCTGACGCTGGCGCTTGGAATCGGCGCAAACACTGCCATCTTCAGCCTGGTGAACTCGCTGCTGCTGAAGCCGCTGCCGATTGCAAATCCCCAACAATTTGCGATGCTGGGCCAGCGGCAGAACAATGGCGCCTTGCTCCCAATTTTCTCACTTCCGGAGTTCAAGCAGATCCGTGCCCAGACCCAGGACTCGTTCAGCCAGGTGATTCTGGATACTACCGGCCTGGATGGTTTTGCAACGGAAGGGCAGCAGCCGCAGCGCGTTATGACGTCGTATGTGAGCGGCAACTTCTTCGATTGCCTGGGATTGAAGCCGGCTGCGGGAAGGCTGCTGTTGCCCAGCGAGGGCGAGGTTCTGGGCCGGGACAACGTGCTTGTTCTCGGCTACGACTTCTGGAATGAGAAATTCAACAGCGATCCCAACGTGGTGGGTCGACAGGCAACTATCGACGGACATCCTTTCACGATTGTCGGCGTTGCGCCGAAGGGGTTCAGTGGCGTGCAGAGCTTTGTAAAGATAGCGGCGTATATGCCGGTATCGGCGGTAACCGTGGAAGGGATGACGGCGGACTTTCTGAATGGCTGGCAGAACCGCAGTTTTATCGTCTATGGCCGCCTCCGCCCTGGAGTCAGCTTCAAGCAGGCAACTGCCGAATTGAGTGTCATTGGCAACGACATGACGCGCCAGCATCCCGACTTTGAAAAGCAAGTCGCAATTTCAGCCCTCCCCGAGCCGAGTATGCGAATCGGCGCGGGCGATCCAAAGATAATGCCGATTATTGCGGCTCTGTTTCTGTCTCTTGCCGGCATGGTTCTGCTTCTTGCCTGTGTAAATGTAGCCAACCTGGTGCTGGTGCGCGCCACCGTTCGCGAGCGCGAAATGGCGATTCGTACGGCGCTGGGCGCGCAGCGTTCGCGCCTGATTGTGCAGATGCTTACCGAGAGCTTGACTCTGGCGCTGATGGGCGGAGGGATGGGCGTGATTCTGGGCATGTGGGCTAGTTCCGCGTTGGGTCACCTTGATATCCACGCCGATTTGCCCGTGAACCTGGCATTTGATTTTGACTGGCGCATTTTCTTCTATTCGTTTGCCATCGCCATGCTGGCCGGGGTGGTTGTGGGACTGGTGCCCGCGATCCGGATCGCAAGGTCGAATGTGAGCAAAGTGCTGCACGAAGGCGGCCGCGGTGTGACCGGGGGGCGTCACTGGTTCCGCGACGGCCTGGTTGTTTTCCAGATCGCCGGCTCTCTGGTGCTGCTGGTGATGACCGGCTTGTTTGTGCGGAGTCTGGGGGCCATGCAGACCATGGACTTTGGATTCAAGCCGGACAACGTGCTGAACTTTGTCATTGATGCCAACGAGATCGGAATGAAGGATGCGCAAACACACGAGCTGACAGACAATATTCTGGTTCGTCTTCGTCAGCTTCCCGGGGTGATCTCGGTGAGCCACGCGAACTCGACGCCGATGGGTTACTTCAACAGCGGCGATACGATGATCATCGATGGCACTTCGGCTCCAACCGATTCCGGCGCATTCGGCGCGGGCGACAGCATTGTCACTCCCGACTATTTCAATGGGATGGGCATCGATTTTGTGCGCGGCCGCGCGTTTACCCAGGCCGACGATGCGCATGGCAGAGATGTGGCAATCGTCAGCGAGAGCACGGCGAAGAAGTACTGGCCCAATCAGGATGCCATGGGCCGCACCTTTCGCATGGCAAGCGAGAAGGACCGCAAGCTTGAGATCGTGGGAATTACTCGCGATGCGGAGTTTCAGATCTTTGGCGGCGGCAAGACGCGGCCATATGTTTTTCTCCCGTATGCCCAGCACGTGGCCGGCAACAGCCTGATGGTCGTACAATTGCGAACCCAAAACGATCCGCTGGGGTACGCTTCATCTGCGGTAAAGACCGTACACAATCTTGCGCCACAGCTTCCTGTGTTTCAAGTGCAGACCATGCGCCAGGGGCTCTATACCCTGAACGGACTTCTGCTCTTCCAGATCGGGGCATCGCTGGCGGCAGCAATGGGCGGGCTGGGGCTGACGCTGGCGGTAATTGGCCTTTATGGCGTGGTGTCGTACGCGGTAAGCCGGCGGATGCACGAAATCGGCCTGCGGATGGCGCTTGGAGCCAGCCGCGGAATTGTCTTCAGGATGATCTACCGTCAATCGATTGTGATTGTCGCGGCAGGTCTTGGGTTTGGCCTGGTTCTGGCATTTCTGTTGGCGCAGGCGGCGGGCAGCTTTGTCGTGGTCAGCGTGAAAGATCCGTCGACGTACGCGGTTGTTGCGCTTGTGCTGGCGATGGCGGCGCTTGGTTCCTGCTATTTGCCGGCGCGGCGAGCCATGAGTGTAGAGCCGATGGTGGCGCTGCGCGAGGACTGAGTCGGCGGGGTTTCGACCGCGCTTTTCCCTCGGGCCCATGTACCATTTGGGCATGGCACTCGTTGAGGTCGACGCGGTTTGGAAGAGCTATCCCATGCGGGCGGGGCGCGGGACCGAGTTGCGGCACGTGGTCGAGGATGTTTCGCTGGCGATTGAGGCCGGCGAAACCCTGGGGCTGGTGGGCGAATCGGGCAGCGGCAAGACCACCCTGGCGCGGATGATTCTGGGGCTCGTGACGCCCAGCCGGGGTACCGTTCGCGTACTGGGAGTCGATGTGGCGAAGGCTACCGGCAAGGAGCTGAAGCATCTGCGCCGCCAGATGCAACCCGTCTTCCAGGATCCTTATGCCGCCCTGAATCCGCGCATGAATGTGCTCGAAATCGTGAGCGAACCCTTTTTGATTCATCGAGACGATGTGGGGATTAGGACGGGCCGCGCCAGCCTGCGGGCCAAGGCCGTGGAGCTTTTGAAGGAGGTTGGGTTGGATGAATCGGCGCTCTTGCGGCATCCACACGAGTTCTCAGGCGGGCAGCGGCAGCGCATAAACATTGCCCGCGCATTGGCGCTGAGACCCAAACTGTTGATTTTGGATGAGCCGGTTTCAGCGCTGGATGTGAGTGTTGGAGCGCAGATTGTGAACCTGCTGCGAGGCCTTCAGCGCGATTACTCGCTGACCTACCTGTTCATTTCGCACTCCATGCCGCTGGTGCGCTATCTGTCGACGCGCATTGCGGTGATGGAGCGGGGACGGCTGGTTGAATCCGGAGAGGCAGTTGCGCTGTGCGCCAATCCGCGAGAGCAATATACCCGCCAACTGATTGCGGCCACGCCGGAGTTGCCTGCCGGCGTGGCCTGATCGACACCATACAAAGCCGACCCTATTGCGGTTGCGGCGGTGTTGCCGGTGGCGGCGTGTTGGACGCCGGCGGCGTTGACGGCGCTGGCGGCGCCTTGGGCTGCGGCACGGGCGTCGGCTGTGCCGAAGGCGGCGGAGGCGTTGACGGATTGCCGGGGATACCAGGTGACAAAGACGTGCCCGGAACCGATGGCGATGGAGGCGTGCCTGGAGCTGCTACTTTGGGTGCTACGCCTTGAGCCGGCCCGATACCGGTCGCTCCCGGCGCGGACGGCGCTCCCGGAGCGCCAGGGCGCTGCATGTTGGGCCGGCCGCCGGGCATCATGCCCATTGGCGGACGCGGTTGCATCGGAGGCGGAGCGTCGGCTACGTCCAGGAGTTCGACGTCGAAGATCAGGTCGGACATTGCAGGAATTCCCGGGTGGTCCGCGCCACGGTCTGGAATGGCCCTCGTCCCATAAGCGAGTTGCCAGGGGATAAAGATTCGGCGCTTGCCGCCAGCCTTCATGCCGCCAAAACCCTGGTCAAAGCCCGGAATGGTGCCGCCGACACCCTGATGGAACGGAAAGGACTGGGGTTCGCCCATCTTGGGTTTGCCGTCGGGGCCCAGAACTGGTTTGCCATCCTTGTCTCGGATCGGCGGTCCGGGGTGATCGTAGGAGGAGTCGAATTTGACGCCATCGGCGGCACGGTAACCGGTGTAATGGACCTTCAACAGCTTGCCTGGTTCGGCCGCCGCGCCGGTGCCGACCTTGATTTCCAGGTAACGCAAGGCGACCGTGAATACCGGCTTCTGGATTCCCTTGTGCACGGGAATATTGGCCGGCGCCTTGATGTACCGGGCAACGTTCGGATTAGCTGGAAGCCCGGGTTTGGCTGCTGGAACAGCGGGCTTCGGCGCAGTGGCCTTGGCAACCGGTTTAGCTGCGGAAGTCGCATGCGTTGCTGACGAAGGCGAAGGAGCAGGAGTTTGGGCGCCGGCGGAAGTTAAGGTTGCCGCCAGGGAC
>Ga0302140_10006803_pt1 | contig 14331 bp, 9 predicted proteins | sample I_Bog_E1_1_FD_202095 | JGI IMG/M metagenome (GOLD analysis project Ga0302140, IMG submission 202095) | Peat permafrost microbial communities from Stordalen Mire near Abisko, Sweden - I_Bog_E1_1 | ecosystem: Environmental > Terrestrial > Soil > Wetlands > Peat | place: Sweden: Abisko, Stordalen...
GAAAGATTGTGCCTTCGACCGCTTCGTTGGTGTAGACAACCACGGATGTGCCTACGTTTAACAGAAGGTTTGGACCGAAAACGTGCGTCCATTGAGCGCTGCCGGTATGAGTTTTCGGCTGCGTGCCGATACCGTCCGAATTGGCAGGGTCAGAGGGCGAAACCACTGTGTTCCACAGATCGTTGGCGGTCCGGCCCTGTGTAGCCCAGCGGAACGACAATGTATTCTTTTCGTTCAGGTTGTAGTCAACCTTGACCATTGCGTTCTGCCACAGATCGTTTTCCAGCTGCAGCACCTGGTAGTTATTCGTCCACGGCGCGTAACCCGCTCCCGGGTTGGCATTTGGCTTCACGTAACTGAGATACCCCAAGACGTTGGTTGCAACCGGATCGATCCGGCCGGTGGGAATCTTATTGCCCGGAAATGCGTCATGCGCCTGCTTCGTCAATCCATCGATTGGATCCACGATGGTATGCAGGGGCGAGAGCGGATCGTAAATGGTCAGCGGTTGAAGGCTGTTGGTTGTGGAGTTCCAGTACGTGGCCGTGCTGAAGTCGCCTGTGACCCACGCCGGGTTGGGAACGGAGTAGACGTTGTAGGAGGGGTTGGGAAGAATATCCCGCATTCTCTCGTAGCTGGCAACGAAGAACAACTTGTTCGAGCCGTTGATGAGATGGGGAATCACAACCGGACCGTCCGCCTCGAAGCTGAACTGATCGCGCTTGTGCTGGGCTTTCTTGTTGTCGTTGTAGTTGGACTGCCAATCTTCCGTGTCCAGCCAAGTGCGGCGCATGAAATAGTTCCCGGTGCCGTGAAACTTGTTGGTGCCGGACTTCAAAGACACGTCGACAGCCGATCCTCCCGAGTGTCCGTAGGAGGCATCGTAGGCGTTCAACACAATTTTGTATTCCTGAACAACGTCGACCGCCGGCGTGTATGCCGTCCGGCCTACGTCCGATGCATCGTTGCCGATGCCATCGACGTTGGTCTGACTGGGTTGCGTCGAGCCGTTCACGATCTGGTTGCCGGTCACGTTATCGAACTGGCGAGGATATTGCGAGCTCGAGAAGTCGTGCGTACCCGGGCTCAAAGAGAAAAGCCCGAACGCATTACGCGCATCCAGAGGCATCTCCTCAATGCGCGATTGGTCGATGATCTCGCCGATGTCGGCCTTGGAGGACTCGATCTGGGCGGCGCTCGCGTTTACGGTAACGACTTCGGTTGTGGATCCGATACTCAGTTGGAAATCGATTGTGGACGTTTGGTCGACGTTCAACAGAATATCTGTCTTCTTCTCGGCTTGAAACCCCTGCTTGGAAACCGTGATGTCGTAGGTCCCGGGGATCAGGTAGGTGACCGTGTAGTCGCCACTGCTGGTGGAAACGGTCTTCGTGTCGACGCCCGTCGCCTGATTGTGGACAACCACTTGAGCCCCCGGAATGACAGCTCCGGTGGAATCAAGTACATGCCCGGTGAATTGTTGTGTTGTCTGCGCCATGGAAACCACGCCACCGAACGCGCACAACAGGAACAACGCGAAGGCTGCAATTCTCCTCCACGCTTTGTGTCCTGCGTACCTCATCAAGTCGTACCCCATCTCTACTACCTCCAAAAGTCTGCTTCGGCACCGATTCGGCGCCCCTGATTTGGTTCTTGTCTCGGTTCTCATTGACCAGCGGTGCGCCGGCGTCTTAGAACCTTCCGTGTCCAGTTGGCACATGCCACGACCTGCCCGAGGCTCGCAACCACGCCCATTCAAACCGCAAAATGCATCGGCAGCTGTTTCGCCACAGAGCTTTCCAAACTATTCAGCGCGAAAAATATGCCTCTGAATCTCTGGCCGTCTTTTAGTCAGCGCATCGACGTCGGTCTAGGTACTTAACGGAGCGTTACGGATGTATGTTCGACATGAACATCCAGGTTGCTGAAAACAAAGCACGAATGTGGCAGGTACACGGCCACGTTACCGTAGGTATGTTTGTGATTTGGGGATGTGGCGCAGGTCACGCGCAAGGCAGCTGCCGCAAAATTGGGGGCAGATGGAAACGTTTACGGCACGCGCCCGTTCTTGATAGGATGCACATGGGCACGTCGATTTGGCCGCAGGCGTTGCTCCACCCCGGGCCGCACTTCGGGCATAATGACTTCTATGCAGTTGGGACTTGGGCGTCTGCGCCCCTGGCAGGCATTGCGAATATGAATGCTCAAGAATCGGAGCCGACCGCAGTGCAGCCTCCTTTTCCAGGCGACAACGCGAACGCCGCTATTCTCGAGCAGCTGAACCGAATTCTGGACAGCGAAGCTTTTAATCACAGTCCGCGAGCGAAGGAATTCCTTTCTTATGTGGTAGAACACGGCCTGCAGGGCCACACCGAGCTGCTGAAGGAACGGTCCATTGGCATCAGCCTGTTCCATCGCTCTCCCAGCTATGTCACCAGCGATGACCCGATCGTTCGAGTGAAGGCTGGTGAAGTCAGGCGACGCCTGGCTCAGTATTATTCGACCGGAGAGCACGAACTCGAGGTCCTGATCGAGATTCCGGTCGGCTCCTATATCCCAAAGTTCCACTGGAAGGCCCAGCCGGTCCTTCCTCCCCTCGCCGTGGCGGAAGAGGTGGTTGAGCCGGAGCCACCAGTGCCCGATGCAAAATCTCCCAGACGCTGGAAAGCAGTGGGATTTGCGGCGGCGTTGTCGGTTGCTGGCATAGCTTTGGTGATTTTCTTGCGACTGTATTACCACCATCCTTCCGCACTCGATCTATTTTGGGAGCCGCTTTCTGCCACGAAGCAGCCTGTTTTGATCTGCGTCCCTTCCCCGGTTGCCTATGCGGTCAATCCCAGGTTCTTTCAAGAATCGCCCGCGGCCAACTCCGGAATCTACGATTCCCTGGCCAAGCGGAACGTGACGCCTCTCCAACTGCCCCCCGATACTTCAATCAGGTGGAAGGAAATCACGCCTCTCGACGACTTCTTTGTGAATAAGGATGACGCTTACGCCGCGGAGGAGCTCTCAGCCTATTTCGCTAACGAACACCGTTCGGCCCAAGTCCGGCTAGGAAAGGACTACACATACGAGGATCTTCTCCGCTCGCCCGCTATTTTGGTGGGGGCCAATAACAATCCGTGGATGGACCGCGTGATGTCCGATCTTCCCATTGCCTTTCACGAGAGTGGCGAGGTCTTATGGATCGAAGATCGAACCAAGCAAGGGCAGGCTTGGCGAGCGAGCACGGATGGCCGCCGAGGAAGCAAAGACTTTGCGCTGGTCGCCCGCGTGCTGAACTCAAAGACCGGCCAATTCCTGGTCATTATTAGCGGCGTCGGCATGGTCGGGACCAAAGCGGCCGGGGGGTTTCTCTCTCACCCGGAGAATCTCGAGCAGGCGCTACGCGCAGCGCCCGCTGGCTGGGAGCACAAGAACCTGGAGGTCGTCCTTGAGACCGATGTGGTCGATGGTTCTCCTTCGCCTCCCCATGCTGTGGCCCTGAAAGTCTGGTGATCGGAGACTTCGGACCGCTGAGTTCCTCCCCCCGGAGACCCGTCTGGATTTGAGAGTTCCGAGAGAGATCATCCAATCGGCAACCCCGCTGCCTGCAGAAAATTGCGTCTTGAACCCTGAAGCAATGGGTACAAACTCCGCGGCGGACTCGCTGCTGGCTCCGGGATTGGCGAGGGGACTCTCTCCCGTGGCGGCACCTCTTGAACGAGAGGTGTCAGAGCCGATTGTTCATGGTTCCGCCTCCCTAGGAGACGCACGGGCCAGTTAGTTGAGAACAACGGAAACCAATCGAACTTCATCCTTACGGGGGCAAACGGGCACTCGACCTTCTTGTTGACTCAGAAACGCTGTAATACGCCGCTATCGGCGGACTTCAAGGCGGCTGAAGCAACGGACGGAGTCGACACAGTCTGTTCCAGCCAGCCGGGTCTTGGCGAATCCCAGAAAGCAAATTTCTCACCGCGCTTCGGCTTTGCCTACGAGGTTACTCCCAAATTAGTGGCGCGCGGCGGATACGGGATGTTTTACGGCGGGTTTGAAAACTCCGTGGTCGAAACCTATATCGACTTCCCCTTCCAATTCTATTTGTCCTATCCATATCTGGTTCCCAATCAGCCGGTCACATTCGCCAACGGCTCAATTGGCACGCTGAAAACCGGCCTCACCGGCATTCCCCTCACTCCGGCAGCTGTTGAACCCGGAGGAGTGTCCTTCACTGGCGAGGACTACCATACGCCGACTCCCTACACGCAGGGATATAACCTGACCTTGCAGTACGCGCTCACCAGTAAGGACACCCTGCAGGCGAGCTATGTTGGAAACACGGTCCATCATCTGGGGTCGTACGTCAACCCGAATAGCCCACGTGAGATGCTGCCGCCGGGACTGAATGTCACCAACTACATTCCGTATCCCGATTTCACTCCCTATATCACCTACACCAAATTTGCAGCCGACAGCCACTATAACTCCCTGCAAGTCAACTATGAACGCAGAGTTACCAGCGGCTTGAATGTCCTGGCCAACTTCACATGGGCCAGTTGTTTGACCAATGCCGTGGATGTTTTGAATCAAACGGCATTGACCGGCTACCGCGCTCCATTCCTGCCGGGTTTCGGGATGAGCAAAGACTTCGGACGCTGCGATTTCGACATTAACAAGGTCGTCCACTTCAGCGGAATCTACGAACTGCCCTTCGGGCATGACCGTCACTTCCTGCGTACCGGCAAGGTAGTCAACGCCATCCTGGGGGGGTGGGACACAAACTGGATTTATACTCTGCAGGATGGCCAGCCCGGCACGGTTCCATGCACCATCCCCACGACAACCGGCTTCGGCTGCAATGCCTTGAAGGTTCCAAATGTCGGACTGTATACCGGCGCGCACTCCGCGCAGCACTGGATGAACGCAGCTGCATTCGCGACCCCGCCCGTGGCCACGTCGATTGGGCAAACGGATTTCAGCCCGCTGTGCGACGGGCCCAGTCAATACCGTGGACCGGGCTTCAATCATCTGGACTTCTCCCTCTTTAAGCAGCTTCAGTTAACCGAGCGTTTCCGGTTGGAAATCCGCTCAGAATTCTTCAACCTGGCCAATCATCCTAACTTCTCCATTCCCGGATTCTCCGAAAATGGATTTCCAGCTTCGCCCGGAGCGCTCAACTACAACAATCCCGCCGGTTTTGGCACGATCACTTCGACTCGCGACGGGCAAAACGACCAACGCGAAATTCAATTCGCGGCAAAATTGTATTTCTGAGGCTGCCCGGAAGGGCGCTCGGGCAGGCACAGATGAGACCTCAACGCGTTTTCGATTGATCGAGGGAGAACAATATGGTCCGCGCAGTTTCTGCGTTCACACTGTGCCTGCTTGCCTTTCAAGCATTTGTCTTGGCTGAAGATCCGGGGAGAGTCGAGTTGTCGCAGAACTGGGCTTTGGCTTCGGCAAAAGACGTTCCGGCTGATGGCGCAGCCCTTTCTCAGTCCAGCTATCGGGAAAACGGATGGCATCCGATTCACCGCATGCCTGCGACGGTCCTGGAGATTCTGCAGGAAGACGGAGTCTACTCCGATTTGTATGTTGGAAAAAACATGCTGGAGAAAGTCCCGCAGGATCTGTTCAGGCAGGACTGGTGGTACCGGACCGTATTCACCGCGCCCGCGGGATTCTCCAACTACTCGCTTGATTTTCCTGGAATCAACTATCGCGCTGAGATCTGGATCAACGGCCAAAAGGTGGCCGATAACAAGCAGGTCGTAGGGATGTATGTTGCTCACCAGCTTGACGTCACCAAGTGGATTCATTCTGGATCGTCGAATGTGCTGGCGGTCAAGGTAACTCCCGAGCAGTTGATTCAGGACGTGGACGGCGTGGAGCTCGCTGACAGTTGGTTCGACTGGCTTAACTGGAATTATCTCGGGTACAAGGGCAAATTCTCAAAGACTCCCCAGTTCGGGGCTTCCTATGTGCCGGATCGCAATGCCGGGATCTGGAAGCCGGTCTATTTGAGAGCAACGGGCTCGGTTTCGGTGGAGAATCCGGTGGTGAACACCGACCTTTCCATGCCGGAGTCCACTGCCCGTCTTACGGTGTACGCCAACCTGCACAACTTCGCAGAGAAGCCGGTGAGCGGCACTCTCAAGGGGACCATCTCGCGTTTCGGCAAAGAAACCATTGCCATCGAACAGGGAGTGACGCTCTCGCCGGGCGAGACGCGCGAAGTGGCCTTCGCGCCGGAGAAGTTCGATGCGCTGATCGTCAAGAATCCCGATCTTTGGTGGCCCTACACGATGGGCGATCCATCGCTCTACGATCTGCATCTGGAGTTTGTGGCAGACCAGAAATCTTCTGATCGGGCTCACATGCGCTTTGGAATTCGGAGTGTGACGCAGCACCGCGATCAGGACCGGGAGTTCCAGGACAAGGGCAAGGGCGGCAATTTCTATCTGCAGGTCAACGGCCGCGACTTCCTTGTGCGTGGAGCCGATTACACTCCGGACCTGCTCTACAAGTACGATCCTGAAGTATGTGAAGGACCTTGGATTGAACATGCTGCGCTCGGAGTCTAAAATCTCCAGCGAGCATCTGGCCGAACTGGCTGACGAGCAGGGAATTCCGCTGGTCTTTGGCTGGATGTGCTGCAACCAATGGGAGAAGTGGGACCAGTGGAACGACGAGGATCATCGCGTGGCGCCGGAGAGCGTTCGCTCGCAGATTCTCATGCTTCGCGGCCATGCATCCTCGTTCATCTGGGCCAACGGTAGCGATGGCCTGCCACCTTTGCCGATTCGCACCGAGTACCGTAAGGTCATCTCCGAGCTGCACTGGCAAAACGCGGTTGTCGATACCGTTTCCTCCTTCGCGAAGGACGACAAGGGCGAGCGCATCTGGGACGGCATCATTATGGAAGGCCCCTATACCTGGCGGCCGCCAAACTACTGGTTCGCAGGCAAGTACGTTACGACGCGCGGATCGGCCGCCGAACAGGGCGACAACGAGCATATTCCTACCCTGGAGAGCTTGAAGAAATTCATTCCCGCCGACAAGCTCTGGCCGATCAACGACACCTGGTACCTCCATGCTGGAGCGATCCCGGATGCCAACACCCTAGGGAGTGTCCAGCGGGCAGTCGATCACCGTTATGGCCCATCCGACAACGTGGAGGAGTTTGTCCGCAAGGCGCAACTGGCGCATTATGAAAATACCCGCGCGCAATTTGAAGACTTTGCGGCAAGCGGCTGGGCCAACCACAAGATGACGATGTACTGGATGCTCAACAGCCAGTGGCCCTCGTTCTACGGGAACATCATCGACTACTATTTGAGCCCGGGCGGCACCTACTATGGCGCGAAGAAGGGCCTGCGCCCGCTGTCGGTGGTCTTCGATGCGTACGCAACCGGCGATCGCAGCCAGGCCAAAATCATCGTCTTCAATCAAACACCGAGGGACGCGCAGGGACTGACTGCGCGCGTGCGCGTTTACGACATGAGTGGTAAGTTGATCGACGACCACTCGATCGAGCGCGTCAACGTTCCAACCAACGGGGCAAACCAGGTGTTGACATTACCCCGGTATCCGCAGGCATCTTCGGTGTTCTTTGTGCGCTGCCAGCTATTCGACAACATGGGCCGCCAACTGGTCGACAACGTCTACTGGCAATCGCAGAAAGACGATGACGTGGGCGATCCGCAGAACGACGACGCCCTGAACTTGAAGCAGGACAAATGGGCTGACATGACGGCGCTGAACACCATGCCAAAGGTCGAGCTCGAGGTCAGCGCTGAACAAACCGTCGTCTACGGTGACAGGGTGGAAATCATCCGGCTTCATAACCCCTCCAGTCACATCGCATTCTTTGAGCGGGCAAGCATCTGTTCTGCCCGCGATGGAAAAGAGATCCTTCCGGTGAAGTACGACGACAACTATGTCACGGTTTTTCCCGGTGAAACCGTTGAGATCCACGGAGCCGTATCGATCAAGACCGATCCTCATTGGGTGAAGCTCGAAGGATTCAACACTCTCGCAACTGCCGTGCAGATTGAGTAGTAACTGGGCCATGGAAGTGGGCGATCTAAAGCAAGCGCGGAGCCCACCGACCGCAAACATCGAATCGGTGGACTGGGCTAAATGAAAAGCGGAAGCAGAGGCGCGCGAAATGCCGAGACTCGCACCCCGCGCACCTTCAAAAACATGTTTGCTTTTCCCAGGTTAACAATAGAAAGGTTCAAGAGTTGTGACTTCAACAGGCGCATCAAATACGCATTCCAACAAATCGTCGTTTGTTGACTCAAGGGACTTGCTTCGCTGGTGCCTGATTCCCGCGCAGGAACTGCCCGGTCATCCGGAGCTGCGCGTGCCGTACCGGCAGGTGGCGGATTCCCGCTCGATGGGCGAATTGATGGCCGCGGAGCTGATTCAGACGATCGAGGAAAATAGCCGGCAGGGCAGGCCAACGCGCGCCATTATCCCTTGCGGACCAACCTGCTGGTACGAGCCATTTCGAGCTCTTGTGAATGCAGGCAGCGTATCGCTGAAGACGCTGCACGTGTTTCACATGGACGAGTGCCTGGATTGGGAAGGGCAGCCGCTGCCGGCGCAGCATCCTTACAACTTCAGAACTTTCATGGAGCGCCATTTTTACGGAAGCATTCGCCCCGATCTCGCTGTGCCCGGCGAGCAGCGTCATTGGTTGCTGCCGTCAACCATGGAAGAGGTGCGGTCTGCGATTGACGGAGCGGCCATCGACATCACGATTGGTGGATGGGGGCAGGATGGACACGTCGCCTACAATCAAGCCCGCCGCCATCCCTATCACCACGCGACGCTCGATCAAATCGCCAACTCCTCCATCAGGATTCAGGAAAACAATCTCGATACGATTCTGGCGCTGGCGCACCGGACTTTCGGCGCGGCCTACCAGTTTGTTCCGCCCATGTCGATTACGTTGGGCATCCGCGAGTGTCTTTCCGCGCGCAAGGTGCGCCTCTTTAGCGACACAGGAGCGTGGAAGCAGACCGCGCTGCGAGTTGCCTTGTTTAGCGAGCCGACGCCGGAGTACCCAATGACGCTGCTGCAGACTCACCCGGACGCAATCGTCACGGCGACCGTGGAAACGTCCCGCCATCCGATTAGCGAAAATCTAGATTGGGAGCTGCTCTGAAGATGACGCTGGCTCTGCGCGCAAATGCGGAAACCGGTTTTACCTGCGCGATCGGCGTTGGTGGCATCGGCGCATGCATCATGTACTCGCTCCATGGGGACCACGATCTGGGCCGCAACGAAAGCCGGCAGGGAGAGCTGCTTGACTCTCGGGACTACTGCAAGCTCCACATCCTGGAGCACTATATCGCGAAGCTGATGGGTGCCGGCAGAGCATCGGACGCTTTTCGGGTCTTGCCCATTGGGGTTGTCGGCAACGATGGGATCGGGACGCAGATACTGGGCGAGATGAGCGCCGCGGGACTCGATATGCAGTTCATGCGCAGAGACCCGGCGCTGAAGACACTCTTCAGCGTGTGTTTCATCTACCCCGACGGCTCGGGAGGAAATATCACGAGCGCCAATTCGGCGGCCGGCACGGTGAGTGCCGAAGACCTGAAAATGGCGTCTCCCTTGATGAAAGCTGCGGGGCAGCGCGCACTCGCGCTGTGCGCTCCCGAGGTTCCTTTGCAGTTGAGGCGGCAGTTTCTTGAGCTCGCGACGCACTGCGGCAATTACCGGGCGTGCTCTTTCGTTCTCGGTGACATAGAAGAAGCACGGAAGACGGGATTGATTGCTCTCACCGATTTGCTGGCGTTGAATCAGGAAGAAGCCTCGGCACTGCTCGGCTGTCCTTCGGGTCAGACCCCCGTTGCGAAGTTGCTTGCGGAGCATGCGGCAACCTATACCGCCACTCACCCGGCGCTGCGTCTGGTTGTGAGTGTCGGCTCGAAGGGCGCCTACGGTTTTGAGGACGGGCGAATGCAATATTGCCCCGCGCCGGTGGTTCGACCCAAATCCACTGCCGGCGCCGGCGATGCTTTGCTTGCTGGTGTTGCATCGGCACTTGCAGCGGGCATTCCATTCATCTTGCCGGATGAAGGCGGCGAGACGTTTTCTGGCCGCGTACTGCAGACGGCGCTGGATTTCGGCGTCCTGAACTCCAGCTTCAGCGTTACCTCGGAGCATTCCATCCATCCCAATGCGGACATGGAGAATCTGTTCGCCTTCGCCGAACAGCAAGGCGCATCTGTCTCGGAAACAATTCGGTCATCGTGCTACGAGGTTGAATAGAGTCATCCCTGGAGCGGGCGCAATCGAAGGTCCGGGTCCTCGATCTTTCCAAGAGTTAAAACGTCCATGCAAGACTAGGAATTGCGAACTCTAACTCGCGGCAATGGAGAAAGGCAGACACCAGATCATGCCCACATCTCTTCCGGAATCCAACGGCCCACCAAAGCTACGGCGTGCTTTGGGTTTATGGGACCTGGTACTTTACGGGCTCATTGTGATTCAGCCGACCGCGCCAATGCCCGTATACGGGGTCATGAGCGTGCGTTCGAATGGATTCGCACTCCTCACCGTGCTGCTCGCCATGGTCGCGATGCTGTTCACGGCCATCAGCTACGGCCGGATGGCCTCGGCCTATCCAAGCGCCGGCTCGGCGTTCACCTATGTGGGCCGTGAGATTCATCCGGCTCTGGGCTATATTACTGGGTGGAGCATGGCGATGGACTACATGCTCAACCCGCTCATCTGCACCATTCTTTGCGGGAAATTCGCAATGAATTTCTTTCCTGAGATTCCGTTCGCTGTATGGGTGGTCGCTTTCGCGGTTGCGTTCACACTCTTGAACCTGCAAGGAATCGAGACTTCGGCGCATATCAACTCCGGTCTTGTTGCGATCATGGCCGTCGTCATTCTTCTGTTTCTGGCCGCGGCTGCTCACTACGTTTACGTCACGCCGCACGACGGAATCGCAACCTTCACCCGCCCCTTCTTTAACCCCAAGACTTTTTCGCTCCGATCGGTGATGGGGGGCACATCGCTGGCGGTGCTCACCTATATCGGGTTCGACGGCATCTCGACGCTCTCTGAAGAGGCAAAAAATCCCCGCCGCAATATCATGCTGGCCACCGTGCTGGTTTGCCTGCTCACCGGGCTGCTGGCCTCGGTCGAGGTCTATGCGGCCCAGCTCGTTTGGCCGGGCGCTCAGAACTTTCCCGATGTGGACACCGCGTTTGTTTATGTTGCAGGCCGAGCCGGCGGACCTTGGCTCTTCGCGGTCATCAACGTGACGCTGCTGGTGGCCACGTTTGGTTCGGCGCTGGGCGCACAGTTGGGCGCGGCGCGCCTGTTTTACGGCATGGGACGAAGCGGCGCGCTGCCCAAAGGCTTTTTCGGGGCCATCGAGCCAAAGAGAAAAATTCCACGCAACAATGTCCTGCTCATCGGCGCCGTGGCACTGATTGGAGCGATGGTTTTGAACTTCGAGCGCGGAGTTGAGTTGCTCAATTTCGGCGCGCTGCTGGCCTTCATGGGAGTCAACATCGCCGCGCTGGTGCGGTATTATTTTCGCGAAGAGCGCAAGCGCTGGTTTAATCTTGCTTCCCCTATCCTTGGGTTCGTTATTTGTCTTGCGCTGTGGTTGAGCTTGAGCTGGCGTGCAAAGCTGCTCGGCATCGGGTGGATGATCGTTGGATTGGCATACGGCGCCTATAACACCCGAGGATTCAGGCGGGAGCTGATGGACTTCAATAGCCCGGATGGCGATTGACGAAGGCACGTGGAAGCGGGCACGAAATATCCCGATTATGGCTATCCCGGTAGATCCGAGTTGTACCGGAATGCGTGGGGCAGACGATCCCAAACGTGAAGCCCGACATCGACGCCGGCTCTCACGAGATCACTATAATCTGGTTCCATGCGAAGGCATAGGCCGCCCAATTTTGCAGGATATCTATGGTGCCGTGGCGCGCAGCATCTTTTGGCGAACGTAATCGAATTGGCAAACCCTCGAGCCAGATTTCGCCCTCATCGGGAGATTCTAAGCCGGCAAGGATTCGCATCAATGTCGACTTTCCAGATCCCTCGGGTGTCATCCGGTCAATGATCCGCCAGAAGAATTCGGAGCGAAGCCTCGATCTTGCTTAGATCGGTTTCGCCTTGGAACTCGAATCGCACGATTCCGTTGCGATCGATCAGGAGTGTCAGGGGCAAGCCCAGCACCCCTCCGAAGCGCTTTCCCAGCGAAGCATCACCCATGGCGACCGGGTAGTCAGGGTGCAGCGCGTTGACAACCCTACGAACTGGTCCCGGATAGTCGTCCATTGAGATACCGATTATCGCTAGCCCACTTGGCCCATATTGCTTCTGCCAGCGGGAAAACATAGGCATCTCGATTCGGCATGGCGCACACCAGGTCGCCCAGAAGTTGAGAAGCACAACCTTGCCACTCAGTTGAGCAGTATCGACACGTTGACCAGTGAGATCGCGCCGCACAAAACTTGGCGCCTTACGATTCACTAGCGATTGCGCGACGCTTGCCTGTGAATTGGCGAGCAGGACTGCAGTCAAGAGCAAAGCCGCAATCGCCCGTTGGAATGCGATTGTACTCGTTCTGCTTGCCCGCTCAATGCGCAACGGGATAGTCCTTGTTGACCCAATCGGTTCCGAAATTCTCAGCTATGTAGAGGACCTTCACGTTGGTGAACCCCATATCGTGAAGCCTTTTGTATGAGCTTCCCACATTGGGGCAGCGGGACCAGGGGCAGCAACCGCAATAGAGCACAATGAAGCTTGTCTTCAGCAGCGGCGTTACGCGATTCTGCAGCAGGTTCAATCCCTCGTCGCGTGACGCGGGACCTGCGTACTCCGAGCCCGGAATATGTGCCTGATCGAACATGAGGCGCGAGCCTACCTGCAGGATCAGCGGGCGGGCAGAACCAGTCGCGTTCAGGAGTGCTCTCAGTTCTTCTGGCTGGATCAGTTGACCTGTCGGAATGGTCGTTGCAGCCGGTGGGGTCGTGGTCTGCGAACGAGCCCGCACAGGAGATTGTAGTATCAGGAGTGCGAGAGCGAAGACAACTCCCGTCTGAGCGACTCTTCTCAATTTCATCGTGGAAGCTCCGACACCAAGTATAGTCCGTTCAGTATCCGCCGAAGTTGACAGGGTTCGGACCAATGAGTTTTCCCGCTTTTGGACTTCAGTCCCTTTACGACGACCACAAACACTGCTGCTTGGATAAGAACCACCGGCTCTTCCTCCCCGCCGAGCAAGCGAGCCGAGTTTTCTGTACAAAGAAACAACACGTTCTAGCGTGGTACCCGTCGTCCTCATGAGCACATCGTGATTTGAAACCTACTTATCACTGGCAGCACGTCGGGCCGCAACATGATTTCGCCGCAGGCTTGACCGCATAGACCTTGACGCTCGCCGCCGCTGAGTTCACATCGTATTCAGAAAGCAACGCGCTCAAGTCGTCATGCAGGGTTGAGGTAGCAGGCGCGCAGCACGATTCTTGAGCGATGGGAAAAGGGGATTTCGGATCCATCGCGGGAGAACAGCAGCCGGACTGATTCTCGACTTGGGTGTAGGCGTTCAGATCGGCGCCACTATCGACCACTTCGACATGGGCAAAACCGGCCTTCAGCAGCTCCGAACCGTAATCCTCAACGCGAATTGCGCCGGCGATGCACCCAACATAAGCGGCCAGACTCTTCGAAATCGCCTCTGGCAGCTCAGCCTTGAGGGCGATGTCGCTCACCGCAAGCCGGCCTCCCGGCTTGAGAACGCGGAAGATCTCCCGGAACACGGCGGGTTTGTCCGGCGCAAGGTTTAGAACGCAATTGCTGATCACGCAATCGACCGAAGCGTCTGGCAGCGGCAGGTTGTCAATTGTCGAGAGATGAAACTCCACGTTGGTGTAGTCACCGGCTTGCGCATTGGCGCGGGCACGTTCAATCATCGCTGGCGTCATGTCGATCCCAATGACTCGGCCCTTCGGGCCAACCATCTTGGCGGCCAGGAATACGTCAAGTCCGCCGCCGGATCCGAGGTCGACGACGACTTCACCGGGCCTGATGTGCGCCGTCGCGGTGGGATTTCCGCACGAAAGGCCCATGTTGGCCTCGGCCGGAATCGACGTCAATTCCTCCGCGGTATAGCCAAACGCTTCTGCAACCGCCCTCACGCCGGCATGATCGGTAGAGAGGTCGCTCTCCGCGGCTGCTCCATACTTGGCCTTGACTGAATCCAAGATCTGTTCTTCCATACTTCCTCCCAAAAACATATCCGCTTAAGCGACTATAATCTTGACCAATGGATTCGTCAATGCGAATATGTTTGAATGGTGG
>Ga0302140_10006805_pt1 | contig 14330 bp, 14 predicted proteins | sample I_Bog_E1_1_FD_202095 | JGI IMG/M metagenome (GOLD analysis project Ga0302140, IMG submission 202095) | Peat permafrost microbial communities from Stordalen Mire near Abisko, Sweden - I_Bog_E1_1 | ecosystem: Environmental > Terrestrial > Soil > Wetlands > Peat | place: Sweden: Abisko, Stordalen...
TTCAAACTGATTTCGTCGTCCACCAATCCCCTCCTCGCATTGTCTCCCCCATCAACGCCCTGCAATTCCAACTCCTGTAGCCGAGCTTGGAGGTCTGCAAGCTGTGAGGATAATCGCTCTGACTCTATCTCAAGATCATTTGCGGACTTTGCGATGCGGAACTTCTGTGTATCGAGAGTCGCAATCTCCGAGGCATGTGCAGTAGCCGAATGTGAGGCGATAGTTTCAAGGTGATGGTTGTTCAATGTTGTGAGTGTTCGGGAGAGTTCTGTTTACAGTCAGCGCTTGGTCTCCTCGCATTCTCTCGGAATCCGCACTCTTCAATGCACTCTCAGATTCTCGTACTCGCAGATCTCGAGCTTGCTGGAGAGTTGATAGCGACTCATTTATTCGTGAAACTGCAAGCTTGTCGGGCGTAATGTTGAAGTTGCCAATGGTGTGGTGGATGAGCTGTAGTTGTTAGTGTGGCACTGCTGCCGGTATTTGGGGTCCTTACGGTTGCTGGATCCTCGTCGAGAAGCATGTTTGCGGTTCTTACGCACTGAATATATTCGACTTATTGGGAGCAATGATTCAATGCGATGTTACAAAAGTGCGTCCTTCCTTTATCGATTGGAGAGTATTGTTCCGGAACAACGAGTTCCTTCCCTTTTTCGTTGCCGAGCAACCACGAAACCTTAATTTAGTGACGTCGGCCTCGGGATCACAAGCCACAGTGTCGACGCCACATGAGCTCGCTCGACCCATGAACCTTCAGCGAACCTCAAAGGTAAACCACATCGCAACTTCCCCCAAACACAAACTTCGAATGTCCATTTTCGAGAACATAAAGGACATCATGGGCTCCTCTCTTCCTTGTAAGTATGGCAGACACGTTCTTGGATACAAAACTCTACACCCATTTCGCCATCTTCCTTTATGCTCTCCGACTGGAAACAGCTATGCTAACGAAACGTGTGCTATTAGATGCTGCTGATGCAGAAAGGTCAGTCAACCTCCTCGAGAGAACCTCGCTCGCGATACCACATGTTCCGCCATTCTAGTACCAGATTTCGATGCTGACATTCCATCAGTCCACTCAAGCCGGCTGAATTACAGGTTCTACGATCACAATACGACAAGGAGGGAGAACATGTTGGAGTACAAACAAAGTTCAACTTCGCATGGGTAGGTTACTGCCTGAAGATTTTGCGATACATTCTTGCTAACACGATCCAAGGGCTTGATCAAATCGAATGCTCGTCAAGATCAACAAGAGGGTGTCCGCCTCCTCTCAGATATCTTCCGCACCTCTCCAGAACGAAGACGGGAATGCCTATACTACCTGGCACTGGGAAACTACAAGTTGGGGAATTATGGCGAAGCTCGAAGATATAACGATTTGTTGTTGGATAAAGAGCCGGCGAACTTGCAAGCAAGCAGTCTGAGGGAGCTGATCGACAATAAGGTTGCTAGAGAGGGTCTGATGGGTGTAGCTATTCTCAGCGGAGTTGCTATTGCTGCTGGAGTTGTGGGTGGGATGATCTTCAAGGGTGTGGGAAGAAGGACAAGATAATGCGGGGTAGTACAAGGGAGAGGATGAAGGAATGACTGATGGACTGGTCCTATATACCACTAGCAGCGAGATTTAATGTATTATCAATGAAGCCTTTCACCTCCCATCACTGGAAAAGTGGCACCAAATTCGATACACACGCCAAGGTTGACTCAAATTTGGATCCTATCCCAAAGGCGCGAAACTTTTGATAGAAGAACCAGAAAGAAAGCCATCGAACACGGGAATGGTCCGGACACGTTATCCATGTTTGCTAGAGTCCATATAAGTCACTCTCACTGGAGGGTAAACTGAAACACCGCCTGCACAGCCTCTATTTGCCCCTTCAAGTTACTGGCATATGCACTTTGGCTGGAGCTATCTATCGGCGACAGGGGTTATAAGCGATCACTTGTGCGTCACCCAGACCCTCTGCTCAGCTTGCTTCATTGACGACCACGAGATCTTCGATTTCCAGGCTCGCATCGAACATTTCTCCGCAGTATTCTCTCCTTTATCACCCACGATAAAATCATACAGCACAAGGTCTTCCACAGCTTCTTCAAGCACCCTCAAACCTCGATCTCTACACTTTCCGCAACCCCTCATTTGATTATCAAGCCGACGCCCTCCAAGGTTAATCGACGAGGCAGTTCGGAAGCTTGCGCCACACGACGAAGAGCGCGGCTTGTCATCCCCGATCACAGACCTCGCAGCAGCTTTGAACGAAGGCAAATACTACGTTCCGAAGACCCCCTAAATCTGACACTCTGGCGTTCCGAGCGATTCGAAATACAGGTCTGGCATTGAGTCTCGGTCTGACTGCCCTCGCCGCCTATCAGGGCATTCGAGACGCCATGGCAGACCACCCATCAGGCTCTGGTGGAAGCAGACACCTAGACGCTTCAGGCCCACGAGAAGTGGTGTATTGCCATCAGTGCGACCATGAGTGGTACCAAGATGAGAGCGGCTTGGTCTGCCCGAACTGTGAAGGCGAGATCACTGAAATCGTAAATTATTATGGCACGAGTTTTGAATTGGAAGATATTCTAACAGCCTCTCAGATCACAGCTGAAAGTGACCCTCGACCTGGCGGACCAACACAACCCCGCGACGATCCTCCCACCCCACCAGGCTTTCATAGCCTCCGCCACCACGATCCGTGGGGATCAGAAGAATATCCAGACCCAGGAGAAGCAGACATTGAAGAACACGTTACACATGGTCCAGGAGGCTCTGTGTTGTTTTCCAGAACAGTCAGGACTACTAATACCCCACGTGGATTTGGTAGCAGTCGACGACGCAGAGATCCCATGCCTCAAGAAGATCCCGACCTTGTCATGCGAGATTTCCAGAATATGATAGGAAACCTGATGGGTCCTGGATTTCGACATGGCCAGCCTGGCAGATCAGGCCCTGATACGCTGTTCACACATTATCCAAATGGCACAGGATTCAGGATAGGAGGAAATGGAGGACCACAAGTTATGGGAGGGCGCTTTACCTTTACCACAACCAGTCCCCTCCGGCCAAGGAATGCACATGGACCTCAGCCTGGAGGACCACCAATTGATGATCTAGCTACGTACGCCTCCCCTCCCCCTCCCGATTCCCCTAATGGCCGTTCCCTGCTTGTCATTAATATTAGAGCACCCCCTAACGAAATCCCTAGTATCATTGGAGGCCTACTTGGTGGTATAGGGGGACCTGCTGGCCATCATGCTGACGGTCCTGGGATGCCACCCACTTTCCAAGCTCTCTTCGCATCAATGCTCAACCCTGCGAATGCACGTGCTGGAGATGCAGTGTACACGCAAGAAGCTTTGGACCAGATCATCTCCACATTGATGGAACAGCACCCAACTTCAAACGCACCAGGCCCTGCATCCCCAGATGCGATTGCAGCACTCCCAAAGAAGAACCTGGACGAGAAGCTGCTTGGACCGGAAGGAAAGGGGGAGTGCAGTGTATGTATGGACGACGTGCACATCGGAGACGAAGTAGTTGTGTTGCCATGCAATCACTGGTTTCACGAGACCTGCGCAGGAGCTTGGCTGAGTGAGCACAACACTTGCCCAATTTGCAGGAAAGGGATTGATGGCGATGCTGCACAATCGAGTAGCCGGCGGGCAAGCCAGAGCACTCCTTCATCTCGAAATGATTTCAGATCTCGAAGACTGAGCTCCGCCAGAATGTCTCTTCGCCGTACCGATACCTCTGAATCTGCTAGAAATCAGGCACGATTAGATACGATCCGTGGTCTAGGAAGAGTCACACCGCCAGCAGAAGGAGATCCAGGAGAGCCGAGAAGATGGCCATCAAGTGGAGATACTCGAGGGCCACGAGAAGCCGATGAATATGCATCACGCATGCCAGGATCCTACCGACGACCGTCAGAGGTTAGCGAGACACACAGGAGAGGCAACACGAGTGGCAGTGACCGGTCGCGCGAATCAGACCGAGAACGACGAAGAAGTTCTCATTCAGGTTCAGGCGGTGGTAATGGTGGTGGAGGAGGCGGTCCCATGTCCTGGCTTCGGGATCGCTTGGGAGGCTCGCATCGACGGAACGACTAAATTCCTTTTCAACCTATTTGCGAGCTACGTTCATAGTGCTCATTGTTTTAATGACCTAGAATTCTCTTCTCAAGTCATCTCAAGCTGGGGTCTGTGATGATGATCTTCACGAAACATCCTATTTAATCTGTTCAGAGCGTTTGAGCATGACTGGCGTTTTCGGTCGTGGGGAAAGATTGCTTGTGAGCAATAGTGCTGGTTAGCTGGGGATCATTCAAGCGTGGAAGTAAGCAAGCAGGCGAAGATGAAGTCGTTTTCATTGTATTAATTGCGTGCTGCAAGCGTTGTTATGCAGCGACGCTGAGCATGACCGTTGAGATCTGCGGCGATATTTGAGCTTCAGGCAGATAAGTACTCAATACAGAGACCCTCGTTAATGCCACTGCAGAACCGTGCTCCCCTTCACTCATGAGTTGCATTATCTCGATCATTCTCACTGGTTCCTAGTCAGCCCTTGTGCCTAAAATTGTACATGTCTAAACCGTGAGGGGATTTCGTACCGATATCAGCCTTACCCCTGAGGAACAGCGGATCTTTCAGCAGCAAGTCCTCCCCGCCTTCCAATTTCGCCTCCTCTCGAAGTATGTTTCCAATGCACATCGCTTCCAAGAACGCCCTGTGATTGAACACCCACCATACCTTTGCCTCGCTCTCGAATAATTGAAACAGCAAGAAAAAAGAATTGATCGCATCATGTGCCGCCTCTAGAGCTCCCCTCACATTAACTGGCACCTCCGCACTCGCACTACTATGTAAGAGCATTACATTATGGAAATAATTGCTTGTTAAGAACAATGTCTGACGAACGATACGCTTGTTCGTTGCGCAAAGCTGGCCGATGGAATCTGCATCCCAAGAACGAAATATGTCTGGAAAAGAACGATATACAGCGCGGAAATCAGCGAGGAGTTTAGACTTCTGGCGGGGAGTAGCACATATGGGCAGGTCGAGTGAGCGAGGCGAGCAGATGGTTTCTTGTACGAGGTTCGCAAGTGTCCAGCAGCCGCGGATATAGGCCGTGTCCGTGGGGTTGGTGTTTGCGATTGAAGATGAATCGTCGATCAGGTCTTCGACGCTGACGTCCGTGTGGGTTGCAGAAGGCGGGAGAGAAAGGAGTACGGTGAGGAAAGTGTCTTGGAGGAGGACAGCTTGCCAGAGTTTCCGCCGTACTTGCTTCTCGAAAATGCTGGCGTTCGGACAGACAATATTTGGGTCACGGTGTAGGCCCATGGCATAGGCTTGTCGAATTAGAATCCCAGCGAATGCCCAACCGTCTGAGGCGTGGTTGTCATTGATGAGGAAGTAGGTGATAAGAACCATAGCTTGAATGGAGCGGACGGACGCTTTGTTGAGATATGAGCTCATTCGTAATGATTGATGTGCTGCGGAGACGTAGAACTCGGCGGTCTGTTGTCGTTCTCGGGGTGAGGTCGTTGTCACAAATTGGGTTCCCATTGCCAGCATAGAAAATGTCAAAGCGACGAGCGCACCGTCAACACGATTCTTTTCATCCTGAGGAAGGGACCAGAAATGCTCATAGTCCGCGTAGAAGGTTTGTCGATGTATCATTGGGTAGACGGGATCAACGCACTCAAAGTAGCGCTCCAGCAGTATATCTGCTTGCAATTTCTCAGGTAATACAGAGATAGTCTCTGGCAGACCTCCTTGGCATGTCCAATAATTTGCAAATGGGTGCTCGGAACCAATGCCGAAGACATTTGAAGCAGTGGGGTGCGAATATGGAACATTAGAGAGTAGGCCTGTAGATGAGGATGTTGAGCCTCGTGAAGCACTCCTCTCGAAAGGATTAGGAGCTTGCTTCGGACCCTCGAATCCATTTGTTAATGATGGCTTCTTTTTGGGTGGCTTGGTCATCCGCCTGGCATTACTGACAGAGCGATTCGTTTCCCTGACGCGAGTTAGTGTTGGGCCTACATAGGCCTGATTCGTGGACTCACTCCAGGATGTTTGCGACGACAGCATATTTACAATCTGTTTGTCTTTTTATACCTAGGCCATGGTGAGTTGAAGGCATGGAATATTCGTTTTATGACGACTCACAGGCAAGGCAGTGAGGACGACCTCTGTCGCACTATATTGTCTGTCAGTAGACTACTGCTGCTGTTTATGGAGACAACGTCCATGTTCGGAAGGATTGACACTCAGGAGAAATAAGTGAAGACGACTCCACGATCTCGCGAGTAAACTTGGCACAACACTTGTAACTTCTTAGAATTGAGCTGCATTGAGATGCATTGACAACGATAGTAGCATCAGGTAATGAAGTCTCTTAAAACAACAATCTGTCGAGCGAAAAATGAAAACTATTTCTCATCACCTAGACAGACTTCTGCCTTGCTGAAGAGTGGGTCATACCCCAGACACCATGCATTTCCCGCATGCCATTTTCTCTATTGCACACAATTCAGAAATTATGAAGAATGATCGACTGACCTTGGTTTTCCTTTCTACACACTCGAAGCATGATAAGGTAGGTTTGTTCCGCTTTTGCTTCTTCTTTGGCGGCTCCTGCAACGAGCCGTCTTCGTTCTTGATCGGGGATCCGAAAGCGCTGGTCTCGGTCGGCGTCGGCGAGATTGCAGTGTAAAGAGCCGGAAGGGCTGGGGCAATCTGATCCATGCTTTGTTTTCCCAGCTGCGGTGGGAACACAGTTTATCGGAGCGTGCGTAGCGGTTGATGGGAATAACGTCTGATTGCGGGAATATTGGGGTTTTGAAGGTCGTTCGGCTCTGGGATTTGCGGATTGCGGGGAAGAGGATCTCGTCATAATGGATGTTCCAAATTGAGCTCCGCCAGCTCCGCAGCTTCCGCTCCGGTTAGAGGACAGGGGGCGGAATCGCTTGGCGGGGCCTTCGCTAAAGTGCTTCGCGTCAACGCGTTCGCCAGACGCGTACCCGCTTCAGCAAGAGAGAACGACACGCCAATGATACCTTCAGATGGACTCGATATCGTCACCAACACTGCCCTTTACTTCGGACCCAGCATTGCATAATTGGGAAGAGGAACTGGACCCAATTGTTCTTCCTTCGAGTGCAGACTCGGACGATCTCGAAGCTCTCCATCTCGTTCAGCAGGAAACCATTGCGAGGAAGAACAAGGCAGGAGAAGTAATCCAGCATCGGGCTTGGCAACTCGGAGAAACTTTTCGCAGCGAGGCAGATTATTTAGAAGGTGCGCTGCTTTCTGTATTAAAATTCGAAGCCAATCGCTGATCAGGCCCTAGAAACTCCTGTGAGGTCAAAATCAACACCTCAGAACGACACCATATTTCCATCCTCTCCACCAACCTTCAAGATGCCACCTGTATCTTCTCCTATTTCGTATCCAGAAAGCTCCTCCCCACCGGCCGCCAAACGCCCACGGGCTACGAGGCCAGCAGATGTGCCGAAGTCGAAGACCATCAGTGGCTTCTTGGTTGAGGAGGATTCAGATGAAGATGATTTCGCACGGCAAGAGCCCGCGCCGAAGCGGAGGATGCTAGAGGGTTCCCGCTCTCAGTCTCCTGAGCGTCAAGTGACTGACTGCAACGAGAAAGAGGTGCAACTTCAGGAGTCCGGCAAAAGTGTTGATACCATACTGAACGCCATTTCCAATGGTGTGCCTGCGATTGTCGCCGCTCCCGACCAGGAAGATTCTGCGAGTCCTGTTGCAATGCCTTCATTTATCAGCAGGAGAATGATGAAAAGCTCCGATGTTGTGACCTGCTCTGGTACCACAATCTCGATTCAACCACGGAGGAAAACAGCTCCAGTCCCATTTGAGCAATTAGTAGCAGCAAGGTCAACCACGAAAGCTGGGCGGGCCAAGAAAAGCTACTACGGCATCGATATTCATGCTTTGATTGACGAAGCAAATAAGGGGACCGCCGACAAAGTCAAGAAAGCTCAAAGTGTGGCAGAACAGCCGTTACCATCAGTCGAGAAAACAGAAATTATCGGAAAACCACGGAGAACCCTCATGTGGACCGAGAAATACCGAGCTAGGCACTTCATGGATCTGGTTGGGGATGATCGTACACATCGACAGGTTTTACGATGGTTAAAGGCTTGGGATCCTCTTGTTTTTCCTAAGTCCGGAAAGGCAAAACCGGTAGTAACGAAACGGCCGGGGGCGGAGGCAGAAGAGGAGAAGGCACACAGGAAGATACTCCTTCTGACTGGACCTCCCGGTCTTGGCAAAACTACTTTGGCGCATGTCTGCGCAAGACAAGCAGGTTATGAAGTTATGGAAATCAATGCAAGTGATGAACGAAGTCGAGATGTCGTTAAGGGAAGGATTCGGACCAGCGTTGGCACAGAGAGCGTCAAGACTGGCTCAACCATAACAACCAAGTCTGGTCAAGTCAAGAAAGTTGCCCATCCCTTATGCGTCGTTGTGGATGAGGTGGATGGAGTTGTCGGTGGCTCTGGAGGATCTGGTGAAGGAGGTTTTATCAAAGCTCTGATTGATCTTATTCTTCTGGATCAGAAGAACTCTACAGCAGTTGGTCCCACCCAGAACCGGAAAAAGAAGAAGGGAGATGACTTCAAGTTGATGCGACCTCTAATTCTAATTTGCAACGATGTATATCATCCATCTCTCAGACCTCTTCGTCAATCCAGCTATGCGGAAATCATTCATATTCGGAAGCCTCCACTGGATGCAGTCATAACCCGTATGAAGAATGTGTTCGAAAAAGAAGGAGTTTCCTGCGACAGTGATGCAGTCCGAAGACTGTGCGAAGCTACTTGGGGAGTCAATGCAACAGAATCTCGTAAAGGTCGAGAAGGGACTGGAGAAGGCGATCTTAGGGGCATCATGGTGGTGGGAGAGTGGGCTGCAGGGAAGCTGAAGTCTTCCACGAAGGACGGCACTGCACGATTGACGAGAAAATGGGTTGAGCAAAACATGATGGCTGATCTCTCACACGGCGGAGGTGGTGCTCGTGGAGTTGGACGAGGTGGTGCCAAAGAGGTGGTGAATCGAGTCTTCCTCGAAGGAGCTGGATTTCCGAAGACAGGAATCGTCAATCCGGTTCTTGATATCACGGACGATCAACCGAAAACTCAGTTGGGTGTCGCTGAGTTGGCGAAGAGGGCTGGAATGGACAGGTTGAGAGAAATGGTTGACACGAGTGGGGATATCGATCGTATTGTGACCGAGATTTTCAGCCAGTATCCAAGTCAACCCTTCAACGACGACTCGATATTGTCGAAACCTGATGCAGCCTACGAATGGCTGCATTTCCACGATACTTGCTCTCATCAAGTTTTTATGAACCAGGACTTTGAGCTTTCACCGTACTTAAGCCAGCCTGTTCTTGCATGCCACCACCTCTTTTCGTCTCCTGCTCGACACTATTTTGGTGGATCTAATGAACAGAAGAAATGGGGAGAGGATGAGGAAGTAGAAGATCCCCTTCCATTTACCGGACCCAGAGCGGATTATGAAGCCCATGAGGCGGAAAAATCGAACCGGGCAACCATTCTCGCACTCCAGGCTAGCTTAAATGCTACCTTACTGAGGAGTTTCAGAAGCCCAGAGGACATTGCCACAGACTTATTGCCATACTTAGTCAGGATGCTTACCCCTGAGATCAAACCCATAATTGTTGGAGGAAGTGGCGACCAGAGAGGAATTGCAAGTGTGAGGAAAGAGGCCGAGAAGGCAATGGTCAAAAGATCCGTGGACGTCATGGGAGCCGTCGGTGTTATCTTTGAGCGTGGTAAGCTGGAGGGAGAATTCGGAAGCAGAACAACTCAATGGGTGTATCGGATGGAACCGTGAGTCTTGTCCTTCTGCCACATCTACAGACCACTAACATTCTCAAGGCCATTGGATACACTGGTCACCTTTGAGACTGCATTATCCTCCGTGGGAGCACATGCTCCTGTAAGATATGCTGTTCGCCAAGTACTGGACCAGGAATACCAAAAGAACATCATCATTCGCGAGAATGCAGCCAGACAGGCTCGCTACAAAGCGGGAAACCCCGACGACGATGTCGAGTTTTCGATAGCAAACAAAGAGAATAAAGGACATCACGCTCAGGAGCGTGTCCTAGGTGCGAAGAAAGACTTCTTCGGAAGAGTTATCAGAGAGGAGATTATGCCTCTTGGGGAGATTGATGGAAACGCTCAAGCAGAGACGAAGGTGGGCAAGAAGAAGGATAGTAAAGACGATAACAAAGTTTGGGTCAGCTTTCATGAAGGTTTCTCAAATGCCGTTAGGAAACCCATCACGATTGACGAGTTGTTAAGAGGATTGTAGATAGCCAGATAGATAATATGATTGCGTGAGTATAACAGGATATGAACTCTCCTTGCTCTTGATGACTACTACAGGTACTCAACCAGCACTTTGGGTGTTACTTTACTTCGCTTCAACTTGCTTTCCCCGCACTTTTGCTTTGACCCTTCCCATGCCAGCTCCATCATTCCTTATGGATTTGACCTATCTGCTGGTTCTGTTACAAAGCATGAATAAGTTCTTAGTGATCGGCAAGCTTCATGCAGGAGCTTGTGGATCCCCTCAAAAGCTCGAGGCCGTCATAGACTTCCCGCATCTAGGCCCTTAAGGCCGTGCTTCTCATTGGACATCACGACAACTGCAAGTACCTGAATCAGGAACCATCGCCAGCACTTACATGTATCTAGCAGCACGCACGCATCGCGGGGTCTTGGAGCCCCACATGAAGTCATGGGCATTTAGCTGAAGAAACTAAGTATAATAGAGCTTCTAAACCCCTCTTTGAAAGTTGAAAAGCTACTAGCTATCTTGTATCGAAGAAACCTCAGTCAGTCTGAAATCATGAGCAAGCCCATCACTCTCTACGGCCACGGTAATTGCCCATCTGATATTAGAAAATCCGCACTGACACCTCTCAGCTTCCGGCCCAAACCCCTGGAAGGTGGCAATCATCCTCGAGGAGCTCAAAATACCTTACAACACGAAATACATGGGTAACTCCCCCTTTACTTCCCTTCCCGAGCCCCAATTGACCCAGTTTCGCAGACATGGGTGACCTCAAGAAACCCCCTTTCGAGAAAATCAACCCCAACGGCCGCGTCCCCGCCATCGTGGATCCTAACACCGGCATTTCGCTCTGGGAATCTGGCGCCATTATAGACTACCTGATCGAGACCTACGATAAGACGAATTCCTTGACTTATACCAATTCTCCTGAGAAGTATCAGGTGAAGCAGTGGCTGCATTTCCAGATGAGTGGCCAGGGACCGTATTTCGGACAAGCTGCTTGGTTTGTAAAGTTCCATCCCGAGCAGGTTGCGAGTGCGCAGGATAGGTATAAGGATCAGATCAAGCGGGTTTTGCAAGTGCTGGATAAGCATTTGAGCGCTACTGGAAAAGAGTATCTGGTGGGTGATAAGTGGTAAGTGCTCTCTTAGCTCGTGCTGAAGAGGATACTGATGTGTGTCAGCACTTATGCCGACTTGTCATTCGTCACTTGGGATATGATGATCCCTTGGATCTTTGGTGATGAGGCTGAAGGTCTCCAGATTGAGAAGAATTACCCTAGCTACTACGCTTGGAACCAGAGACTTATGCAACGTCCATCTGTGCAGAAGATAAGTCAGGATAAGCAGAAGGCTATGTCAGGGAAATAGGGTGACCAGAATATTTTGAACAGAGAAGAGTCAAAATCAATTTTATAGATCAACTAGAAATAACTTGAACAACGAGTGAGATGCTACACGAGAACAACAACAATATCGTTACCACTCATCCAAGAACGCATTAGCTTGCTTTACAAACTCTTCGGGGTGCTGGAACATGAATCCGTGTCCCGAATCGGGGTAGATCAGCAACCAAGCATTGGGAAGCTTCTGAGACACCTGAAAACTATTAACTGTTGGAACCATGATGTCTCTGTGCCCCTGAGCCACCAAAACAGGAATTTTGATGTCTGCCAGACGGTTGTAAGTGCCTTCCGCAGCATTTGCAACGTCCCCTGCCTTGGTCAAGGCTGCAATCGATGCCATCATCCCGGCACCTCCATCCATCATTCCTTCAGAGACATAACCTTTTCTCTCTTCTCCTGATGACTCCTTGTTGCGTTCGTGGATTCGGTCCCACCAGCGACGCCCAGCTGCTTGGCTCGTCTCGGTCGGTTCAAAGAAGAGGGATTGAAAATTGTCGAGATCAGGCACTGGTCCAAATGCATGTTTATGAACTCCTTCGTCAGTCCTTCCAGCCTCTAGGCCTGGGCCTGCAGTTGCGGTTGTGCCAGCCAAGATCAATTTCCGGACAAGACCTGGTCGGCCATTGAGTCCGATGAGTGGGGCAACCACCCCTCCGAGGTTGAATCCCAAGACATCAACCTCTTTGATCTGGAGAAGTTCGAGAAATTCGATGATATGAGCCGCCATAGCGTTTATGTTATCGTCGACGGGTCCAGAACTGTGACCGACACCAGCGTTGTCGAACAGGATGACTTGTCGATGCTTCGTGAAGTTGTCAATGAGAAGTGGATCCCAGTGGTCGATGGTGCCTCTAAAGTGCATCAAAAAAAGCAGCGGGACACCGGTCGAGGGGCCAATAATACGGTATGCCAGCTGGATTCCATCACGGGTAGTGACAAATTGAGTTTTGACGTTTTGGACGGTGACTTGGGTCATGGTGACTGTAGTTTAAAGGTTTTTTCAACTTGATAATATCAGGGTCGAATAGAAAAAACTGAAAAGGGCTTGTTTTTGGAATGAAAATTGCTTTCGGACTGCTAACTCTGCCCATTATATAGTTTGAAGGCCTTGCCTCCACTGAATGTTGAACGCTGTGTATATCCGGGATGAATAATAAAGTTTGATTGAAACCACAATTCTATACTTCCACATTATCTGTGACTACTCTTCAACCCCGCGCTTTTGTGTGTAACATGAGCAAGGGTGGTGCCTACGGCCGAGTTCGGTGGGGCGTGAGGTAAGTAAATGCGGTTGCAGAGGTGATTTTCATGTGAGCACCTCCTATACTGACAAACCACTGGCCAACGGGCCTTAAGGTGTGGGTGTTACTAATTGTAGGCGGCTAAGTATGCTGTACTGCTCGGCGCTTGAGTACCAGATCAGTAATCAAACTCGTTCCCCTGGCTTCACAGCAGCCGAGGGTATGTTGCAGCAATGAGCAAAATGGGCCAACCAAAACCTGGCTTTTCACTGTCGAAGGGAACTGTTTCTGTGAAATTAAGTATATTGAAATGCCATTACATGCCTTGTTGTTCCCAAATTTCACTTGCATAGGAACAGGCAATGGCAATTGGCAAATGATTCTTCGCAATCATCCTCAACCGTCAAACCTCCGACCTAGTGTTCTTGGCAGAATTAGACACTATGAGTGCCAATGAAACACTGCTTATAGATACACTCTTGGTGGTTACTGGGAGAGTGTTTGCGAAAGCGGAAGGTGTTGTTGCTAGAACGGAGGAGACGGCGGCTGACGATGGCACATGTGAAGCTCTAGAGATTGATGTATCATGCGAGCTTGCTGGGCAGATATCTAAGTCAGGCTAAGATGAATTCGATGTCAAATCACTACCCTTTATGGAAATGCCGTTGAAGCAGAGGCCCCTCCAACTCGGTACAGCCATCCGGATATAGGATCTAGCACACCGCAGTGGTAATCAGCTCCGTTTTATGTCGCCGAAAATCTAAGCAGGAACGGTCAGGGCGATATCATCAAACACCTGGCAACATAGAACCAGCAATTTATCAGTACTTCCAATCAGAAGTGGACCATGAGTCACTTAAAAAACCATACTGTGGCGTGATAAAGTGCAAGATTCCTAGAATCGGACTTGATCCCATAAGCAATATTGTGCCAAACCTGCTTGCCAAGCTGTTTCCTATTGGGAAGTTGCATCGATCACTCATGTAAGGGTGAGATCACTTACGGCTGACTCTCCACCGGCCCAGCCAGCCGTCGTCTCGCTAACGTGACTCTGAAGGAAAGATATTTGTGGTTCCCAGAAATTGTTCGCAGCCTCGGCGGCCAGCCAAAGCAGGCTGAAGTGGCAGAAGATAGTCCCCATAAAGATGGAAGCTGAAGATCGGATGATGAGCTCGATCCGTCTCATGGTCTGACCATTCCACTAGGACCAAATCCAGTACGCTGGACATGCGGATGTGGTAATGAAAGGAGGAGTTGGAGACATCACGTTCTCGGAGCCGTGCTTTTAACATTGAGTACCTTGCTCTCAAACGTGGAAA
>Ga0302140_10006806_pt1 | contig 14329 bp, 15 predicted proteins | sample I_Bog_E1_1_FD_202095 | JGI IMG/M metagenome (GOLD analysis project Ga0302140, IMG submission 202095) | Peat permafrost microbial communities from Stordalen Mire near Abisko, Sweden - I_Bog_E1_1 | ecosystem: Environmental > Terrestrial > Soil > Wetlands > Peat | place: Sweden: Abisko, Stordalen...
CGAGGGTCGGGTCGTCGAGGCGGATGTCGTCAATGGTCAGGCCCGCCTGGCTCAGGGTGCGTTCGACTTCGATGCGGGCGGCGGCGGGGTCCGGGGCGAGAAGATCGAGGCGGTCGCCGAAACGCTGAACGTCTATGATTTGTTTTCCGGCGCCGGAGATGGGGTGAAGAAGGCTCTCGGCGAGAGACAGATTGCCGGTGCGAAGTTCCATGCGTTTCGAATGAAGGCGGGAGCGCAACTCAGCGGGAGTGCCCAACTGGCGAATCTGGCCCTGATGCATGAGGGCGACGCGATGGCACCGCTCGGCCTCATCGAGATAGGGAGTAGCCAGGAGGACGGTGAGACCTTCCGCGGCGAGGCGTGCGAGGGTGTCCCAGAACTCGCGGCGTGAGACGGGGTCGACGCCGGTGGTGGGTTCGTCGAGCAAAAGGACGCTGGGTTCGGGGACCAGGGCGCAGGCCAGCGCGAGTTTCTGTTTCATGCCGCCGCTGAGACGGCCGGCGAGGCGATCGCCGAACTGATCCATGTTGAACATGCGCAGGTAGCGCTGGCCTCGCTCTTGAATGTCGTCGGGGGGCACGCGGCGCAGATCGCCGATGTAGCGGATGTTTTCGATAACGGTGAGGTCGGGGTAGAGGGTGAAGGCCTGAGTGAGATAGCCGGTGTGGGAGCGAGCTTCGCGGGCGGGCTGTCCGAATACGGAAGCTTCGCCCGAGGTGGCTTCCATGACACCGGCGAGGATTTGAAAAGTAGAAGTTTTGCCGGCGCCGTCCGGGCCGATGAGGCCGAAGATCTCACCGCTTTTGATCTCGAGATCGATGCCGCGTACGGCCTCGATGGTTCCATAGCGCTTAGTGAGCGCATGAACGGCGATGGCGGGCGCGGCTGTGGCGACGGCCGGCATCTATTTATTGAACTGGCCGGCGGGCCATGCGGAGCCCTGAACCAGGATTTCGCCATCGGCGGGCATGCCCGGCTTGGCGAAGCCGAGAGCGCCTTTTACGAGCAATTTCACACCAACCACCTGCTTCACGCGGTCATCGCGGAAGTAAGTGTTTTCCGGGGTGAAGGTAGCTTGCGGATCGATGCGCTGAACTTCGGCGTCCACCGGCTGGCTCGGGTTGGAATCGAGGTAGATGCGAGAGGGCTGGCCGATCTTCACCTTGCCGATTTCGCCTTCGGGCACATAGCCGCGCAGATAAACCTTGCTGAGATCGAGAAGGGTGACGATGGCGGTACCGGCCTGGACGACTTCGCCGGGTTCGGCGGCGCGCGTGATGATGGTGCCGTCGAAGGGGGCGGTGATGATCAGGTCCTGCCGGTTATCTTCGGCTTCGGCGAGTTGAGCTCGTGCCTGAGTGGCGGTGGAAACAGCGGCATCCACTTCACCCTGTTGCTGATTGATTTGTTTACGCACGGTGGCAGTCTGGAACTGGCGAATGCCGGGATTCGCGAGGTTGGCCTGAGCGGTGGTGAGAGCGCCGCGGGCGGCTTCGACTTTACGGCGGGACGCAGCGACGGCGGCAATCTGTTGATCTGCCGTGGCAATAGCCTGAGTGGACTGGCGTTCGGAAGCGGCGCCGGTCTTCACCAGTTTCTGGTAAGCTTCGCGATCGAATTCGGCGATCTTGAGAGAGGCTTGCTGCTGAGCGAGTTCGGCTTCGGCGGAGGCAATGTCGGCCTGGGCCTGGGTGACGCGGCCCTGGGAATCGACTTTCGATTGTTCCTCCTGCAGGTTGTCCTGCTGGATCTGCTGTTCATACACGGCGATCTGGTCGCGGGCTGACTTGACGCGGGCTTCGGCCTCGGCGAGAACGGCTTTGGCCTGGTCTTCGCGGGCACGGATCTGGGCGTCATCGAGGGTAGCGATGATGTCTCCGGCTTTGACCTTGTCACCTTCGCGGAAGCGGATCTCGATGATGCGTCCGGCGGTTTTGGGTGAGATGGAAGAGTCATCGCCTTCGATGCGGCCGCTCACGGCAACGATGCCGGCGGGGAGGGCCGGCGTCGAAAGGAACTGACGCCAGATGAAATAGCCCGCTACACCGAGCACGATGAGGAGCAGGGGAAGAAACTTCTTGCGGGAGGGCGCGGGCGGCGCTGTTTTGATATCGGCCATTATCGACTTCCTCGGGTTTTTTTCTTCAGAACGTTCTTCGGAGAGTTCTTCAAAGATGCTTTTTGCAGGGGGGGAGGATTCCTGGATTTTGTTTTCATGTGTTCAAGACCGGCGAGTGAGAACGCCGTGATGTGTTCTGAAATTTGAGCGATGCGCGCTGGAGTCATGGCGAGTTCGGGCCAGAGCTGGGCGATCATATTGCGGCCGTGCGAGTAGTGGACTACCTGCGAAATGATGCTGTGGGCGGCGAAGCGGGTGTCGTCGTGATCGGGAGGCAGTCCGATTATGGCGGCGACGGCGGCGCGAATTCCATCGTAAACGGGGCGCGCGGTCTCATTGATGACGATGGAGATGGCGGGTGTTGGATGGGCTAGTTCGTGGGCCAGAAGGCGGAAGTGCCAGGCAGGGCGGTCGGCGCTGAGGATCTTCTGCAACATGGCGTGAACGGTCTGGCGGATGATCTCTGCGGGGGCGGCGCCCGATTCACCGCCGGCATTGAGCGCAGCCTGAATCAGGGTGGTGGGAGCGCCGATGGAGAGGCGGAGGACTTCGGTGTAGAGCTCCAGTTTGTCGCCGAAATGGTAGTTGACGAGAGCGATGTTGACGCCGGCGCGTGAGCAGATTTCGCGTACGGTGGCGCCCTGGAAGCCGGATTCGGCGAAGACCTGGCCGGCGGATTCAATGAGACGCGACCGGGTGTCGTCAGCGAGGGCGGGGGCGGCGGGAGTGACTCTCGCGGACATAAACAGTAGTTTAAAACAACTGTTTAACTTATGTCAAGCGAAGGCTCAACGGGGAGAATGGGGGAATGATGAGCCAGTAGAGCGATGCGTCGAGGTACGCTGGTACGTTGTCAAAGCGCGCGCGTGCCCGGGGTGCGGAAAAGACCGCAACGGCATTTCGCCCCGGAACTCCATCGCCGCCTTGACGTGACCCAGATGGTAGCGCATTTTGCCACACTCAAGACCTTGTCCTAAAGCGCCTATTCTTGACGTTCTCCAGCAAGAGGTTCTTATCTACGGCCTTGTCTGAAGTGACCAAAGAGGAAACCGTCGCCAGTGAACGTGCGCCGTCCTCGAAAGTTCCCTTCTTGTTATCCGCGTCCCTCATCCCAGCACTGTATTTCCACGCGATCATGTCGCAAACGTCAAAACGATGGTAGACCTCTGTCGAGAGAGCCGCACCACCGTTGAGTGTTCGACAATGTTGAACTTAGGCTTTGTGCACCTCTGTTATGGGTGCGTCAGGTATATTTACTCTTTCTTCTTCCCTCATTTCTTGCCAGTACGGGGATTCGCAGCTTGCGAAATTCGCATTTTGCGAATATGCTGGAGTTGGAAAGACATGGGTACGTTTGAATCTCACCACGTTGATGTCGAAAGGGGCTGACGTCTGCACATCATCAGTCGCAAGAAACTGCTGGAGGCAGGGAGAAAGCACAGTGGAGTCGTAGAGGCTTTGGATGCCTGGTACAGGACGACGAAGTCAGCCAGGTGGGTGGATTTGGCGGAGATCAGGAAGACTTATTCGAGCGTCGATGGGGTTCCCTTTGGTGGTAGAGTTTATACCGTTTTCAACATCTGCGGGAATAGATTTCGCCTGATCGTGGAAATCAACTACAGGACAAAGCGGGTTTTCATAAGACACGTGCTTACGCATGCAGAGTACGACAGGGAGGGTTGGAAAAAATGAGCGCTACCTCTGAAATCATCGATGAAAAAGAATATGCGGGGCTGCTGGTCAGCGCGCTGCCCCATGTCATCCACACGGAAGAAGAGAATGAACGATGCACAGCCGTCCTCGAAGCTCTCGACAGGCGTGATGATTTGAGCCCTGAAGAGGCGCGGCTTGCGGAACTTCTGACACTTCTGATTGAGGACTTTGAAGACGGAACCTACGCTCTGCCGCCAGCCTCGCCAATTGAAATCGTCCGCCACCTGATGGAGTCCAACGGGTTGAGGCAAGTGGATATGGTTGATATTTTTGGAACTCCGAGTGTGGCTTCCGAGGTCCTGAACGGAAAACGTGAACTCGCTAAAGCACACATAGAGAGACTAAGCCAGCGGTTCAATGTCTCGCCTGCGGTGTTCTTTGCTCCCGGTTTACGTGAAACTCGATAAGGTCATAGATTTCCCGGTTCGATAGATCGAATGGTTTTCCCGTTGAACGGACGATTGGGGGATCGAGGCGGAGGCGCGTCTTCGGTTTTTGTGCGAGTTCTGCCGCTACCGTTTGTTCGATGCTTTGCAGCATGAGCCGACGAGCTGAACACCCTTTGTGGGCGGCGAGCTCGTGTATCCGACGATGGAGGTCGCGCGGGAGATCGAGGCTGACGCGGACGGAATCGCTCCTCATGAGGTTATGATCGCAGGTCAGCCTTTTGCGATAACATGGCGCAGATGAGAGGCTGCGGCGCCGTGAACGTCATGCTACTCGGATTCCTGCTGGCCGGTTCGATCGGCATCGGCTGGGCACAGACCGCCGCTTCTGCGCCGCGTGCCGAATTTGAAGTTGCCTCCATCAAGCCGAATAACGGTATCGACGAAAAGCCTGGGATGACGGTCCTGTACGGCGGACATCTCACAGCTCGCTACATGAGCGTGCGGATTCTTATTGGAGCGGCTTATGACATCGACGAGAGTTTTCAGATCTCAGGAGGTCAGCGCTGGACTGAGACGGAACGGTACGACATCTCCGCGCAGGCTCCGGGAGATGTGCCCACAAGTTCTTTCGAATGGCGGCGACCGATGCTGCAGTCGCTGTTGGCGGAGCGTTTCAAACTTGCGCTGCACCGCGAGATGAAGGAAGTTCCGATCTATGAACTGGTCGCGGCGAAGGGCGGAATCAAGATCGCGGCATCGAAGCCTGGCGCCTGCATTGTGGCGGACCCGCAGAAGCCGCGGTTAGCCGGTCCGGGCGAGGCGCCGCCGCGTTTCTGCGACAACCTTCATTTTACGAAAGGCGGGATCGAGGCGGTCGGAGTCGACATGACGCGGCTAGCCAACGCGCTGGCGGCTATTTTGGGCCGACCCGTCGTCAATAAGACTGGGTTCGCGGGAATTTTCGACATCCACATGGAATACGCGCCGGTTGAGGTATCGGGTGGCTCCGCGGATTCGTCGGCCCCATCCCTATTTACCGCGTTGCAGGAACAGATGGGGCTGCGACTCGAATCGGCCAAAGGTCCGGTTGAGGTTTTGGTTATCGACCACGTGGAGCGGCCGTCGGAGAACTGAGTAAGGCAGGCGAGTTGCGCTCGCCCGAACAGGCTGAAGCCTATTCCACAAGTTCGATCCAGCGGTGACGGTCCGGTATGCGGCCGAACTGAATGCCTTGCAGTTCGGTGTTGAGTTTGCGGCTGATTTCGCCGGCGGCGCCGTTGCCGATAGTGACGCGCGAACCGGATTCGAACATCAGTTCTTTGATGCCGACTACGACAGCGGCGGTCCCGCAAGCGAAGACCTCGGTCATGTGGCCGGAGCGAATTTTGTCGGCGGCTTCGTCGATCTGGACCGGCTTCTCTTCGACCGCGATGCCGAGATCGCGCGCCACCTGAATGACGGAATCGCGGGTGATGCCGGCGAGGATGGTGTCGTGCAGAGGCGGAGTGTAGAGCTTGCCGTCCTCCACGAAGAAGACGTTCATGCCGCCCAGTTCTTCTGCTGTGCGATTGCCTAATGGGTCGAGGAAAAGCACTTGCGAGCAGCCGTACTTCTTAGCCTCTTCGATGGTGCGCAGGCTGATGGCGTAGTTGGCGGCGGCTTTCACATCGCCGGTTCCGCCGGCGGCGGCGCGCGTGGTGGTTTCAGCAACGAAGACTGTCACAGTACCCACTTCGCCGGCGGCGGCTTCCTTGAAATATCCGCCGGAGGGAAGGGCCAGAACGAAGAACAGGAAATCATGCGACGCGTGAACGCCGATGGAGGCCTCGGTCCCCATCATGGTGGGACGCAGATAGAGGCTGCCGGGCTCGGACGGAATCCACTGGATCTCGGTTTTGACGAGCGCTTTCACGGCTTCCACGAATAGTTCTTCATCGACGGAGGGCATGGCCATACGCTTCGCCGAGCGGGCGAAACGGCGGGCATTGTCGTGAGGGCGGAACAGCGCTGTCTTGCCGTTGGCCCAGCGGTAGGCCTTCATGCCTTCGAAGATCGACTGGCCGTAGTGCAATACGACGGCGGCGGGATGAAGCGAAATGTTATGCGAAGGTTCGACGCGCGCGTTTTTCCATGCACCGGCGCTGTAATCGGCGACGAACCAATTGGGAGAGAAAGTCTTGCCGAATTCCAGCCGGGCGGGGTTGAGATCTACTCCGGCGGGGGTGGACGGCGAAGCATCGATACGGATTTCCAACGTGGAAGACTGACCCATATCTCAGTTTAGTATGATGCTGCGCGGGGTTTAGTATAGCTGTAAGCTATGAACCCGAAAATCGCAGCCGTGATTCCGAAAATCGCCGCCGGCGCTGCTCTCCTGATGCTGGCATCCTGTACGGCGCACGCGCCTGTGGCGGATCTGCAGAAGGCCGACGCCACCATTACAACTAATTCACTGCTGGGCGAAATCAAGACACTTTCGTCCGACGATTTCGAAGGGCGGAAGCCGGGATCGGAGGGCGAGAAAAAGACGCTTGCCTACCTGCAACAGCAATTCCAGGCGATGGGTTTAAAGCCGGGCAATCCGGACGGGACGTGGTTGCAAAAAGTGCCGCTGGCGGGGATCACATCGAAAAACGACTTCAACATTTCCGTAAAAGGTGTGAAGCTGCCACTCACTAATCTGAAGGACTACGTGGCTTTCTCGCCGCAATACGTTCCTGAGGTGTCGGTGAAAGACTCGCCGATCGTGTTTGTGGGCTACGGGGTGGTGGCTCCGGAATATGGCTGGGACGACTATAAGGGCGTCGATGTCAAAGGCAAGACGATCCTGATGCTGATCAACGACCCGGCGATTCCCGATCCGAAAGACGCGTCGAAGCTGGATCCGAATATGTTCAAAGGCAGCGCGATGACTTACTACGGGCGCTGGACTTACAAGTACGAAATAGCGGCCGAGAAAGGCGCGGCGGCGGCGATCATCATTCACGAGACGGGGCCGGCGGGGTATCCGTTCGAAGTGGTTTCGGGCAGTTGGGGCAAGGAGAACTTCAGTAATCAGCGGCCGAATAATAATACGGATCGCGTGCCGGTGGAGGCATGGATCACTTATGACAAGGCGGCGGAACTGTGCCGGTCGGCCGGTCTGGATTTGGCGGTACTGAAAAAGGCGGCGATCCAGAAAGACTTTCAGCCGGTGACGTTGAAGGGCGCGACGGCCAATATCAAAATCGAAAATACACTGCGCAAGATCGATTCGAATAATGTGATTGCGAAGCTGGAAGGCAGCGACGCGGCACTGAAAGATCAGTATGTGATCTATACGGCGCATTGGGATCACTTCGGCAAAGACACGGCGCTGAAGGGCAATCAGATTTACCACGGGGCGCGGGACAATGCGTCGGGAACAGCCGGGTTGCTGGAGATTGCGCGGGCGTTTACGCAGCTCTCGCCGGCGCCGAAACGCTCTATCCTTTTTCTGGCGGTGACGGCGGAAGAGCAAGGTCTGCTGGGTTCGGAATACTATGCGGAGAATCCGCTTTATCCGCTGAAGAACACACTCGCGGATATCAATATGGACGAAGTGAATGTGTGGGGGCCGACGAAAGATATAACGATTGTGGGAATCGGTAACTCAACGCTGGACGATACTGCGGCCGAGATACTCAGGACTCATGGGCGTACTGTAACTTCCGATCCGGAACCGCAGAAGGGACATTTCTACCGCTCGGATCATTTCGAATTCGCGAAACAGGGAGTGCCGGCTTTCGATCCCGATTCGGGTACTCAGTTCATCGGGAAACTGGCTGATTATGGGCAGAAAATGCGGGATCAGTTCGACGCGAACGATTATCACAAGCCGTCGGATGAAGTGAAGCCGGATTGGGATTTGACCGGCGCGGTGGATGACTTACGAATATTCCTCGAGATGGGCTATAACATCGCCGAAGGTGACAAGTTCCCGGAGTGGAAGCCGGGCACGGAATTTAAAGCAAAGCGCGACGCGATGATGAAATAATAGTTGCATCCGGAATGGGTATACACAGCCACTATCTGCACAATGGCGTCATAAAAAAATCCAGTGAAGCAGGTCTGTTCGTGGGGCAACTGGGGCTGTTGTCCGGCTGGGGAATTTTCAGCACGCTGCGGGTGGCGGAGGGTGCGTTGTTCGCGTGGGAGCGGCACTGGGCGAGGATGTCGCGCGATGCGGCACTTCTGAACGTCGCAATGCCGGCCGATCGGAATGCGGTGGAAGAAGATCTGCTGCGGCTGATTGAAACCAATGGCGCGCAGAACGCGACGCTGCGCATTTCGATTGTGCGCAACGGCGGCGGCTTTCTGGAAGGCCCCTCAAGCGGGCTGCCCAGCGATGTGATTGCAGTGACGGCGAACTCGAAAAGTTGGGGTGAGAGTGTGCGGCTCACAATACAGCCTAATGCGCGGTTTGCCGCGGGCGAATTTACCAGCGCCAAGATGCTTTCCTGGGCGCATAACCTGCGTTGGGTGGAACGCGCGCAGAGTGAAGGCTTCGACGAAGTGCTTCTTCTGAATGAGCACGGGCGTGTGGCCGAGTGCACTTCCGCCAATATATTCGCGGTATCTGGCGGAGAGGTCGCTACCCCGCCGGTGAGTGAAGGCTGCCTGCCGGGAATCACGCGCCAGGTGTTGATCGAAGAAGTACGGGTGCCGGGCATTCGTTTCGTGGAACGCAGCCTGACGCTCGATGAATTGTGCCAAGCCGATGAAGTGCTGATTACTTCCACCACGCGCGGGTTGCTGCCCGTGCGCGAGATTGCGGGCAGGGAACTCAATCGCAGGCATGCGGTGAGTGAGCTTCTGTCACGGGCCTTTCGAACTTTTCTCTCCGAGGATATAGGGCGCCGCCGCCGCGCGGCTCTTGTCTGATCGATGATTGAATGTCCTAAGTGCGGGAGCCGATTCCTTCGGCCTTCCCAGCCACGAAAATTTTCCGAACGCATGGATTGGCTGAGGCTGCAGGTGCCTCTGCGCTGCCTCGACTGCGAACACCGGTTCATTGGACCGTTGATTGTCTGGCGGGACATGTTATTCGCGCGATGTCCTACGTGCAGGAGGATGGATCTGAACTCGTGGACCGGCAAGACGTTTCAGCCGCCGTTCTGGATGGGATTGAAGATCAAACTGGGCGGGAGGCGCTGGCGGTGTGAGTATTGCCGGACGAATTTTTCCAGCTTCCGGGGACGCAAAGAAGTGTTCACTTTTTCGCGGTGGAAGAAGTATACGCCGGAAGAAGAGGCGAGAAAGTAAGGGCGCAAAAACGCCCAGGGTTCACGGCACGATTGAGCGAACCACCGGCATGCTCGGCGCTCGATCCGCGGCAGAATTGGGTCTGAAGAACCGGACTGCTGCTCGCCGCCGCCGCTTTTCAGCCTGCGCCGGGTCAAAGCCACAATCGCTCGTTCCCCGAATCCTTTAGCCTGCCGAAGCCGGAAACTCGAAACGGCCTTTCGCTCGCCCACAACGACGCTGCCGCCATTGCGAGGTCAATGTTCCTGGCCTGCCTCTTCGCTTCCACACTGAAAACCCCGCGAAACCCGTTCGATCCCGGACTCCTTCACTCCGTTCGGTTTCGAAGCCGAAGCGGGGCGAATTCCTCGTCCGTTACCCGTTGTCTCGCGCCGATTTCCGGCGCTCCTGAGATTGCATCCGGTCTCCACTCCCCTTAAGGCTTTTTTACGGCCCTCCGGATCGAAGCGTTCAACCGAACTCCTCCCGAGGAAGCTTGCCTCACGAAACACCCGATTGTCTTTCGCTCCCCTCGGCTCTTTCCTTGCGGATTGTGCCTCGGATCGTTGCTCTGGACTCGCTCTGTCCCGCTTGACTCATCGTTCCGTAAACCCTGGAACTGAATCGATGATGAACCTGGAACAGGCGTTCCGTCAAACGAAAATTGCTGAAGTTTGGGAGGTTTCCTCAGGTTATTATTTGTTTATTTTCTTATGGTTATCGGACCCCCGACGTGCATTCCCTGTGCATAAATCAGCGGGATGTCAGGATGTTGCGGGGGAAAACTTGGTTGGTGGAAAAGAACCAGGCATGGTGGCTGTTGGGCACGAGAGTAAAACTGGGTGCTGCTTGTTTTCAATGAGTTACAGGACTGGTTATTTGGCCAGGCTCTTGCACAGAGTCAGGGTGCCATGACTCGACACACATTCGCAGTAGCAGTACTCTCCAGTTGGGCAATCGCGATGGCGGGCACAGCAGTAGCCCAGGACCAGACGCCACGCCCATGGAGAAGCGTGAACGATCCGGCTCCCGCGGGAGTCGAGGCGCCGCCGCCTCCGAATTCCCCTTCTGCCGGTTTCGACCAGGGTGCGGCGGGGCAGTTGCCTCCGAATTATCAGCAAGGCCCGGGCGCACAGGGTCAGGCAGCACAACAGGGTCCGCCGCCGAATTACCCGCAGCAAGGTGCGGGCGGGGGTCCTGCGGGTAACGATAACTATGGAATTCCTCCGCGGCTCACGATTCCCGCCGGATCGTTCGTATCCGTTCGCGTGAACGGCTGGCTGTCTTCGGACAGGAACCATCAGGGTGATTCCTTCACCGCGACGCTGAATCAGCCGCTGGTGGTGGATGGGATTGTGGTGGCGCAACGAGGCCAGACGATCGCAGGGCGTGTGACGCAGGCTGAAAAAGCCGGACGCGTTGAGGGCACCTCGAAGTTGGGTGTTGAACTCACCGATCTCACATTGGTGGATGGATCGACCGTACAGGTGCGGTCGCAGATGATTGACCGGAACGGTCCCACATCGGTCGGCCGGGATGTCGGTGCGATTGGCGCTACGACGGCTTTGGGCGCAGTGATTGGCGCAGGAGTTGGTTTAGGCAGAGGAGCGGCGATCGGAGCAGGTGCGGGTGCGGCGGCCGGAATTATCGGCGTACTGCTGACCCGAGGACGCCCGACTGTCATCTATCCCGAATCGGAGCTCACGTTCCGGCTGGACGCGCCGGTGATGGTAGCGACGGATCGCGCTCCGCAGGCATTCCGTTACGCGGAACAACCTGACTACCAGAGAGACGGCGGTGGTGGACGGCCTGGATATGCGGCGAGACCGGGTCAGGCTCCTTACGGTGCTCCTGGTGCCTACGGTGGTTACGGTGCGTACGCTGCGCCGGTGGCTCCGTATCCGTATTACGGCGGATATGGCTATGGTTATCCCGGCTATTATGGGCCCGGTTTCGGGCTGTACATTGGACCGGGCTACGGATACTACGGGCGGGGCTTTTACGGTGGCTATGGACGGCGCCGGTAGGTAAGTAAGATTTAGTCGGAAGGAAACAGAAGGGTCGCTTCGGCGGCCCTTTTTCTATTGGGCGCGAAGCTATTTGAGGGCGGAGCTATTTGAGGAAAGTCCCGTGCTGAAGTTCTTCGAAGGCGGTGCGCAATTCGTCCTGCGTATTCATGACAATCGGACCTTGCCAGGCCACCGGTTCCTGAATCGGCTTGCCGGAGACGAGCAGGAATCGAACGCCTTCATCGCCCGCCTGAACGGAAAGTTCGTCGCCGTTGTCGAAGAGAATCAGCGAGCGATTGTCGAGGCCGGACGCGTTGGCGAATTGTCCGGATCCGGCGAACACGTAAGCGAAAGCGTGGCGCGCGGTTTCGACCGGCAAGGTTTTCTGCTTACCGGGCGGCACCGAAATGTCGAGGTAGATGGGGTCGGCCGCTATGCCGTCCACCGGGCCTTTTTTGCCCCAGAACGATCCGCATACGATGCGGACTTTGGTGCCGTCGTCATCGGTGATTTCGGGGATTTCAGGCGCTTTGACTTCCTGATAATGGGGCCGGGACATTTTGAGCGACGAGGGAAGGTTGGCCCAGAGCTGGAAACCATGCATGCGGCCGGCTTCGTCGCCTTTGGGCATCTCCTGATGGATAATGCCGCTGCCGGCGGTCATCCACTGGACGTCGCCTGCGGAGATGGAACCACGATTTCCCATGCTGTCGCCGTGTTCCACAGATCCGGCGAGGACGTAGGTAATGGTTTCGATGCCGCGGTGAGGATGCCAGGGAAATCCCGCCGAATACTCGGCTGGGATGTCGCTGCGGAAATCATCGAACAGCAGAAACGGGTCGAATTCGGACGGATTGCCAAAGCCGAACCCACGGCGCAAATGGACGCCCGCGCCTTCGAGGGTGGGGCGCGCCCGGATGTGCCGCTTGATGGGCCGGAGGGACACGAGTTGCTTAAATTACGTCGACGCCCATGGAACGGGCGGTGCCTTTGACGGAACGCACGGCGGCTTCGACATCGAAGCAGTTCAGGTCAGGCATTTTGATCTTGGCGATCTCTTCCACCTGTGCCTGGGTAATCTTGCCGACCTTGGCTTTGTGCGGCTCGGCCGAACCCTTGGCGATACCCACCGCGCGCTTGATGAGCACGGGGACGGGCGGGGTCTTGGTGATGAACGTGAAGGAGCGATCGGAGAAGATCGTGATGACGACCGGGATGATCAGGCCTTCCTGATCCTTCGCCGAAGTCTTTGCATTGAACGCCTTGCAGAACTCCATGATGTTCACGCCCTGGGGACCAAGGGCGGTGCCGACCGGCGGCGCGGGAGTGGCCTTGCCAGCGGGGATCTGGAGTTTAACGGAACCTGTTACTTTCTTCGCCATACCAAAACCTTTCTCTTCAGAACCGCCTGCCTGCGCGGGCGATTCGTTAATACTGTTATGCGGTCTTTTCGACCTGCAGGAAGTCCAGCTCGACCGGAGTCGCGCGGCCAAAAATAGTGACCAGCACGCGCAGTGTATTGCGCTCCGGATTGATTTCGTCCACCTTGCCCTGGAAGTTGGCAAAGGGTCCATCGATGATGCGTACCGGTTCGTTTTTCTCGAACGTCATCTTCGGACGTGGCCGTTCGGCAGCGGTCGTCTGACGGTAAAGCATCTTGTTAATTTCGTCCGCACTCAGCGGTACGGGAGTCTGGCCGCCGCCGACAAATCCGGTTACGCGCGGCGTGTCTTTCACCTGATGCCACAACTCGTCGTTCATTTCCATCTGGATGACGACGTAGCCGGGATAAAGCAGGCGCTTGCTGGTGACTTTTTTCCCGTTCCGGAGTTCAACTACTTCTTCTTCCGGGATAAGAATCTGGCCGATCTGCTCGGCGAATCCGAACGCTTCAGCCCGAGTGCGCAGGGATTCCGCTACTTTCCGCTCGAAACCTGAGTAGGTGTGGATGATGTACCACTTCTTGGTTTCGTCTTCAGCCACGGCGACAGCGGGAGCCTCTCCGGAAACGGCGACGTCTCCACCGGCTTCGGCGCCAGCCTCAGCTTCGGGCGGGGCTTCAGCGGGAGATTCTTCGGGATGTTCGGCTATCCCACCGACTTCTTCAGGCATGAATTCTTCAGGCATGGATGCTATTTAATCAACGCGTTCTGGGCACGGACGATGGTGACCTGGAGAAGCTGGTCGACGACCTTGAAATAGGCCGCGAAGATGAACACGCTGATAATCACCACTACCGTGGTCGATTCGACCTGTTTACGGCTCGGCCAGGTGACGCGCTTCATTTCGCTGCGGATGTCGCCCAGATATGCTCTGGTATTTTCCACCCAGTTCTGCTTTTTGTTCTGTTCCAGTTCGCCTGCCATAGCCACCGCTTCGTATTTCTTGAAAGATTTTTAAAAGGAATTCTGGCAGGGGCGGAGGGATTCGAACCCCCACTCGCGGTTTTGGAGACCGCTGGTCTGCCGTTAAACCTACGCCCCTAACTTCAGGTGAGTCCGGTTTCAGTTTACCTTATTTGGTTTCCCGATGGGACTGGTGCTTCCGGCAATACGGGCAGAACTTCTTCAGTTCAAGGCGCTCGGTTGTCGTCTTCTTGTTTTTAGTGCTCGTATAGTTGCGGTTCTTGCACTCACCGCACTGGAACGTGATGATTTCTCTTGCCATTTGGTTTGCCCTCTAAAAGCGCGGACCCCAGGGCCCCCGCTACAAAACGCCTAGTCCAGAATCTCGCTGACGGTGCCAGCGCCGACGGTACGGCCGCCTTCGCGGATAGCGAAGCGCAACCCTTTATCCATGGCGACCGGTACCTGCAGCTCAACCACCAGCTGCACATT
>Ga0302140_10006809_pt1 | contig 14328 bp, 12 predicted proteins | sample I_Bog_E1_1_FD_202095 | JGI IMG/M metagenome (GOLD analysis project Ga0302140, IMG submission 202095) | Peat permafrost microbial communities from Stordalen Mire near Abisko, Sweden - I_Bog_E1_1 | ecosystem: Environmental > Terrestrial > Soil > Wetlands > Peat | place: Sweden: Abisko, Stordalen...
TGCTGAAGGAATAGACCGTGTTCTGCAGCAAGCCGATAGCTTCATCGACGGCTTCAGGAGTGTTGCGGTGTAAGAGATCGGCGGCTTGAATCAGTTCGGAGCGCATCGCTGGGACTCACAGAGATGAGTCCAGTATAGCCTCCAGCAGTGTTGGCTCATTGAGTCGTGCCGCAGTTGGCGTCTTTCATCCCCATGACGCGAAAGATGCTCATGGCAGGGCACCAGTTTGTGAATGCCGATTGCAACAGGTTGAGTCCGACCAATGCAGTCAGCCAGAGCCAGTTGGGCGAAAGGTAGTGAGCAAGGGCAAGAGATAGAAGAATTACCAGGCCCGCCATCAGTCGTAAACCGCGCTCAACGGTCATAGAGTTTCTCCTTGTTTGGCATTGGTTGGAAGATTGGCTTTGAATTCGCTGCGTAAGTTCGCCATGTAGTAGAGCAGTGGAACGGTGAGTCGAGAGAGAAATGTCGAGGCAACTTCTCCGGCAATCAACGAAAGGGCCAGGCCCTGAAAGATGGGGTCGGAAAGAATGACGCTCGCGCCTACGATCACGGCAGCGGCGGTGAGTAACATGGGGCGAAAGCGGATCGCGCCGGCATCGATCACCGCGTCGCCAAGAGAGTGCCCGTGCCTGCGGCGAACTTCAATGAAGTCCACCAGAATTATCGAGTTGCGCACGATGATTCCAGCGCCCGCAATGAAGCCGATCATCGAAGTCGCTGTGAAAAACGCTCCCAGCATGGCGTGTGCCGGAAGGATGCCAACCAGAGTTAGCGGAATTGGCGTCATGATGACCAGCGGCACGATGAAGGATCGGAACCAGCCAACCACCAGCACATAAATGAGAATAAGTACGGCAGCAAACGCCAGGCCCATGTCACGAAAGACTTCGATGGTGATGTGCCATTCGCCGTCCCACTTCATCGAGTAGTGGTCCGAGGACTCCGGCATCGACGCATTGTAGCGAGCCAGGGTGTATCCGGCCGGAAGAGTGAGTTGGTCGAGGTCCTTGTTCATCTTCATGATGGCGTAGACCGGGCTTTCCTCCGCTCCGGCCACATCCCCGGTGACATAAACGACGCGGCGCAGATTCTTGTGATAAATGCTGCGCTCGATCGTCTTATGCTCGACTACCACCAGCTCCCGCAGTGAGACCATGGCGCCGTCCGCACCGGGCAGACGAATATTCTCCAGCCCCTGCTCGGAGGAACGGTCCGCACGATCAACTTCGACAATTGCGGGAACAGGTTCCCGCGTGGTCTGGTCGTGGATCAGGCCGACTTCAGTTCCAGAGAGAGCAAGCGCTAGCGCGTGGGCAACATCGGAGACCGCAATGCCATGCTGCGCCGCCTTGACCTCATCCACATGCATCACCAGCCTCGGCTGAGGGTCTTCGACGTACCAGTCGGTGTCTACAACGCCTGGAGTGCGCTGAAAGATCGACTTGATCTGCTGCGCGACTTGAGTCTGACCATCGAGATCGGGACCGTAGACCTCTGCCACCAAAGTTTGCACAACTGGCGGTCCAGGCGGAACCTCGCTGACCTGAATGCGCGCGCCGTACTGATTGCCAATCGCGTCCAATAGCGGACGAAGCCGCTTGGCGATGGCATGGCTCTGCACGCTTCGTTGCTTTGCGGGCAGAAGGTTCACCTGGATGTCAGCCTGATTCGGCCGGCTGCGCATATAGTAGTGACGCACCAGCCCGTTGAAGTTATATGGGCCGGAGGTTCCGGTGTACGTCTGGTAGTTCAGCACATCCGGCTGCCGCGCAAGCTCATCGCCAAGCGCTTGTGCAACGCGCGCTGTCTGTTCAAGCGGCGTACCGTCAGGCATATTGATAATGACTTGCAACTCACTCTTGTTGTCGAAGGGCAGCATCTTCACGCGCACCAATCCCAGGGGTACCAGCGCCACTGAGATCAGAAAAAGTACAGCCACTCCGAGAAAGAACAAAAGACGACTGCGCCTGGATTGGATCAGCGGCGTCATGATGCGGCGATAGAGCCTGGTTCGCCAGTTCTCGGTCTCTGGTTCCAGTAGCTTGGTCCCTTGAAGATGCCTGCCGAGCAGCCTGAGCGCAGCCCAGGGAGAAACCACGAAGGCAACCAGCAGCGAGAAGAGCATGGCTGCCGAAGCGCCCACGGGAATGGGCCGCATATAGGGTCCCATCAGGCCGCGGACAAAGGCCATCGGCAGCACTGCGGCGATGACGGCGAAGGTGGCCAGAATCGTGGGATTACCCACCTCGGCGACCGCTTCAACCGCGACTTCACTCATCGACCGGCCGTGGTTCTCTGGAAGCCGGAAGTGGCGCACCATATTCTCGACGACAACGATTGCGTCATCGACGAGGATACCGATACTAAAAATCAATGCGAAGAGAGTGACTCGATTGATGGTGTAGCCGAGGAGATAGAACACGGTCATAGTAAGCGCGAGTGTGACCGGAATAGCCAGCAGTACCACACCTGACTCGCGCCACCCCAGGAAGATCGCGACCAGCAAGGTTACGGACAACGTAGCGAGCAGCAGGTGCTCAAGCAGTTCATCGGACTTGGCCTTGGCGGTCTCACCATAATTCCGGGTGGTCGTTACCGTCACATCGCTGGGAATTGTTACGCCCTGCATATCATGCATGCGCTTGAGAACTGCATTGGATATATCGGTGGCGTTGGTGCCTTTGCGTTTCGCCACGGTGATGGTCACCGCAGGGTACTGGCGCGCTGCCGATGTGCCTGAATTCCCTGTGCCATAGACTACATAGTTTGCCGGCTCCGCGGCGCCGTCGACGATCTTCTCGGCAACGTCCCGCAGATACACCGGATGCCCGCGAATCACGCCCACCACAACGGCTTCCAAATCCTCCCGGTTGGTGAAGAGGTTGCCCGCGTCAACCCGAAGCTCCTGGTTGTTTTCGGCAAAGCTCCCGGCCTGCACGCTCGCATTTGCAGCTTGCAGATGACCGACAATGGCCATCGGCGATAGGCCGTAGGCACTCAGCTTTTCGGTGCTGAGCACCACACGCATGGTACGCGGAAGACCGCCGATGATCGTCGTCTCCGATACATCGGAGATCTGCGAGATGTTGTGCTGCATCTCGGCGGCAATAGCGCGAAGCTGATAGCCGTCGTAATGCTCACCCCACAGCGTCAATGCCAGAATCGGAACGTCGTCGATGGAGCGGCCCTTGATGATCGGCTGCGAGACTCCCTGCGGCATGCGATCGAAGTTCGAGTAGAGCTTGCTGTAAACCTTGATCAGCGCATCTTCCTGGGGCGTACCAACCAGAAAGCGGACGATTACGAGACTCTGTCCGGGAGCCGATGTCGAGTAGACATACTCGACGCCGGAGATCTGATGCACTAGGTTCTCGATCGGCAGCGTCACGCGCTGCTCTACCTCCGCTGGAGAGGCACCAGGCATGGCGGTGGTGATGTCCAGCATGGGAACCAGAATCTGCGGCTCCTCTTCGCGAGGAATGATTGCGACCGCGAAGATTCCAAGGGCCAGCGACGCGGCAATAAAGAGTGGCGTCAGTTTGGAGTTGAGAAAGGAGCGAGCAAGACGTCCGGCGATACCAAGTTCCTGCTTGGAGGGATCTGGCTTCATGGCTGGACCTCGATGCGCTTGCCTGCGAGGTCGCGGTCGGAGGGTGCGTCAACGAGCTTTTCTCCAGAGGAGATTCCCGACAGAACTTCAATGCGATTCCCTTGTGTCGCGCCTAAAGTGAGAGAACGGAGTTGCGCAATGCCCTGGCCGTCGAGAATGTATGCCGATGCGAGCGAACCGCGCATGACAACGGCAGAACGGGGAATGAGAATCGCCTGTCGTGTGCCGTTGGCAAACTCAGCCGTTCCATACATGCCGGCGCGCAACTGACTCGAAGAAGGCAAGTCGATTTTGACCATAAAGCTGTGGCTTGCCGGGTCGGCAGCAGGAACAATCTCTGCGACAGTGCCCGCAAGGCTCGTGGAATTGCCGCCATCGATTGCAACCTGCGCCTTCATCCCCTTGTGAATCGCGCTGATCACCGACTCATCCACCGTAGCATCGAGTTGAAGAACTCCGGTCTGGTCCACTTGAAGCAGAGGCACCCCGGGCGAGGCTATCGTTCCCGGATCGGCCATGCGCGACGTCACGATGCCGGCAAACGGCGCAAGCAGACGGGTAAATCCGAGCATCGTACGCGCGCCACTCTCCTGCGCTCGCGCTGCATCGGTCTGCGCACGCACGGCTTCAATCCTTGCAGCCGCAGCCTCGGCGCGACGTGAAACCTCATCCATCTCTTGCGGACTCACGCTCTTCTCAGCCTGTAACTGCTTGTAGCGCTCCAACGTGCTTGCTGCCAGCTTGGCATCCGTTTGTGCAGCAGCTTGTTCGCTTTGTGCGGCCTTCACCGCAGCCTGCGCCTGATCTGTTGAGGCGCGCAGAGCCGCATCGTCGAGCACAACTAGGGTTTGTCCTGCCCGCACGCTATCCCCCTCGCGCACCATGATCTGCTGGATGCGGCCCGTGACCTGCGCGGAGACAATGGCTGTCTCCCGCGCGCGAACGGTTCCTGTGGAACGCACATTCAACGGCACCTGTTGCGGCTGGCTCTCAACGACTCGCGCCTGCATGGTTTGTACGACCGTCTGTGAAGCTGATTCGCCGCCATGACAACCGGCCATCGTCGCCGCAGAAACGGCAAGCAAACTTGCCCGTAACAGAATCTTCATTGCAATTCCTCCGCCGCATCGGGAGTTAGCGTCCCTGTCGCGTATAGCAGTTCGGCATAGGCCATTGCATTGCTGTAGACGGCATGCCAGTAACTTGATTGGCTCTGCCGCTCGGCATCCTCAGCCCGCAGCAGATCGGTGAGGTTGGCAAGCCCCGCGCCATAACGATTCTTCAGAACGCGGAGACTCTCCGCCGATTGATCCATCGCTGCCTGAGCCGTCTCCAGCGAGAGTTCCGCTGTCTGGCGATGAATATGCGCCTGGTTCACTTCCGTACGCACGTGAAGCTGCGAGGCAAGTAGTTGCGCGTCGATCTTCTGTTTAGAGGCGGTCTCCCGAGCTAGTTGTCCGCGTTTGCCCAAAGGCAGAATGTCGACGCTGATCTGGACGCCCGCTACCCAGTTGTTTCCTCCCGAGGAAGTCAGCGAACCACGATCTTCTTCCCAGTTACCGTAGGCGCTCACACGAGGGCCGAACTCCGATTTTGCCGCTCCTACGGTCGACGCCTGCGCCGCCTGCGCCTGCCCCAGCGCCTTCAGATCAGGCCGCGTCTTTGCTGCCGTGGCTAACTCCTGTTCCAGCGTGAGCTGGGGGAATGTATGCGTCTCAATCGGCTTCAGTTCGGATGCTTTGAACTCCGGAGTCCCCATCGCCTCGCGCAACTCGGCCCATGCCAGTTCCAGATCTCCCTGGGCCGCAATCAATTCTTCTTTGCGCGCTGCCACATTTACGTGGGCGGACATCTGGTCCGACTCGACCGCAAGGCCTGCCTTGACATGGTCCTCAACCGATGTGAGGAGCGCCGCCGCTGTCTCCTGCTCATGCTGGGCGACGTCGATCTCCCGCTGCGCGTAGAGCACCGACTGATAGGCCCCGACAACGTGGAAGACAATCTGCTGGTCCACCGCATTGGCGGATGACGAGGCGCTTTCTTTGAAGAGATCGGCGCGGCGAATCACCCTCTGTGTTTTGAATGAGTCGAAACCCATCCAGGAGCCGGAGAAGCGCGTGGAGAAATTCCCAATGGGTTGAGGGAAGTTCAGCGCGTTCAGTGCAAAGTCCGCTTGTGTGAATTGCCGCTGCCGGAGACGGGTGCCGAAGGCATAAACCGGGTCGTTGCCGCGGGAGATATCTTCAGTAAAGTTGAGTTGCGGCAATAGTTGAGTGCGCGCCATCGCTGCCGCGGCCTTGGCGTCGCTCAAGTCGGCGCGTGCGATTGCGGATTGAGGGCTCTGCCGCAGAGCCTCGTCGATAGCTTGACGAAGCGTCAACGGATCTTGCGCCATGCCGGCCAATCCTCCTATACAAAGCAGGAGGGAAAGGCCCAGGGGTCGATAAAGGCGAGAACTCATTGGGCGAAATGTCCTTGCGTGGTGCATTCACATGAATAAAGTCCTGCAATGAGGAATTTGTTACAAAAAACGCGAAATATAATTTACCTATAGCCGTGACATCCCTTTTTGGTGCGGCTTCCCAGGAAAAGACATCTGAAGATATTGAATGCACGGCGATCCGAACTGTCGCAGAACGACGGGCGGCCCGCAAAGGACGCAACAGCCGTCCCGCGCAGTCACCAAGGCGTATACTGGCGCCGGGCTGGGAAAGCAGGCTTGGGAATCTTCCTCGATGTCAGATAGAGCGCCGGGGCGAGAATAAAGGTGGATTCTGTCCTCGCAAACCTACACTCATCGTGCTGCGCTCCCGCAACATAGAATTGGTACGGCCTTCCCCACTCAAGCGCAACAGACCGCAACAGGAGAACTTCAATGACAGCCGAATTGATCCACAGGCTGCACTTTGCCTTCACCATCACTTTTCACTATCTCTTTCCCCAACTCACCATGGGGCTCGCATTGTTGATCGTGGTACTCAAGTCGGTAGCGCTCAAAACCGGCAGCGAGCAGTGGGACCGCGCCGCTCGCTTTTGGGGGCGCATCTTCGCCATCAACTTCGTCTTCGGCGTGGTCACTGGCATTCCAATGGAGTTCGAGTTCGGCACCAACTGGGCGCGGTTCTCGCGGCTCTCCGGCGGCGTCATCGGCCAGCCGCTGGCCATGGAGGGTGTCTTCAGCTTCTTTCTGGAATCGGCTTTTCTGGGGCTATTTCTTTATGGCGAAAAGCGCATTTCCAAGCTGATGCACTGGTTCTCGGCAGTGATGGTCTTTGTCGGTTCGTGGGTCTCTGGATTCTTCATTATCGTCACCGATGCCTGGATGCAGCACCCCGTGGCCTATGATCGCCTGCCTAATGGGCAATTCGAGGTGCTCAGCTTCTGGCAACTGCTGATGAATCCCTGGGGCCTGCTGCAATACGCGCATAATATGACCGGTGCGGTCGTAACCGGTTCCTTCGTGATGGCCGCCACCGGCGCCTTCTACCTTTTGGAAGGAAGGATCGAAAACTACGGCCGCATCTTCCTGAAAGTCGGTGTCATCGCGGGTCTCGTCTCTTCGATCCTCATCATCTTTCCCACCGGCGACCTGCACGGCAAGAACGTTGCCCGCAATCAACCAGCCGCCATCGCCGCAATGGAAGGCCTTTTCCACAGCGAGGCCGGCGCGGGCCTCGTGCTGATGGGCCAACCCAATGAAGAGACTGGCGAGATCGACAATCCTATCGTGGTGAACGACATGCTGAGCTTCCTCATCTACGGAACGACCAAAGCCGAGGTGAAGGGACTCGATCAAATTCCCCACGACCAGTGGCCCACTGCCCTGCCGCTGCTCTACTACGCCTACCACATCATGGCTGGCCTGGGAACCTGGTTTGCGCTGCTGATGATTGTCTCCGCGCTTCTGCTCTGGCGCAAGCGGCTTTACACGACGCGCTGGGCATTGTGGGCGCTGCTGCTCAGCTTTCCGCTGCCGTACATCGCCAACACTGCCGGCTGGATGACCGCTGAGCTTGGCCGTCAGCCGTGGCTCATCTATGGCCTGATGCGCACCAGCGAAGGCTACTCGAACACAGTATCGGCCAGCAACGGACTGTTTACACTGCTGGGCTTCATGGGACTTTACTTGCTGCTCGGCATCCTGTTCACCGTTCTGATCTATCGCGAAATCAGCAACGGGCCAGAGGCCATCGCCGTCGATACGGTTCACATTGATTGATGCTCTCGGCCCGCGTTGAGGAGATTGAGTAGGAGTTTTATATGATGGGTTTCATCTGGTTCTGGCTGGTTGCCGTAATGATCGTCGGCTACGTGGTACTTGACGGCTTCGATCTGGGGGTAGGTGTGCTTCACCTGTTTCTGGTTCGCAATGAAACTGAGCGCCGCACGACGCTTGCCAGTATCGGCCCAGTCTGGGACGGCAACGAGGTTTGGCTGTTGGCTGGTGGCGGCACGCTCTACTTCGCCTTTCCGCTTCTCTACGCCTCAGCCTTCAGCGGATTCTATCTGCCGCTGATGATCGTGTTGTGGCTGCTGATACTGCGCGGCGTGAGTGTCGAGTTGCGCAACCATGTCGAGGTCGGCGTATGGCGCGCATTGCTCGACGGTCTCTTCGGTCTGTCTAGCGCTCTGCTCACAATCTTCTTCGGCGCAGCCCTCGCCAACGTGCTGCGTGGCGTTCCGTTGCAAGCCGACGGCTACTTCTTTTTGCCTTTGTGGACCAACTGGCAACCCGGCCCGCATCCCGGCATTCTCGACTGGTACACAGTGATCGGCGGTCTTGTCGCGCTCGTCGCCCTTACGCTCCACGGCGCTCTTTGGCTCACCATCAAGACCTCCGGTGAACTGGAACAGCGCGCCCGCCGCATCGTTACTCCACTTTGGATTGCGCTCGTGACGCTCACCGTGGTCAGTCTCGCCGCCACCATTGTTGTGCGCCCGGCCAGCCTGCACAATTACTTTAACTTCCCAGCCACGTTCATCGTCCCTGTCGGCGTCGTCATCTCCCTGGTTACTCTCTGGCTCTTCAATCGCAAGGCTCAGCCGGTCAAAGCATTTCTGTCATCGTGCCTCTATCTGTTCTTCATGTTGGCTGGCGCCTGTTGGGGACTGTATCCCACGCTGCTTCCCGCCACCACTGGCACGGATCGTGACATCACCCTTAGCCGCGCCATCTCCGGTCCGCATACACTTGACGTAGGTTTGGTCTGGTGGGGCTTCGGCATGGTGCTGGCCATCGGTTACGTTGTGTTTGTATACGGCAAGTTTCGTGGCAAGGTGGATCTGCACGCAGGCGGGCACTGAGAGTCTGAAGCAACTCGGTAGAACAATGGGACAGGATTTCTGTCACAATCTCAACAGTAGTCGATCTCGATTTGTTCCCTGACTGCCGCAATGCATCCAACTGAGTTTGGGGGAGCCCTTCAGCTTGTCTATGGTCTCCAGGGCCGTCTTTAGGTCAACCAAAACTGCGTCTTTACCCTAGGTCGCGAATTCATCACTTGCCCAGTGATGAATTGAGCATGGCCAGTTGATTCGGAAGGCTACAACGCAATCTGTTGCAATCCGCCATCACAAGTCAACCAATAATGACGGATTGACAGAATGTCAACGCTGACGCCAGTTGATCCCCGCGCCTTAGCCAGAGTCCCCGCCACACATTTGACGAGTTCAAAGAACCCGTAATCAGGGGTCGCTGACCATAAAGGTCTTAAGGTGCGCGGCTCAGCCTTTTCGGGAGGCGGCGGATCAGAGTGAAGAATCCAACCTGCCATGTGTCTGATTAAAGAAGACTTATTTGCCGACACAGCCTTCGCCTTTTCTATGAAGAACTGTCGTAAATATAAGATAATAAATTAGTTGTGGTGGAGGCGGCGGGAGTCGAACGTTTTTTCCACAGGATAAGTCATTAAGTATCAATAGTTTCTGAAGCTTACAAAATGCCAGAAAGTCCACAATGCCGGGGCTACGTACAAAATCTGTACAAGAAAGTCCCGTTTCCCAGGAAAATCGCCAGTCTTCGTACAAACGACCCATCCAGATCGACTTTTTTCCGGCTCGTACAAAACTGGTACAAATCTGGCGACCTCTGATGCGGCGCTTCGCCGCGCCCTGCCTCGCTGATCAGCATACTCGACGGACAGGCAATGCGGAATCGAAATCTCGACCGCCGGACGTAAATCCCGCCGCCTCCAGCTTTGAATTCCGATTCTGGAAGCCCGCTCTTCGTGTCAGAAAATTGCTACAATTTTCTGACACACTATATGCCGACTTTTCCGCCAAGCATCGCTGCCGCCATCCGAAATCGCCTTGCCGCTCAGCGGAAGGTCCGCGTCTGGGGTCCGGAGGACTTCGCCGATCTCGGACCGCGCACTGCGGTTGACCAGGTTCTCCACCGCTTGGTGGCTGCCGGGAAATTGCGCCGTATTGCTCGGGGCTTCTATGACGTTCCGGGCACCAATCGCCTTACTGGAAAGCCCACCTCTCCCGACCATCGCGCTGTGATCGATGCGCTCGCTCGCAAGAACAACGTTCGAGTGATCGTGGATGGTATCACAGCTGCCAACGATCTGGGTTTGACCGACGCTGTCCCGGCGCGCATCACCGTATTCACGGATGCACGCCTGCGTCCCATCACTCTCGGGAAACTCACCATCGAGTTTCGCCATGCCTCCCCCAGCCGCCTTTACTGGGCGGCCCGCCCCGCAATGCGCTTCGTGCAGGCGCTCGAATGGCTGCGCGACATGCTCCCCTCGGATGACGGACAACTCCGGCGCCGGCTTATCTCGATTCTCCGCGACCCCGATCACGGGCGAGCAATCCGCGATGATTTGTGCACCCGCCTGTCGGCCCTCCCGGAATGGATGCGCGAGTTTGTGCGCGAACTACTTCGCGAATAGTGATTCGAGTGCTTTCTTGTGAGCGGTGACGTCGGGTCCTGAGATCAACGAGAATGAATCCATGAGCAGTGTCTGGTTCACGGCCGATTTTCATTTGGGCCACTTCAACATTATTCGGTATTGCAATCGTCCCTTTGCGAGCGTGGAGGAGATGGATAACGCGATCTGCGAGCGTGTCAACGCTTGCGCTAAACCAAACGATATTCTTTATTTCCTTGGGGATTTCTGCATGGGAGGACCGGAACGTGTGACTGCCTATCGAAAGCGGCTGGCCTGCCGGACAATTCACTTTATCGAAGGCAACCACGACAGGACTGCACGAAAGCTTCAGCATCTCTTTTCATCCTGGAATTTGCTGTCCGAAATCCACGCGGCGAAGCAGAGAATCGTGCTTTGCCATTATGCGATGCGTGTGTGGCCACACCACGCCCAAGGCGCGTGGCACCTCTACGGACACTCGCACGGCAACCTGCCGGACGAGCCTCTGGCGCTCTCCCTTGATGTTGGCGTTGATACCCACGAGTTTCGCCCGTGGCACTTTGACGAAATCCAAGCCGTGATGCAGCCCAAGGCAGTCGCTCGCGAGGCGAAAATTCAGGCTGAACGCAAGGCGGCACTCACTGATCTGGCGGCCTACGATCAGGAAATTGGGATCTGAAACACGATCAAAGTTTTTCGCTGCGCTGCGGCGAAGTTATCGAAATAATTGCGGACCGCTAGCCAATCTGTACTCAATTTGAGTACAATTGTTCTCGGAATGAGAACATCTCTCACGTCCGTTGGGGATCTGCTCTTTGGCCAGACCAGAGGGAGGGTCCTGGCGCTCCTGTATGGTGCGCCCGACGAAACCTTCTTCGTCCGCCAAATTGCCCGCCAGATCGAGACGAGCGTGGGGACTGTGCAGCGTGAACTTGCCTTACTCACCGATGCAGGACTAATCAAACGATCAGCGGTCGGCAGTCAGGTGTTCTATCAGGCCAACCAGGAGCACCCCGAATTTCCGGAACTGCGGGCGCTGCTTGCAAAAACCACGGGCGTATTCCAGATGCTCAAAACTGCTCTTGCACCGCTCTCGTCCCGAATCAATCTTGCCTTCGTCTATGGTTCGGTTGCCCGCGGCGAGGAGAAAGCCGCGAGCGACATTGACCTGATGGTGATCGGCGCGATTTCGCTCGACGAAGTATTCGACGCCGTGGGCCCCGTCGAGAAGCAGTTGCGGCGTCCCGTGAACCCAACCATCTACTCACTTGAAGACGTGAGAGCACGCCTTCGCGAAGGCAACCACTTTCTGCAATCATTGAAGAAGAGCAAGAAGGTCTTCCTGATCGGCGACGAGGATGAGTTTAGAAAAGTTGGTACAACTCGGTTGGTACAAGGCTGAGCCCAGCAGTCCGAGGGAGATTGCCGACCTCTTCAGCATCGTGGACCGCTCGCAGGCGGACATGAAGGTGGAGGGCGTCTCCGACGACCTTCGTTTTCAGGCAGCCTACAACGGCATTCTTACGCTCGCCAACATTGCTCTGCGGGCAAGCGGCTTTCGCGTCTCTCTGGGCCAGGGGCATCACCAGCGGGTGATCGAAAGCCTCGACCATACCCTGACGACGCAGGACGATGCCGTGCGAGAGAGATGGGTGCGCAAGATCAAATCTCATTCGCAGAAGAGAAACTCCACGAGCTACGACTTGGCCGGCGGCGTCTCGCCCACTGATCTCGCGCAGGTCATAAAGGACTTGAGCGTTTTGCGAGAGCAGGTGAATGACTGGTTGAAGGCAACTCATCCCGAACTTCTCAATAGCGATTCAAAGCAAAGTTGACCCATGCCGCAGGTCCGCATAGTTTGCATCAGCGACACTCACGGCCAGCACGCCAAATTGAGCGTGCCGGTTGGGGATGTGCTCATTCATGCAGGGGATTTCATGACATACGGCGACACACCGAAGGAGATTGTCGATTTCAATCATTGGCTGGGCAAGCAGCCGCACCGGTTCAAGGTTGTTATTGCCGGAAATCATGATCTGATGTTCGAGCGCGACCCCGGAGCTGCAAAGGAGCTGCTCTCCAACGCAATCTATCTTGAAAACTCCGGTATGGAACTTCTGGGTTTGAAGTTCTGGGGATCGCCTGTTCAGCCCGAATTCAATAATTGGGCATTCAATGTCGCCCGCGGCGCCGCAATCCGGCGCTATTGGCAGATGATTCCCGAAGGCACAGACGTTCTGGTTACACATGGACCGCCGTTCGGACTGTTGGACAAATCGCTACCCTCCACCCCTAACCTCGGATGCGAGGAACTAACAAAAGCGATTGAACAGATCAGGCCTAGAATTAATATCTTTGGGCATATTCACGGCGGGCACGGGCAAATGACCGCCAACGGCACCCAATTCGTGAACGCATCCGTGGTTGACGAAGCCTACCGGCTCGTTCATGAGCCGCAGGTTGTCGAGCTCGACACTTTTCAACCAATCAATGTGAATTAGGCGCAATCGTACAATTCAAATCAAAATTTGTATCGCTCCATAAAAGTCCCGACTCCCTCGTGCAAAGGATCATTTACGGATGCAACCCAGTTTGCCCATTTGATCCAGCGAGCCACTTCCGGCGCACTGTTCTGTTCGTCCGAAGCTTGGCTCGACACCTGAGCAACGAGAGTGCGCAGGTCCACAGCAATCCGCCAGTTCTTCAAATCTGATTCCATTCGCTGCCTGCGAGCCCGCTCCAAATCGCGTTGACGGAACTCTTCGTGTATCTCGGCGTTTCTCCGCTCACGCTCCAGCCGTTCTTTGCGGATGACCGCACTCAATTCCACGAGTGCCGGCATGATGTCATTAAGCTGTTCCTCAAGCGAACGCCTTACACGGTCTCCCCACGTCTTTCGATAACCCTGGGCCCAATAGTCGTGAATTCGAAAGACAAGCCTTGTTTCAGGCACCCTTTCGGCATCAGAATTGTGCTCCGAGTCCGCGGCCAGTCTGCCGGCTGGTTTCCTCGTCTCTTCATTCAGGGAGAATTGCAGAGGTTCGTCGTTGATGATGACAAACGAACCATTGTTTGTGCCGGAACAAGCTTCAACTTTGAATCCGCGCTCTTCAAATGCGAACAGCATGGTGCTGAGGAGGCAGAGCGCCCTTTCGCGCGATGATTTGCCGACACGGACATCGATCGGAAGATCCTTATCGCTTGGGGTAGATTTGCCATTAACGGCAGCCCGCGTTTTGCGGACAAGCGGGTGCATCTCACGAGTCAGATCAAGAGAAATCCGGTGCGATGGGTTGTTCTCGAACTCCTTTTGCTTTATCACAGCATCGGGGAGAATGCGGGAGCGAACCAGGACAGGAGAAATTATCGCTTCTTCAAGCGCCCCGTTCGGCAGCTTCGGGAGCTTTGGCCTGGTCACATGTTGGCCATGCTGGATTCTCGCCCAATAACCTCGCGGCGGAACCGGCACGTGCAACTTCCGGCAGACCTTCGCCAGAGCCACATCGGAAATGTTGTAACGAATCGCGAGCTTGGAAATCGGATCTTCCCAAACTTCCCTATAGAGAGATTCACGGTGCACTTTCGTTGCTTGCATAGTTCATCAACATAGTAATTCGTTCTGGACCGCCGTCGACCTTCATGCCAGATTGCAAAGCGCATGGCAATATCAATAGGGGCTCTGGAATGGCTGATTCTTCGGCGTGGATTTTGTGGAGTGCCCGGCCTTTTTTGTACCAGTTCCAATGAGAGAGACTGGACGAAAAGGAGCGGAAGATGGCGAAGGGCAAGAAGCATACACCTGAACAGATTGTGAGCTTACTTCGGCAGATCGAGGTT
>Ga0302140_10006813_pt1 | contig 14322 bp, 8 predicted proteins | sample I_Bog_E1_1_FD_202095 | JGI IMG/M metagenome (GOLD analysis project Ga0302140, IMG submission 202095) | Peat permafrost microbial communities from Stordalen Mire near Abisko, Sweden - I_Bog_E1_1 | ecosystem: Environmental > Terrestrial > Soil > Wetlands > Peat | place: Sweden: Abisko, Stordalen...
TCCGTCCATGCCCCACAAATGGAAAGACCGGTTTTGCAACCTGCGGTCTTGACACTTTTTGAGGAACGCCACACAAACGGATCATCAAAATAGTCCGCAGCGTATGCGTCAAAATAAATCACGTCATACTCTTGTTGCTTGAGTGTGCCAGATCACCAGCACATAAAACGACTGCTGGCGTCACAAGGTTATGACGCCAGTTCGGTCGAAGCCGGTGGAAAGTGAAAAATCCACCGCTGATGATGCCAGTTCGGCAAAATCCCGGCGCACAGTTGAAAAATGAAAAAACACCAGCCGCGTCACAACGCTATGATCGCAACGCGGTAATTTGGCCGCAAATGTGGACGCCAGCTCGGCAAATCGCCTCAAATCGCTATGATGCCAGTTCGGCAAAAAATATGACGCCAATTAAATCGGTAACAACTAGACACGGACTGCTCGCGGACTTGCTGTTGCCGGGATGCTGCCGGGACGTTGCCGGTTCACTGACCGGACATTGACGAGAAGTTTCCCGGACGTTGCAGCGGTCATCCGCCGGACAGCCGCTGGCATTTCCACCGGCCTTCCGGCGGACAAAAAAACCTTACCCGGTTGAGGGGTAAGGCTTGCGGTGACTGATGGATGTTGCCCCAGCTACGAGGCTAATGAATATGTTGCGCCTTTGAATTAAGACCATCCTTCCAAACAGGCCAAAACATCCAGAGACCAATCATGAAGGAAAAAAATAGACATATCCACTGTGAATAAAACAATACCTCAAGCTTGATTATTTTTTGCTGGCTTATTGACCCTATCTTTTCTGGATTGTTTCCTGATATTGGCTTAAAGTCTCCTGAATTATTCAGATACCCAACATATTTTTTACCGTCGTAGACAAGGAAGGTGCTAAACTCAATTGGCGCAGGGGTTGGAAACTCTTTAATTTTGTCCACCGGTTCCAAATGAGAGAATGCATAACCGTCTAAAAGCAAATTGAGCCGTGCATTAAGAGTCCAATTGGTTTGAAATAAGTGTGACAAAATGCAAATGAATGCAACCGTCAATAACAATGTCCATGCTAAGCGTCTTTGAAAAATCATTCTCATAATATTTAATAGAATGTTGCAGTCAAAGTTGCCAAACCCAGACCGCTGGGATTCACATCTGTATAAAAAGTCGCTCTACGTGTCCCAATAATTAGGTCCTGCTTAATATCGACGAAATCGGGCTTAGAACAGGTCCAAAAAGTAACTTGGCATGTATCGTAAAGTATACCTCCGGGATGAGTTGGGGCTGCACCCGTAACTAAATGTTGAGAAAACACATTTTCTTGTGCCAGGATCGAAACCGCTTCGGTGGTATATGCTCCCACAAGCGGGGCTCCTGTTGTATCGGTAATATGAATCTCGAATTCAACGTCAACGATCGTCAGGCAGCAAAGCAAAGACTTAATAGTGGTTGACGTTACAGTTCGAGTGGCGCGCTGTGGCAAAGCAGTAGTCGGTGGTGCGCTCGGTGCTGGAGCTTTACCGTCTGTATCAATGAGATTTAATGGGTTGTTTCCGACAAAGGCATAAAGGTTCAATCCGCCTTCTTCATCCATTGGGTCTTTATTTAGCCATTTACCCAGACCCGATGCGGTTTTGTAAGCGCACGTCCGCGAACCCGGCGTGAACATTGAACGACTGCGGGCTCGCCGCGAAAGGCGACCCGATGGGCGGCGGCGAAAACCCCCGACGCGAGTTTTTGGGGATGAAGTCGGCGATGGCTGCGCCGCTGACAGAAGATCAGCAGCTAAAAAAGTGACGCGACTTTGACGGTCGGCAACCATGCCGTCAGATTAGCTTTTCTGCGTCGGCGATGGAAGCCTCATTTTGCAGCCTCGCGGACGGATGGCAGCGGGCGTGAACTTCCTGAAGCTGTTTGATGCTGACCTCGGTGTAAATTGCCGTGGTGTCGAGTTTTTCATGGCCGAGCAACTGCTGGATGAACCGGATGTCCGCCCCGTTTTCCAGCATGTGCGTCGCGCAGGTGTGCCGCAGCAGATGGCACGAGGCCACGCGCCCCGTCACCTGTTTGATCCACGCGGCCACCATGCGCGACACGACATCGGGATTGAACGCGCCGCCGTAGCCGGTCAGGAACAACGCCTGCGTGCGCGTGTCCAGGGACAGACGCGGACGCACGGCCTGCAAGTAGTGTTCGAGCCAGTAAACGGCGCGTGCGCCGACGGGCACGACGCGATCTTTTTTGCCCTTGCCCAAACGCACATGGAGCGTGCGCCGTTCAGTGTTCAGGTCGGCCAGTTCCAAGCGGCAAAGCTCGGTGCGCCGGATGCCCGTCGAGTAAAAAAGTTCCAGCATCGCCCGGTCGCGGATGCCGAGGGCATCGGCCACGTTCGGCACGGCCAGCAGTTTTTCGATTTCCGTCAGGGAGAACACTTCCTTGGGCAGCCGCTTTTCCATCCGGGGCAGTTCCAGTTCGCTGGCCGGATTGTGCAGGATGATATTTTGTCGGGTGAGCCAGCGGCAAAAATCCTTGAGGATGCTCAAGCGGTTGCGCTGCGTGCTCCAGCCCAGCCGTTGCCCGTTGGCCTTGGTGCAACGCCAGAGCCAGCGCTGGTAACTTTCCAAAATCGGGCGCGTGATCTGCCCGGCGCGTGTCAGGTCGCGCTCCGCCGCCCACGCCAAAAAAACTTTCAGGGCATCGCCCCGGCCTTCCAGCGTGCCTTCGGCGTAGTTTCGGGACGCGAGCGATTCAAGGTAGCCGTCACGCCACAGGGCGAGCGCGTCGGGCGCGCTGCGGTCGAAGTTGTCCGGTCGCCGGTCGTTGCCGCCGCGTTGCGTTTTCGTGCGGCGGGCGAGCCATTCCACCGCCTTGATGCCTTTGGGTGCGGCCATGATTACGACGCCAGTTGGACGGCGCGTGTCCTGATGTGCGTTTGCGTCAGGCCGTCAGGTTGTGATTTTGATGAAGCAGGCGTGCCGTTTTTTGGTGGCGGGGGCATTTCGTCACCTCCCGTCAGGTGGCCGTTTTGCCCCGCCACCCCCGGTATAAAACCCGTCAGGTTGGTTTTGTAGTCGTGGCGTAACTTCGCGGTATCAATCAAACCGATGAGGGCGACGGCCTCCTCCGTGTCAGCATCAAGGAGCATTTCATAAACAAACTGGCTGCCCAAACGTCCATGCCGGATGGCCAGACATTCCAGTTCCACCAATCGCTCCAGATGCACGCGCACTTGCGTCAGACTCCAGCCGCATATTTCCCGGAGTTCCTTGCGGCTAAAAGTGGAAGGTGCTTGCGCACGGCCACCATCGCCTGATTTCTTTTTAACCAGTTTGCGGATGTAATCCAACAGGCGGCGCGTCTGCGGCGGCAACTCGTCGAGCGAACGTCCCAAAATTTCCGGCGCAAGCTCGTTCGCCAAGGCGATGTCATCGAGCGTGACTTCAATGAAGCGTTGCCCGTTTGGAAGTGTTCGCGTTTCCCGCTGGTGCTGGTGAAGCAACGCGATGGCGTCAATGAGCGTCAGATACTTTTCATGGTCGCGCCGGTTCCGCGTGCGCGCCGTGGCGAACGTCAGGCTCGGCGCAAACGGATTGAGCACGTCCACCAACGACAACAACCGCTGCGCGTTGCGGAGTTTTTTCAGAACGTCCTGCCGTTCCGCCTTGGCGATGAGTCCCGCCAGCGTGCGCCGTTCCCGTTGCAGCCGGTGGATGCGCCCGGTCTGCTCGGCGCTCTCGTCCACCGCCAGCGTCAGGCAACGATTTTGCAACTCCTCATCGAGATCAATCGCCGTCGTCGTCAAAAAAATCATCACCGGGCCTTCGACGTGATATTCCTGCGTCACCATTTTGCCGGTGGCCGGGTCTTTGCCGGTGCTGGCTATCGTTAGCTCGCCTTCCGATTGCAGCAGCTTCAAAGCGTAACTCGCTTTCTCGGCTCCGGCCTCCTCCACCACCGCGAGGATTTTATTTTTCAGGCTCGTCTCGCCCAGATAGTAGAGCGATTGGCCGGTCATCGCCGAGTATTTGACGCGCTCCTCTTCGGGGAAAAAACTTAACACCGCGTCCATGAGCGTGGTCTTGCCCGCTGCGCTCGCGCTCTGGATGATGATCGCCAGCGGCCGCTCCAACTTGCGCGACACGCCCGCCAGATACGCAACGAGCGTGTTGGTTTCCTCACCGATGATGCCCGCCTGGTGGAACGCCGCCCGCAAACGGCCAATCAGGTTCGGCTCGCGCAACCAGGTCAACGCCGCCTCGCGTTCCTCCGGCGTCAGCGTGACGACGTGGCCGGTCTGCTCCTGCGGCTTTGATAATTCCGCCTGCGCCTGTTCCACCGCGAGCAAAAGTTTTCCCAAATCGCGTTTCAACAGATCAGCCGTGAGTCCGGTTTCCTCGGCGGCGCGCTCCACGAACCGGCGGCGTTCCATGTCCCGGCACAAGTCCACCTGATCCAGATGAAAGCGTTCGCCGTGACGCAAACGCAACGCGATTTTCAGCGCGTCCGTCCCGACGGTTTTTTCCAAACCGGCCACGCGATACTCGCGGCCTTCAATGTCCATGAACCAAGCGTCCCCGCGTTGTTCCAGCCCGACCGCTTTTTCTTTTTTAGTCGCCGGTTCCGGGCTGCTAACAGAAGCAGCTAATAAAGAAGACTGCGCCTGCACCTCCGCGTAAGGGGCGGGAACAAACGGCTCCGGCACCCAACCCACGCCGGTTTCCAGCGACTCTTTATCCACGATGGGCAACGGCTCACCGGTGATTTCATCAACGACCATTGCGACGTGCTTCCGTGGCGCTGGCGGTGCTGGTGGCCGTGTGCCTGTCCATTGCGCCGCGTTCATCAGCAACGCCAGCGATTTGTCGGCGGGTTTCACTTTGCACGCATACTCGTTGGCGTCCATGCCGTGCGGGAACTTCACCCGAAAAACTTCAATGCCGTGCTTTTGAAAACGCTCCGTGTCCCGCTGCGCCGCCCGCTCGCCGGCGTCGTCCGCGTCATAGGCGATACGCACGCGCTGCACCTTCCGCAGTTCGTCCCATAATTCATCCGTGAAGCCTTCCGTGCCAAACAGGCACGTCACGTTCTTAAACCCGTTCGCCCAAAACGTCAGCGCATCGAGGACGGCTTCACACAAAATAATTTCCGGCTGGTTCAAACACTGCCGGTTAAAAAGCCCGCGATGCGCGCCGGGCGGATACAGGTGCTTCATCTCGCCCTTCTGCGCCCGCCGTCCGTAAAAACTGACGGCGTGGCCGTGCTCGTCAAGCAACGGCACGACGATGCAGCCGTTAAAATGTTCGTGGCCGCTCTCACGCCACAACCCAAGCTGCGTCAGCCGTGAACGCAACCGCTCGCCCTCCACGCGATTTTTCTCCGGCAACCGCAACCCCAGCGAGCGGTCGGCAAATCCGATTTGAAAATGTTCAATGAGCCGGTCGTCGTCGAGTCCACGGCTCGCCAGATACGCGCGTGCCGTGGGCGTTTGTTTTAACCGCTCGTGATAGTAGCCCACGACTTGCCGGAACAGCGTCGCGTCGTCGGCCTCGGCATCGAGCGGACACGGCAGCTTCGGCACGGTGGATTGCTTTTGCATCGGCTGCGCGCTGAACACCGCCGGGCTGCCCTGTTTCAATAAATCAAAGGCGTGCCGGAACGAAACGCCGTCGTGCTGCTGCACGAACTGGATCGCATTGCCCGCCTTCCCGCACGCCATGCAATGCCACAGCCCCTTCTGCGGTGACACGATGAAGTTGGGATTATTCTTGTCGTCGTGGAACGGACACCGCCCGATGAAGTCCTTCGTGCCGTGTTTCTTCAGCTCGATGCCACGGCTCTGCACCAGCGCCCGCAAGTCGGTCTGGCGTTTGACCTGTTCCAAGTCGCCTTCAGGAATGCGCCAGGGCATAAGCAACCTCCATTCTGGAAAAAGGCGTCAAGATAAATTGCATTGCCCGATAGTGGGTAGTATGCTGCACACATGCAAGAACTTTTTTCTTCAATCGCCTACGCTGACGACATGGCGAACGATTCTCGATTGCGACAACTGCGTGAAGCCGCCGGATTGAGCCTGCGGGACTTGGCCAAGCAGATCGGCGAAGAACATTCCAACATCCGTTATTGGGAACAAAGCGGCAACCTGCCGCGTTCCAATGTGCTGGTGCCGATGGCCAAGGCGCTCGGCGTCACCGTCGAGGAACTGCTGGGCGAGTCGCGCCCCAAGCGCGTCGTTTCGCCCGGCGGTCGCTCCCGCCAGCTATTTGAAGCCGTCTCCAAGATGCCCCGCCGCCAGCAGGAAAAGATTTTGGACATCCTCGAACCGTTCGTCCGCCAGCACGCCAACGGGGACGCCTGATTTTTAGCTGCTGCCCGTCGCGGCAGCCAGAGCGACTAAAAAGCAGGACGGCAACCAAGGCCAGCCAGCGGCAGCATCAAAGGTTCGCTCCGGCGTGGACATTTCAAATCCGCCACCCTAAAAGCATCGGGTCGGGGGCGGGCGCGCCGGGCGCAGCCCGGTGTGCCTTGCCCCCTTCCTTGTCTCTTATTAACATCTCAAACAACCTAGCTAGGTTTATGGCACTCAAGCGCAAGTCAACCGAGATGGATGACGCCTATTGGCACGCCCTAGAGCATGTGGCCGCAGATTGCGAATGCTTTTACAACGGCAACCGTCTTGGCGGCGCCTGCTCACTTTGATCGCGCGTGGGGTTTTGGTCGTCAGCGTGCAAGACAAGTCCCGCCTCCATGAGATTCGCAAACGCCGGACTTGGACGCTGGCCGAACTCCGGGAACGCGCCGAGCGTGACCGCCTGCGGCAGGAAAAGATTCGCCGGGCGGCGGGCGTGGAACCGCGTTGAACACCGTTGCCGTCCGCGTTGCCGTGGTGTTGCCATCTGCGTTGCCGGTGCGTTGCCACCAAATGTGTCACCGGCGTTGCCAACTGCGGTGGAAAAATCCTCCAACCCCGTTAGGAGTAGGGCGTCCCTCCCTTAAAGCCTGCCAGCGGTGGCAAATCCGCCGCCACATTTTGCGCTAATTTTGCGCAACATTTGCGGCGGCGCTCACCACCTCAAGCTGTGTTAAGGGAAGATGTCTGACGGAAAATTGGCCGGTTCACACGCGCGCATCTGCTGTGTGCAATGATGTTGTCACCAAACGAGGCAACATCCGAAGCACCGGCGTTGGCAAACCAGCGAAGCACCTGACGCAACTTCACGCGAAGCACAGAACCATTACTCCAGTTAAGGGGTAAGGCTTGTTTTGCCAAAGCCGCCCGTTCTCCGTCCAGCCGATGCGCCAAATCCCGGACAAAAATCATCCAAGTCTCGAACGGATTTCGTCCGGGTCTCGGCCAGCTTTCGGATAATCCTCGAACGCAAAATCAACTAACAACGTTAGAGGTAAGGCGTCCAGCATCAAATCAGGTTTCATTTGGTCGTCGGTGCGTCACTTCACCAGCGCAACCTTGCGGCGTTTTCACCGGCGGCGTTTGACGCACGCCACAGACTTTTTCCCGGCAGCCAGATTCACCGTCAGAGGCGGGGTAAGTGTCATGGCTGAAAAATCCCGAAATAGCCTGAACAAGGCCGAAGATCAACCATTTGTGAGGCCGCCGTTTTTTGCGGCAATGGCTGACGTTGAACGGTGTTGAGTTGTGTTGATCCGGGGTGTTGAATGCCGTTGAACTCGTCAACACCCTTCAACGCATTTCAACGCTGCTTGGCCGTCGCACCTGCACCGCCGCTACTGACGTAAGGGGATGGTGTCTATCCGCAAAACAGGTTTCCAAAGTGTCCGCTGCATCAGCATTTCCCGGTCGCCGTGAACGTAGCCAATTGGTCATGGACTGTCCGTGGTCGTGGCCGTGGCTCTGGACTAGACACAGACTGTTCATGGACTGGCCGTGATCGTGGACTGACCGAGGACACTGCCGGACATTGTGCGTCCATTCCACGTCCATCATGCGGACACGGAAAACTTACGAGGTTAAGGGGTAGAGCTTGCCGTCTCAAATCGGCTTAATTTTCAGAACCATTAGAATGGCCGATGCTGCCTTGCGACTGGTTGGTGCCTTGATATTTTAATACCCAACAAAGATTACTTTGCACATAAAACATATCTCGGTTGCGATCCAAAAAAACGTCCCATAAACCACCACCGCTGTTGTCTATGTATGTGCATTGCACTCTCCCTGAATCGTCGTTATAAGACACCATTCTCCTCAACATTTTTCCATTCTGGTCACGCTTTGTTCGTAGGACTTGATAACCATTTTCGAAGAATGTCGTTTCAATTGTGTTGGATCCGGCATTTTCCCTTGAGACCACATCATCATTACCTTCACAAATCAGGTAATCAGGATGACTATTGGTTGAAGCAGTGTCAGCATAAATGTATAGGTGGAGAGGTTCATATTTTGCAACTAATTTAAGCCCAAGTGGTGACGAGTGTTTTTCGCCATTCTTTGGCCTGTGCAAGTCTAGTCCAATCCACACTATTCCTCCAACTGCCACAATAATGGCTATCGTTAATGTTTTACAATTCACAATGAACACAGATTAATTGCATTGGTGAGATAATGGAATCTAAAGAATTTTTCCCATTCAAAACGGCCACCACCAATGTTTCTTTTCCGGCTGAACAGTGCATTTACATTCTTTATTTTGGATGTCCTGCATCATGGCAATTTTACCTGACCATTGCTTTTGGCACGCAGCTTCAGCAGCAGCGTCTTGACTAGGTGGCCCCATTATAGCGGCACCCATGCAGTCTTGTTCTTGCGTTTCAGCATAAGCAAGAGCCACACCCAGACCGCCGCAGCCACCGAAAATTTCTAATAAAGATGCTTCTTCTCCAACGTAATCAGCGCCAGCCTTAGCCGCTTCCCAAGCCGCCTCCAATGCCTCCGATGGACTTAAAAGCCCTAAATAATCCATATTGTCAAGCGGGTCATTATTTACAAAAGCAAAGGTATTTCCATCGCCTATGTTCATATTCGCGTTTGTGTTTGCGTAATTTTTACATGACGGACAGTAATTATGGTTTGAACTACTCCTATACCGTTTTATCCATCCATCTTTTAATAGAATAAATCCAAGCTCTCCCTTTGGGTCTCTATTTGGCCAAGTCCCCGTGGACGGTTTATAATAGCGGTAGCCGTAGTAAAGCAGATCGGATTCGTCGTCAGCGTATTTGGTCGAGAACCTGAATGGATTGTTTTTAGCCATCACACCTGTTGTCCGAATTGGTTCACCAAACGCGGCATAATCATAGTTAGCGGCCACTGTTCCATCGGCTGCATTCACCAAGGCCATTATATTTCCATTGCCATCATACGCGGGAAAGCAATTTGTGGTTGAAGAACCATAATAACTTATTTCCAGCAATCCACCCACACCGCCAGCACCTTGACTTGTGCCAGATAAATCTGTTCCCCAAACATAGCTTCTTATCAGTGAATTGTTCGGCTTCAACTCCGCCACCAGGTTCCACCCGTCATACAGGAAATTATTCGTGGTGAAGGTCACGCCATTCGTTGTGACGATTTTCTGAATCCGCCGCCCTTTGGCATCATATCCAAATGTCAGTTGATACTGCGGCCCGACGTTCGTGTTGACGGTCATCTGAACCAGCCGGTTCTCCGCATCCCAAGTGTAGGCCCAGCGCCCGTCATTGGTCAGATTCCCATCGGGATCGTAGCTGAATTGTTCCGGTGACTGCGCCACATAAACGTGGCCGGTGATGCTGCTGCCAGTGCCGTTGGTGACAATCGCCGTGAGCCAGGCGGGAGACCCGGCATTGTTCGTTCCCACCGTGCCTTGAAAATATTCCACCTTCCGGAAGGCCGTCACCCCGTTCACACTCACCTTGTTCGTCGCCCAGGCCACCCCCACCACATCGTTGGTTCCCGGCACATCCCGGTTCGTAATTTGGTTGAGGTTGTTTGCGTAATAATTGGCAACGCGAAGGTTCAGCCCATTGGTGTCGCCGCCGGAAAGGGTTTTGGTGCGGTTGCCAATCGTGTCGAAAACGTAGTCAAACTGCTCGCCGGCCACCGGCTTGCCATCGGCGAAATACTTGCAGGCATTCGTCACCTGCCCCAGCGAATCATAGCCATAAACCCAGTAGCTGCCATCCGTCAGCGTGTCTTTCGTCCGCTGGTTGGCCGGGTTATAGTTATAATTGAAGGTCAGCGGCAGGGTGCTACTGGCGCTTGGCGCAGAGGACATCTGTGTCAACCGGTTCAGATAATCGTATTGCTTTTTGGTTGTCATCCGCGTCGTGCTGCTTTGCTTGAACACAATCTGGCTCACCAAAGGCGAATTTGCAAGGTAGCTGTAGTTGGCCGAATTGTTATTGTTGTCGGTCACGGAGGCGAGGCGGGATGCGTAGTCGTAACCGTAGCTGGCCGACTGGAATTGATTGCCGCCCGCCAAGGCGGAAACGAGGGTGCGCCGCAGATCCGCGTCATAGCCGTTGGTCACGGACAAGCCATCCAACGGGCCGCCGCTAAATGAATCAGCCAACAATTCATTCGCCAGATTGTAGGTCAACGTCTCGGTCATGCCGTTGCAGACCACGGAATTCAACCGGCCAAGCCGGTCGTAGCTGTTGGTGACGGCAGGCGTGCCGTCTGAATAATAAATGTTTGTCAAACTGCCTGCGGTGTCATACAAATAGGCGGTGGAGATCGGATTGCCATTGGTATCCGAACGCATCCAAGTGCGCGATTGTAGCCGTCCGGCAGGAGTGTATGAATAAGCCGGGCCGGTGCCATCAGCATACACCTTGTTGGTAAGCCAACCGCGCTGACCGTCATAAATCCAGGTCGTCATCCGAGGGCCGCTGCCGGTGCTGAATCCGCTCCAATTTGTCATGGTCTGCATCCGCCCGGCGTAGTCGTAACCGTAACCGACCGGATAAGTCCGTGACCCGAATTGCAATCCCAACTCGCCGGTCAGGAGATAAATGCTACTGACCGTGGTGCCATCCGGTTGGGTGACGCTGTAGGGACGCAGCAGGCTGTCGTAAAGCGTCGTCGTGGTCTCCGGCAAACCGTTGCCGGGATTGGGCGTAACGCTTTTCACCACCAAGTCGGCATTGTTAAAGCTCAATGTCGTCTTGCGATTGCGTGCATCGGTGATGGTGTTTTGGCGGCCCTGCGCATCATAACCATAGCTGGTGCCACCAATTTGAGCATGGTTTGAATCATAGCGCGTGCTGGAAACCAACCGGCTATACGAATAGGCATTGACGGTGAAGGAACCGTCCGGAGCCGTGTTTGTCATTGTGCGTGTAGTTCCCGGAACCGTCTGGCTGTGGGTGGTCACCGCCGAGCCATTATCCAGATATTGCATTTGCCAGGTGTCCAAGCCGGCGGCCGAGGTTTCGGTGGCGGAAACCAGCGTGCCAGTGGTCTGGGTGTCCAACCACTCATAATTACGAGTGCGCCGCACAAAAGTGCCATAGGTGGAGTCAAACATCACATCGTTGGTTGTTTGCGTGATGCGGTCAGAACCATAATCAATGTTTCCATCCTGGTTCAGGTCAACCACGGAATAGGCCAGTTCACCCTTGGCATTATAGGCGTAAATGGTCGAGACACCATCTGGATCAATTGTGTTGGTGAGCTGGCCCAGATTGTTATAGAACGAAGAATTATTTGGGCCGTTAAAGGAAATGCTGCGGTTACCGTTATAATAAAAATTGCCGGGATAAAGTATTTCAGTTGTCCGCCCCGCCATGTCGGTAAAGGTTTTGATCCATTCAGCACTAGGAATTCCATTGGTCAGGTCGGTTTCCAACGTGAATGAACACGTATTCCCCAGATCATCACGGCCTGTTCCGTAACTATAAGCCTTGCCATGCACCGCCGTCCCAGTGACGGATTTCAACGTGCCATCCAAATAATAGGCTTCGATGCGTGTGCCCAGATCTGGATACGTGGTGATGCGAATCAGGCCGCCCGTCACCGGGTCGTTCGTTTCCACATACGTCGTGACCCCGGCCAGCGCGTTGGTCTGTAAAATCAGCCGTCCCGCTGTATCATAGGCTGACTGGCTAAACAAAATGATCGAACCATCCGTGCCCTGGCGCAAAGATTGGACGGATCGGCCGGCGGCATCCAGTTTATTTTCGTAAGTCACGGGGCTACCGGTGCCGTTGTTATAATACTTTTCATAGCCATCCTGCCGCCGGTCGAAATCATACAAATAAGCGGTGCTGACGCCATCACGATCCATGGTGCTATCCAATCCGCAGCAAGCATATTGCCAGGATTCCGTGGTGCTGTCCAAGTGAGTGACTTGTTGCGGCCGGCCAAAGCCGTCAAAATTGCCGTAAGTGTCGGCCGACAGGGTGGCTTGCGAAAGCACATCGTAACTGGCCGCAGAAACCAGGTAACCGTAAAAATTGAGCACGGTCACATTCGACACACCATCCACGATGTAGGAATAAGTTGAATCCGGCTGGCCGGTGACAGTGATGTTGGTTTGATACATCCCGTTGGTAAGGTAATTGTAAGTCGTCATCGTCCCGTCCGGCCGGATCACCGCCTGCAATGCAAACTGATTTGGGCCACTTGTATAATAAATATTTGTGGTGACCAAGTTGCCGGCAGTAGTGACTTGAATATTCAGGCCGACACCCTCTGAGGGAAACAAGTTATTTTGGCATGACACCTCGTCTGACGCATAGTTGACAATTTGACGCGGAGTATAGGGGTTGAGGGTTCCGTCATCACTGGTACCTGACACCCCACCATAGGTGTAGACTGCCTCCCGTCCGTACTCCCATTCATCTACTGTTGTATCCCCCAGTGAGGAAAATACCTGTGTCGCCCGTCCGAGACTGTCGTAGCTGTTATAATATTCCCATGAGCCATCTGGATGCATCACCGTGTGCGGCAGATTCAGCGGACCGGCACTAAACATCGCCGGATCATAATAGGTGTAAGTGGTCGTTTTAGCGGAAGCCCCCGTCCCAACGGTGTTGGTGACCAGCGCCACCGTGGTGCAGGCGCTCCAATTCAGAATCTGGTAGGTGTTGGCCACCTGCTGCACTACCGGGCCGTTGGAGTATTGCAAAGTGTCAATGACTTGATAGATGTTGGTGGCCAGATTCAGGGTGACCATGGTTTCTTGAATTCCGCCCAGTGTTTGCTTCACCCAGCCACCCGTGCTGGTGGAATAACTGTAGGTCCACTGCTTTATCAGGCCATAATTTGTTGTATTGACGCCATATTCGGAGACCTGAAGCTGAAAGTTCATCGAGGGATTGGAATTGGTGACCAGCCAGGTTATGAATGGTGCTCCGGAAACCTGATACGTGCCATCCGAGTTTTGGCTGCCGACATTGGTCGCGTAATAAAAATTGACGGCATAGCCATTGGCTGTCGGGGGCATCGGAACATCAGCCAGTATTTGCGGGGTCAACACCTGGCGGATTACAATATTGTTTCCCGGTGTGGCAATTACGTTGGTAAAAATCGTATCCGTGGAGACATACTGGACATTGGTCGTCACAATTTCGACTACATTGGTGTAGACAACCAGGTTGGTGGTTACAACCGCATCCGTTTCGATGTTAGTTGCCAGCGTGGTAATGGCCATATTCGTGGTCACAACCAGCACATCCGTCCGGGTGGGGGAATCGTATTGCAATGCCGCCGGCGTGAACAGGCTGATGTCCGGCCGGCTGCTGCTGAATGTCAGGTCACCGGCGGATTGCCCATATTGAGTGGTTCCCAGTGACAGGCTAAAATCAGGGCCAACATCACCCCCTTGGTTGCCACCGCCGCCCCCGCCACAAGTGGCACACGCGCCGTGTGCGTTGTTTTGAATCAAGCCACACACCAGAAGACCCAGAAAGCATAATGCCGTTTTCATAAATTTGTAATTTGATTAGACATTACTGTGATGTTGTCGGACCACCACCACCGGGTCCGCCGTGAGGTCCGCCGGGTCCGCCGGGTCCGCCGCCACCGGACGAGTTATCGAGCTGAACTGGCAGAACGCCGGTCTCGGTTATAAAGCAGGGAGTTGTGGGCATACAAACGTCATGGTTAGTGCCATACTGTCCAGTCTGGTCACCGTTTGCGGTTATTACTTCGCTTAATTTATCAATTGTTGGAGGTTGATTGGTGCCCGTGCTTGAACAACTAGGCGGAAAAGTTGTCACTTGCGTCCACGATATCTTAAAATTCAAACCTTTTTGAGAACTGACGCCACCGCAAACATGAAAACGGTATTTCATTTTGCAGCCAGAACAGTAATAGTGGGTACAATCCAAAGTATAAAATGCCGCATCATTGCCGTTCCAGTTGCTGTCTATAGA
>Ga0302140_10006816_pt1 | contig 14318 bp, 13 predicted proteins | sample I_Bog_E1_1_FD_202095 | JGI IMG/M metagenome (GOLD analysis project Ga0302140, IMG submission 202095) | Peat permafrost microbial communities from Stordalen Mire near Abisko, Sweden - I_Bog_E1_1 | ecosystem: Environmental > Terrestrial > Soil > Wetlands > Peat | place: Sweden: Abisko, Stordalen...
TTACATTTCGTAAGTTTGTTTGCTGTGCTTATTTTTATATAAAAATAAGCTCTGATGATAAAATTTATAGATTTCCAACGACTTGCATAAAAATCACCTTTTATACATTAGTTTCCGTACCTACTCACATTTAAATTAAATCTATTTATTCTCTATTCGAATTTAAATCTTTTTTTATTTATTAATTTTGCAATAAAATCTCCTATTAATTGAATTGATTGTACAATTACTACTAATATAATTACAGTTCCTATAAGCACATCTGTACGAAATCTTTGATATCCAAATCTTATAGCTAAACTTCCAAGTCCACCTGCACCAATTGCTCCTGCTATAGCCGTAAAGCCTATTATTCCTATTATTGCTATAGTTATTCCTCTGACAATTGACGGAAGTGCTTCTGGAAGTAAAACTTTTTTAATTATTTCAAATGGAGTTGCCCCCATTGATTCTGCTGCCTCTATCTTTCCAAATTCAACTTCTTTTAAGCTGTTTTCTATTATTCTTGCAAGAAGAGGTGCTGACCCTATTGAAATGGAAATTATAGCTGCATTTGCTCCCAAGGTTGTCCCTACTATTAATTTTGCCAGTGGTAATAAAATAATTATAAGTATTATTTCTGGCATAGATCTTATTACATTAATTACAATTCCAACTATTTTATTTACTTTAAGCAAAGGAAATATGCCACCCTTATCACTAACAACAAGTAAAACTCCAATTGGTACACCAAGTAAAAATGCTATTATTGATGAAATAATAACCATATATAATGTTTCTTGTGTCCCAGTTAAAAGTAACTTAACTAAATCACTACTCATATTCCTTCACCTCCTGAAAACTTCCTATTCTTTTGAAACCCTTCTGTAATATTAATAAATTTTTTTAAGGTATCACTGTTAGGATTTAAGAATAAATTTTCTGTATTTCCTTGTTCTACAATATGACCATCTTCTAGAACTACCATATTATTAGTACAATATCTTAATACATCTAATTCATGTGTTATTATTACTATTGTCAAGTTTAATCTCTTGTTTATATTTTTTAAGAGCTCTAAAATTGAAAATGTTGTTTGTGGATCTAAAGCAGAGGTTGCTTCATCACTTAACAGTACATCAGGCTCATTAGCTAATGCCCTTGCAATACCAACTCTTTGTTTTTGACCTCCACTTAATTGAAGTGGATATGAATCTTTTTTTTCTGACAATTCAACTAATTCTAATATTTCTTCAACTCTTTCTTTTATCTTATCTTTCTTATACCCTGAAATTTCTAATGGGAAAGCAACATTTTCATAAACAGTTCTTGAATCAAATAAATTAAATTGTTGAAATATCATACCTATTTTTTTTCTAGAGTTTCTTAACTCTTTTCTATTTAACTTAGTTATCTCATTTTCTCCAATTAGTATGTTACCAAAGTCAGGTTTTTCAAGACCATTTAAACATCTTATTAAGGTAGATTTTCCTGCACCACTAAATCCTATTATTCCAAAGATATCTCCATTCTCAACAGTTAAATTTATATTTTTTAATACTTCTACTTTTCCAGTTGGAGTATTAAATGTTTTACTTACATTCTTAACAGTTATCATAAAATTGCCTCCCATTACCTTTTGGTACTGATATTTATTAAGTATCCCTAAGATAAAATCTTTTCAATCTTTGTTTTAATTATTTTAAAGCGTCTCTAAATGCTTGCTTTAAATCATCGATTAAATCATCCGCATCTTCTAATCCTATTGAAAGTCTTATTGTTTCTTGTGGTATTTTTGCTAGTTTTAATTGTTCTTCTGTTAATTCTCCATGAGTTGTTTTTGCTACATTAACAATTAACGATCTAGCATCTCCAACATTAGCTTGGTAACTAAATAATTTAACTGAATTTATTAATTTATAAATTTGCTCTGTATTTCCATTAAACCCAAAAGTAAATGTTGAACCTACACCTTCAGAAAAATATTTGTCTGCTAAAGACTTATAGGGGCTTGTTTCAATAGTTGGATAGCTTATCCAACTAACTGCTTCTTCTGTTTTAAGGTAATCTACTATTTTTTGAGTATTAGAAATTTGTTTTTGTACCCTTTCTGATAATGTTTCTAGTCCTATTAATATCAAATATGCATCAAACGGACTTAATACAGCTCCAAAATAAGTTAAATAATCCAATCTAATTTTTCCAGCAAATGCAGAATTTTTAAATGCATCAATATAACTTCTTTCATTTCCATCTAGATCTTTTAAAGTGAAATGTGGTTCTGTAAATTGAGGAAATTTCCCATTTGCCCAATTGAAATTTCCACTATCAACTATTACTCCAGCAATAACATTTCCATGTCCACTTAATGCTTTAGTTGCAGAATATATAACAACATCTGCTCCATATTTAATAGGATTAAACAAATATGGTGTTGCGAAAGTATTATCTACAATAAGTGGAATATCATTTTCATGTGCAATCTTAGCTATTGCCTCTATATCTGATATAACTGCATTTGGATTACTGATAGTTTCTATAAAAATTGCTTTTGTATCTTCCTTTATAGCTTTTCTAAATTCTTCTATATCACTGTCATTATCAATTTTATCAATTTGAATTCCAAATTTAGGGTATAATTTTTTTAAAGCATCAACAGTTCCTCCATATAACTGATGAGTTGTTAAAATTCTTCCTCCACCTTCTGCTACAGCTAGCAATGCATAAGTTATAGCTGCCATTCCCGAAGCAACACCTACTGCTGCTACTCCCCCATCTAAAATAGATATTCTGTTTTCTAATACACTTACTGTTGGATTGCTAAGTCTGCTATAAATATAACCTTCCTCTGAAAGACTTGCTAATCTATCAAATCTTTCGGCTTCACCTACTTCAAAGGATGCTGTTGCATATATAGGTACTGAAACTGCATTATTATGCTCCTTAGGATTATACCCACCTCTAACTTTAATAGTGTCAAATTTATAATTTCCCATTTTATTTCTACCTCCAATTCTCTCATTTGATTAATTTTCATTTCAAAATATATAGTATTGCTATAAAAATACTCTTATTTAAACCCTCTATAATTCTCTCAATACTCTTTAATCTATCTATAAGTATTTAGTACCCTATCATATATATCTTCAATTGCTCTAAGTCCCCCGTTATATCCTGCATATCCACAATTTAATACAAGCCTATAGGTTACTGGGACACTTACTATAAGTAAATCTGCATTTAAATTAGTTGCAAGATCTCTATCCCATCCACTTCCAAGTATTAATGATCTATTTTCTTGTGGTTCTTTTTCTATCTCTATTTGGACTGATCCTGCATCTACATTAAATTCGACTTCCGCTGACCTAAATTCAGAAATATTATCAAATTCTTTTATTATTGCTTCCTTATATTGCTCTGGAGTATCATCAACGATAAATTGCTTTCCTGGAAGAATTCCAAGTTCATTTAATAAAAATTTAGAAAAACCTAATGAATATGAGGCATCTAAAATACTATAAAATCTTCTAGGAAGTCCATATCTAAATTCAAGCATGAAATCTGCTGTTTTCTCTATATGAAAATAAAACTTTTCCTCTTCCTTTTTTATAAAATCTTCAACCTTTGCTTTGTCTAAATGTCTTAATTCTCCAACTTGTCTTAAAAATTTAGATGTTGCAATTGCTCCTATTGGTAAGTATGGAAAATGTACATATGGTGTTTTATATTTATTTTTTAGATGTTCTGCAATATCTAAGCCTGCCCATGAGCTTGCAACTATATTAAACTCTGCATTAGGTATTGTCTTCCATTCTTCTATCCCCTTAGATTCATTTCCAAAAAGTATATTTACCTCTAGACCAATGCCTTCAAGAACTCTTTTTATTTCCTCTAAATTTCCACTCCAATAAGGATCTTGATATGGTACTGTTGCAAATACATTTACAAGCCCTTTTTTTACACCTTCATTATTCTTAAACTTATCTACATATTGATCAATTATTGCATTAACAACTGTACTATGACTTACATAATTGTTACTTTTAAATCCACCTGTTTCCACATATACAATAGGTTTATCTTTTTCTTGATATTCTGTTGTTACACTTCCAACATCATCTCCAACTATATCTGATGTACATCCTGTGAGTACAACATAGAGATCAGCATCTATTACTTTAAATGCACCATCTATAACATCTTTAAGCTTTTTCTCTCCACCAAATACAACATCAGTTTCAGTTGCATTTGTACATGGTATTGTATTTCCACCTGCGTAGCCTTCTCCTTGTCCTATTAAAGAACTGATTTTATTACTACAACCTGGTCCTGAATGTAATATTGGAACACCTCTTTTTATAGCTACTACTGTTTGTTGTGCTCCTAAGGCACAAGAAAATCTAGGTTGTTCAATAATTTTCGACATTAGTGTTACCTCCTAAGAAAGTAAATGGATCTTGATCAAGCCACCACTTTGTATATGGCATTGTGCTATGCTTGGCCAAATTGCTTACAAATTCTTTATTATCAATTGTTTCCACTATTCTCGAAGCATAATTTAAAACTCCTTGATATCCAAAACCAAATTGTTCATCTCCAATTAATAATGTTGGTATCCCAAGCTTTGCTCCCCACATAGTCATTCCACCATGTCTTGCAATCATAAGATCTGGTTTTACTCTATTTAATATATTAACAAGTTCATAGGCTTGTTTGTTGCAGACATTATAATGTTTAATATCACCATAGATGTTAACTACTTGTGCTAAAGCATCTGAAGTTTTATCTTTATTATCATATAGAGGATCATGGTGAAAAATTGCTGCTCCTTGGACATTCAATCCAAGTTCTCTAAGCATAGCTATTATTGCATGACCATGAGCTGCTCCTGCTGTCACGTATGCTGTTTTGCCTTTTAATTTTTCTCTATATTCTGCAAGTTTAGGAAGAACTCTTTCATGTTCTTCTTTTATTATTTTTTCAATCTCTTCTTCCCTATCTAATACCTTACCTATCTCTCTCATCCATATGTCAGTTCCTTCTATTCCATAAGCTGGAGGAGATTTTACTTCTTTGACTCCATACTCTTGTTCTAAAGCTGCCCCTAAATAAGTGCTTAATGAAGGACAAATATGAATTGTTGCTGTTGCTTCAGAGATGTACTCAAGTTCTGCAACTGTTGAAAATGGTACTATATATTGTGCTTCATAACCTAACCTTTTCAAAAATTCATCAAAAATATGGCTTCCCCAAAAATTAGCAATATTAACCTTATTAGTTTTCTTTCTTGGTGGCTTTACAAGCTTTCTCAATATAGAGTGATAAGCCGCATCAAATCCCGTTGTCCAAATTTTAGATCTAAAGCCTTCACAAGAACATGATATAACTGGTATCCCTAATTCCTTTGACAAGTCTTCAGTTATTGCGTCAACATCTTCTCCTATTATTCCAGAAGCACAAGATGTGGTAACAAAAATAGCATTAGGCTTAGTTCTTTTATATGCTTCTCTTACTGTATCCTCCAATTTTTTAGCTGCTCCAAAAACAGTATCTTTTTCTTCAATGCATGTGCTGAAATATCTTCCTATTGTCGATGGAAGATTTCTTTTCATCTGTTCTACCCTATAAGTAAAATTAAAACCAAAGAAATCACCAGCGCATCCTATTGGTGCATGATTAACAACTACAGCATCTCTTATCATTGATAATTGACAAAATGCATGTCCTGCATTGCATCCCATACATTGAGAAAATTTTCTTGAACAATCTTTTAACGTTCCTGCATGTGCACATGTTACAAGTTCTTTTGCTGAACCATTAAATCCAGTAATTGAGCCCAATCTTGTTTCTCTTATAGTCACTGAAGATTCTTTCAAATCAATCTTTCCCATAATTGTAATTTTCCTCCTTGAATTATTATCTGAATAATATCTATTTCTACAAAAGAAAAGAGGACATGCTTCTATTACTTAGAAGTACGTCCTCTGGTTTTCCAGTCAGATTTACTTAAATATTATTCAATATAATTTCCATCCATTCTTATAAGTTTACTGTGTTTTGTTATAATATATTCTTTTTATTTATATTTGTCAACAACTTTTTTTAATTATTAATTATTTTTTAAGCATTCTTATCCATTTTTTCAGATAAACCCTCATTCATACTTCCTGTTCTATAACCAAGCACGTCTAAAGTAACATACGTAAATCCGATTTTTTTTAATTCGTTACCTATACGATTCATTACTTCTATATCAAAAAAATTTTCTCTTTCAGAGGGTTCTACCTCTATCCTTGCAATCTCTCCATGATGTCTCACTCTAACTTGAGTTATCCCCATGTCTAAAAGGAATTGTTCAGCCTTGTCTACCATATTTAACTTAGGCAAAGTTATCTTATTTCCATAAGGGAATCTAGAAGACAAACAAGCAAAAGAAGGTTTATTCCAAGTTGGAAGTCCAAGCTCCTTCGATAAGTCCCTTATATCATTTTTAGTCAGTCCTGCTTCTTTTAATGGGCTTACTACATCAAGTTCTTTGGCCACCTGCATTCCTGGCCTGTAGTCTCCTGTATCATCAAGATTTGACCCATCAAATACGTACCCTACTCCATTTGCTGAAGCAATATTGTTAATTTTTGTATAAAGCTCTTTCTTACAATAATAACATCTATTTTTAGGATTACTGGCAAAACCTTCAATTTCTAATTCTTCTGAAGAAATTATTATATGCTTAACTCCAATATCTTCAGAATATTTAATTGCCTCCTTTAATTCTCTTTCTGGATAGGTAGATGATGTTGCAGTAACTGCAATTAATCTATCTCCTAAAACTTCCTTAGCTACTCTTAAAAGAAAAGTACTGTCAACACCTCCTGAGAAAGCTATAGCTGCACTCTCTTTTTTCTCTATTATATCTTTAAGTAATTCGTATTTTTCTTGAAGTAACATATTTCTTCCTCCTATTTTTATTAAATTTCAATTATTTCATTCTTATTTTTTCATTTTTATCCACTTGTATAATTACTCCATCTTGTATTATTAATGTTATAGATCCATATTTTATTTTTGCAACCATCTTTAATATTTCTTCTAGTTTTTCATTTTCTATAATTTCCTTACTATTAATTGCCATATCCTTATCCCCCCAATATTTTAATTATAAATAAAAACTTATTATCTTTAATTCTTATGTATAATTTTAATTATTATACAAATTATATATAATTTCGTTCAAAATTTAATATATACTTTCCGTTGCATAAAAGAAAATTGCCCCTGTTATAAAAACAGAGGCAGAATATTTCCGCGGTCCCACTCTGATTACTATGTTTAATATTTAATACTCTATACATAATATCTCTTTGTGCTATATCAGGCACACCTGCTAAGCCTACTTCTATTTTCAACTTAGTACTCTAGGATGCATTCTATTAAATTCCATTTAGAATTCCTTTCAGCTATTTTAAGAATTCCTCTCTGAAAATTTCCTCTAATATACTTATTCCCTTCATCGTATTAATCTTATATTAAATTATATTATTTCTTTTTTCTTATTATTCCTATTAATTTACTATGCTTTATATATAAATTATATTCTATATAGGTATTATTAGTCAATAATGTTTTTTTATTTTTATTATAAAATATCACAAAAGCCAGCCTTAAAGGCTGAATACTAGATAAAATCTAACTTTCAACCTTCAAAAGCGTATAATTTCGTATTTAATAAGTAAAAAAATCTTCCGTATATAAGCTACAAGAAGATTTCTTCATTTCTGAATAAATTAACTATATTCGAAGTATCTATTAAATTCCCAATCTGTTACAGCTTCTTCATAGAGACTTATTTCATTTCTTCCAATTGCTAAAAAAAGTTTTACAAATTCTTCACCGAAATACTTTTGGGCAGCTTTACTTTTTTCCAAACGATTTAAAGCCTGCTCTAAATTTCTTGGTAAAGGTTTTTTTAATGTTGAATATGCATCGTTAGAAGCATCCTCATTTAGATTAAGTTCATTTTCTAATCCATATAGTCCACCAGCAAGGCTTGCTGCAATTACTAAATATGGATTTGCATCTGCGGATCCAATTCTTTGTTCTAATCTACTCCCTTTTTCATTACTAAGAAGTGATCTAACAGCCGCTGTTCGATTATCATGTCCCCATGATTCATTAACAGGTGCAAATGAAAATTTAGTGAACCTTTTATATGAATTAATAGATGGGGATGAAAATGCCATAAATTCACTTGAGGTACTTGCTAATCCCGCAAGATATTGAGTTGCAACCTTTTCATCCTGTTGAAATACATTCTTTTTTAATTCTAAATCCCATAGGCTTTGATGAACATGACACCCACTTCCAGATTCTCCAGCCCACGGTTTCGCCATAAATGTTGCATAAAGTCCATGTTTTCTTGCTATTTCCTTAACTATACTTTTAATCAATACAGTTTTATCTGCAACCTCTAGAGCATTGCCATATTCAATTATTATTTCAATTTGCCCAGGTCCATATTCACTATGAGTAGCTTCAAGATCTATACCAATTTTTTCTATATTATTACGTATTTCTCCAAGAACATATTCTAGTTCTACTCCTTTGCTTAGTGAATAAGAATGAATTCCTTGATGCAATTTCTGTTTTTCGTTATCAAGTAAATAGAATTCCAATTCCACACCTACTAAAGGTTTATATTTAAGGTCTTCATATCTAATAACAAGTTGTTTAAGTATTTCTCTAGGTGTTAATTTGAAAATCTCACCATTCTCTTCATAAAGTTCTCCAAATACAAAAGCACTTCCTTTTCTCCACGGTATTTCTCTAAATGTTGATAATATAGGTTTTACTATTACATCTGGGCATCCTGTTTTAAAATCTGTAATTTCTAGTCCCTCAAAGAGATTACCCTGTATGTCCCACCCTAGTGATGCTTTACACACCCCAAAACCACTATTATAATTTTTCAAAAAACTTTTGGTAGGAATCATTTTTCCTCCTAATATTCCAAGAGTATCGGCATGTATTACTTCTACAGTATGTATGCCTTTTTCTTTAATTATTTTTTTTATTTCATCTATCAAATTGATATATCTCCTTACTTAATTTTCATCCTTTTAATTCCTTAAATATCACTAACAATATTATATAACTCCTATATCTTCTATATCAGCTTTAAATTGTTCATTAATACGGTGTACATCAGTTTTAATATTAGAAACTAAGCTTGGATTTTTAACTTTTTGTATAGCAAACCAGACAGCACCAACAACTAGCCATGCCAAAAATATGAATGGGAAAATATTATATGGATATGCTGGAAGAGGATATACACTTCCAACAATAGGAATTAAAAGTATAATAAATGTTATTACAGAAAGTACTATATCTTTAGCCTTCAAGTCTTTATTCTTATACAAATATACTGGTGCAGCTATTGTAACTAGTGCATAGTTAAAAAGGAATCCATATGTTGCAATTGTTCCAAGCCAACCATAAATATCAAATATCGCATTATTAAGAGCTATTAGAATTATTGGAACTAAAGTAGCAATTAATGAAATGATAGCAATTGCTATATGAGGAGTTTTGTTCTCTTCATGAACATTTCCTACAGACGAATGCACTATTCCGTGTCTGCCTATTGAAAGTAACACTCTTGCACCTGCATTAGCACAAGCTAAGAAGCAAGCCCAAAAGCTAAACGTAGTACCTAAAGTAATAATTGGTGCGAGAAAGTCAACAGAATTTAAACCTGCTAGAGTATTAAGTGGAGCTTCCGCTTCATTCAATTTGACAGTGCTTCCAATGAATCCTAACACTTCTGTGTATGAAAATATAACAAAGATAATTCCTACAAAAATTGCACTATATAATATTGCTTTTGGGATTGTACTTAATGGTTTCTTGGCTTCTTCTCCAAGTGATGCCGCACTTTCAAAACCAACAAAACTAAAAAATGAAATTACAAGTCCTATTCTAATACTTGTAGGTGAAACATCCTTAAGGGTTGCTTGTGCAAAATCTATTTTAAAACCATTGTGGATTAATACAATTATCCCCAAAATAGATATTGATATTAGTGAAATACCTTCCAATATAAGAGTGAGTTTAGCAGACAATTTTATATCCTTATATGCTACATACCATGCACTAACTGCACCAACGATACCTATAATTACAAGTGGAATATTAATTCCTACATACTGAAATAATACATTTGCAAAATTTACAAAACCACTTAAAACTGCACTTGTGGTAAGTACATATGCAAGTAAAAGTGCCCAACCTGATATAAAACCTGCTGTAGGTCCAAGTCCATTTACAATATAAGTATATAGAGACCCTGGTGATGCTGATCTTGATGCAAAATGATTTAAATTTGCGGCCACAAATACTACAGCCACAAGTGCGAAAATATATGTGAGCCATGTACCATTACCTGCTGTAGCATAAACTATTGGGATAACAAATGCTAGAGATGCAGTAGGTGCAATACTACCAATGGATTGTGCCAAAACCTCAAAAAATGATAGGTATTCTGATTTTAATTGGCTATTTTTTTGTATTGAATTTGTTTCTGCGCTATTGCTCATTTCAATTCCTCCTTAATATAATTTAAATATTTATTTTCAAACCTAATAATGTTACTTATAAGGTTTGTTAACTTATTACTAATGCTCTGCTATTCTTATTAATACTGAATAAAATTAAAATAAAAGGAGACTAATTTATCTTCTATTAATTTTAGAAAATAAATTTAGTCTCCAGTTTTCTGGTTAACTTCCGCAAAAATAACATTCAATCTAAGTATTCCGATAGTTTTTATAAGAAATGTGTTTTTATCATATTATAACATTTATATGGATTTGTCAATAAATAATTATAAGTTTTTATCTTTAATTTAACAATTTATTTATCTACAAAAATCATACACTAACTTTTCTATTTCATCTAAATCATTTTCGAGCCAACCTTTAGTTAATTGTGCAAAACCTACCCAAAACTTAGTTTCTGCATTTTTATTTACATCCTCTACCCAAGAAGATATCCATGATAACAAATGTTCTTTTAAAAAATCACGTTGTTTTACCAAGTTTTCATTATTTATACTTTCATTTTGTATTTTCTACATTATTATAGAGTTTTTCTGCCATTTCCTCAATTAAATCAGATAGTTCTAACTTATCAATCCATTCTTTGGGAATTGATTTTAAACCTAATTTTGCTCCCATTATATTTCCACAAATAGATCCAGTACTATCACTATCTCCACTATGGTTTACTGATAACTTCAATGCCTTTTCAAAATCCTCTGGATACGAAAGAGCACAGTATATAGCAATTGATAGTGCCTCTTCCCCAATCCATCCATCTCCAAGCTGTAAAAGCTTTTCTGGACTTGGATTACCATCCTTAGCTAATAAAACTGCCTTATTTAAAGCAGTTAGAGTTTCTTCATTCTTTTCCATATTCTCTAATATTTTTATAGCATTTTCAACTGCCTCTTCTATTAATAACCCAACACATAAATCTGAAATTATACTTGAAAAAGCACCTGTTGATAAATATCCCGTTGGATGTCCATGAGTAATTGCAGCTAGTTCACAGCCAAGATTAAAGGCTTCTCTATTTCTATGTATATAATATAATCCAGCCGGAGCTGCCCTCATTACTCCCCCACAGCCTTTACTCTTATTGATATGATTCTCAATAGTACCAAATTTATTATTTCTAGCACGTATTAAAGATGTAATACAACTATTTCCAGGAGATCTTTGTGAAAATAATTCTTTATACTTAAAAAGTGGCGAGTTTCTTTCTTTAATAAGACAATCATATTCATCAGAAATGGGATATCCTTGAGTATGTAACCATCTTTCATAGGAGTAAAATGTACATTTAGAAATACTAGCCTCTTCTCCATTTTTCCTTTTATTATCACAACTTAATATGCCCTCAACAGTAAATAGTGTCATTTGAGTATCATCCGAAATAAGAGACTTACCTGAAATTATATTTACTTCTAAATCCTCTATTCCATTTTCACCATATTTATCATATATTTCATTTAACTTTAAAAATTCTATTGGATAACCAAGAGCATCTCCTATAGCACCTCCTAGTAAACATCCAATAAATTGATCTCTTATTTTTTTCATAGTAATCTCCTTTTTTTAACATAATTATACCACCCTTTATGTAATTAGTCATATTTGACATTAATAGTAAATATACTATACAATTATGGTAACGAATACATTGTTTGTGTCTATAATCTATATACTATATTTTTGTTTTAGAGAAGGAGTTGATTATGTATGTGCACATCTGAGGAAAAACTAATTATTGATGCTTATGTAGAGGGTGATTTTGCAACTAATGATTTAATTGAATTAGTCCAAAAACAATCAAAGATATTAGATTGTGAAATATACAGAGGGATTTTTGTACCTAATATTGTGTTAAAGATAGGAAATGATATTAACAAATACTATTGTACTAAGATTATGTCTTTTTCAAAAAACTTAAATATAGCAAAGGAATTCTCAAACAAGTTATTTATTGAGGATTATGTTTTTAATTTCTTAAAAAAAGATGGATATAATGTAGATTATTTTTATGAATCAGATGATAATTCGTTTTTTTCTAGAGTAATTATTAGAATGAAAAATCAAAAATCCTTAGATCTATATGAAAGTTATGAAAATAAACTATATGAACGGGAAAAAGAGGTATTAGTCCTTACAGAACCCCTTTATATCCAATCAATTACTACTAAAAATAATACAATTATAGTTGATTGTGTTAATGAGGTTGAAATTTCTAAAAGTTATATGATCTATATGTAAAAAACCACTTTCACCATTCATTAGATGAAATGACAAAATGGTTTCGTTGCTCTTCTATATTGAATAATTGATGAATATTGTGGTCTTTATTATTACAGTTCCCAATAATATCTATTGGGAACTGTATAAATTTCTTCAGAACTTAGATAGTTTTTTATTTAAAATCTCCTGCTGCAGTTCCTGGATTTTCAACATAAAATGTTACGTTAGGATATTTATAATATTAAATATTTTAATATTATCTACTCAAAATGCATCTGCTCTTAATGCTTCCAATATGATAAAAAGCTATCCATTTGTTTTTCATCTTTTCACCGACCTCTACTCCCATCTTGGGATAAATAATTAATAACTAACTTTATTTTAATAAAAAAGAGGTTCAAAATCCTATTATTAATAATAGAATTCTAAACCTCTGGTTTTCCAGTTAGTTTAAGCTAGGAAATATATGCACCTATACTTTCGAATTAAACATATAAGCTTACTATGTTTATATGATACTTTATTTTCATGTGAATGTCAATACTTCCATAAGGCTTATTTTAACATATTCTAGTTCAGATATTGATGCCTTTTTCTTTTGGAAAATATACTTGTTTATATAAATTTTCTAACTTTTAATTTTAAATTTTTATTATCACAAATTTCTCTGCATTTCTTAATTTCATCTTCACCAATAACATCAACCACCGTTAATCTTACATCCTTTAAATATCTTTGACAGCTTAAAGCAAACTTTAATAAGGCTTCATAGGATTCAATTCCAAATTTACTTTTAGTAATTCTCAAATATTCTTCAGCATTAGATGCATTTAAACTTATTGAAACACTATCAATAGTTTTTAATAGTAAAGGTGCAACTTCTTTTTTATTTATTAAATCTCCTAATCCATTTGTATTAATTCTTATATTTATCTCTTCTCTTCTTCCTTTTAAATAATTTGAAATTTCAAGTATTGCCTCCAAACGAGTTAATGGTTCTCCATATCCACAAAATATTACTTCTTTATATTTTGATAAATCATGTTTTTCAAACTCATTTATTACTTCCTGAATTGTTGGTTCAACCTCAAGCCATAAATCATCAAATTCCTTAATTTTATCAGAACTTCTAATACAAAATGAACAAGCACAAGGACATTTGTTAGTTAAATTAATATAAATACTTTCTGGTATTTCCTCATCTTCTTCATAATTAATCTCATTTAATCTTATATAAACACCATTTTTATATGAATATAATATTGACATGTCTTTACTCCTTTATCATTAAATTACTATGAATTAAAAAATTTTAATTTAATGTTTCAACAGTTACTCTATTATTAAATCTTGAAATAGTAGGTTGAGAAGCCAGTGCCTTCTTATCTAATATATTAGTAAAAGTAGGATCATGCCTTAATTCATCAGCATTATCATCGGTAGTGTATCCTGCAATTCGTTGATATATTCTTTGAATTGCTATATCTTCATTTTTATGAGTTCTAG
>Ga0302140_10006818_pt1 | contig 14317 bp, 4 predicted proteins | sample I_Bog_E1_1_FD_202095 | JGI IMG/M metagenome (GOLD analysis project Ga0302140, IMG submission 202095) | Peat permafrost microbial communities from Stordalen Mire near Abisko, Sweden - I_Bog_E1_1 | ecosystem: Environmental > Terrestrial > Soil > Wetlands > Peat | place: Sweden: Abisko, Stordalen...
ACGGTTTCCGAACGTCACACGAAATCAACAAGGCGTCGACCATCTCTGACGAGACCATCCGTGCATTGCTCGATGAAAAGCTGGTCCGCGCCCACCGAGAGCGCGCTCTCAGTTCCGACAATCCGATTTTACGGGGAACCGCACAGAATCCCGACGTCTTCTTCCAGGCCCGCGAGGCCTCCAACCCGTTCTACCTTGCCTGCCCGACCATCGTGCAGAAGGCCATGGACAACTTCGCCCGCCTAACGGGACGCGCCTACCATTTATTCGATTACGTTGGCGCCCCTGATGCGGAACGCGTCATTGTCATCATGGGATCTGGCGCCGGTGCCGTGGAAGAAGCGATCAGCCTACTTAATATCCGCGGCGAAAAGCTTGGCCTGCTAAAGGTCCGCCTTTACCGTCCGTTTGCAGCGGAGGCGTTTATTCAAGCACTTCCAATGACCGTCAAATTGATCGCGGTTCTGGACCGCACCAAGGAGCCAGGGGCACTCGGCGAACCGCTTTACCAGGATGTCGTTACAGCGTTGACGGAGTCCGCTTTCAGCACTACACCGCGTTTTCTGCAAAATCCCCGTGTCATCGGCGGCCGCTATGGCCTTTCTTCCAAGGAGTTCACGCCCGCCATGGTGAAAGGCATCTTCGACGAGCTCAAAAAGCCGCAGCCAAAGAACAAGTTCACCATCGGCATCCATGACGACGTTACCCACACCAGCCTCGACTATGACCCAACCTTCTCCACCGAAGATCCTCGGACCATCCGGGCTCTCTTTTACGGCATGGGGTCGGACGGCACCGTTGGCGCCAACAAGAATTCCATCAAGATCATTGGATCGGGTACAGATAACTACGTTCAGGGCTACTTCGTTTATGACTCGAAGAAGTCCGGCTCCGTCACTACCTCCCACTTACGCTTCGGCCCCGCGCCCATTCGCTCCACCTACCTCATCACGGAAGCCAACTTCATCGCGTGCCACAATTTCTCCTTCCTCGAGCGCATGGACATTCTCGCTGCCGCTGCCCCCGGCGCAGTATTCCTGCTCAACTCGCCCTACGGGCCGGACGAAGTCTGGCAACACCTGCCGCGCAAGACGCAGGAGACCATCCTCTCTCGCAAGCTACAGCTTTATGTCATCGACGGATACAGCGTGGCTCGCGATGCAGGGATGGGCAACCGCATCAACACCATAATGCAGACCTGCTTCTTCGCGATCAGCGGCATTCTTCCGCGCGAGGAGGCCATCATCCAGATCAAACAAGCCATTAAGAAGACCTATGGCAAGCGCGGCGATGTCGTTCTCCAGAACTATGCCGCAGTTGACGCTGCCCTGGCACATCTGCATCGCGTTACAGCCCCAGAGCATGTTAGCGCCACCTTCGATATTCTCCCGATGTTCCCCCGCGAGGCGCCCAGCTTTGTTTATAACGTCCTAGGAGAGATGGCCGCGGGTCGCGGCGATCTGCTGCCCGTTAGCGCGCTGCCTCCTGGCGGGACCTTTCCCACCGGCACCGCTCACTGGGAGAAGCGCAACATCGCCCACGAGGTTCCTGTGTGGGATACCGACCTCTGCATCCAGTGCGGCAAATGCGTTCTCGTCTGCCCTCACGCCGTCATCCGCGCCAAAGTCTTCGATTCCACCTTGCTTGCCAGCGCTCCACAGACCTTCAAGACCGCCACGCCAAAATGGCGCGGTATGGAGGACGAGCGCTACACCCTGCAGGTCGCGCCCGAAGACTGCACCGGATGTCATCTCTGCGTGGAGATCTGCCCCGCCGTCAGCAAGAACGAGCCAAAACACAAAGCCCTCCATATGCAATCCCAGGCTCCGCTGCGCGAAGCCGAGGTCAAGAATTGGACATTCTTCGAGGCGCTCCCTTCAGTCGATCGTAACCGCCTCTCGCACAACCAGGTGAAAGATATCCAGCTGCTCGATCCGCTCTTCGAGTTCTCGGGAGCCTGCGCCGGCTGCGGTGAAACCCCCTACATCAAGCTCCTCACGCAGCTCTTTGGCGACCGCCTTTTCATCGCCAATGCTACTGGCTGCTCCTCGATCTACGGTGGCAGCCTCCCCACCACGCCCTACGCCATCAACAAGAGCGGTCGCGGTCCCACTTGGTCGAACTCTCTCTTCGAAGACAACGCCGAGTTTGGTCTGGGAATTCGTCTGGCTCTGGACCAGCAGAAGGAGTACGCGGAAGTTCTGTTGAAGCCACTAGCTGCAACCCTTGGTGACGAGCTCGTCGCCGCTCTCCTCTCCGCGGACCAATCCACCGAAGTTGGGATTGAAGCCCAGCGTGAGCGCGTTCTGGTGCTTCGTAGCAAGCTCGCCGGCATCGATTCGCCCGAAGCTCGCACCCTCCTCACCGTAGCCGACTCGCTCGCCCGTAAGAGCGTCTGGCTTGTTGGCGGCGATGGCTGGGCTTACGACATTGGCTTCGGCGGTTTGGACCACGTGCTCGGTTCCGGCGAAAACGTCAAGGTTCTTGTCCTTGACACCGAGACCTACTCCAATACAGGCGGCCAGATGTCGAAATCTACGCCCCGCGGCGCTGTAGCCAAATTCGCCGCCGGCGGCAAGCTCACCGCCAAAAAAGATCTTGCTATGGAAGCCGTCAGCTACGGCTCGGTCTACGTGGCGCGTGTCGCGATGGGTGGCAGTGATGCCCAGACGATCAAGGCCTTCCAGGAGGCCGAAGCCTACGACGGTCCCGCTCTCATCATCGCTTACAGCCATTGCATCGCCCATGGCTATGACCTGGCTCGGGGCTTAGAGCAGCAGAAGAAGGCCGTGCTCTCCGGCTACTGGCCGCTGATGCGCTATAACCCGGCGTTGCGTCAGCAGGGCAAGAATCCCTTCCAGTTGGACTCACGTCCACCCTCGATCCCGCTCAAAGAGTACAGCTACAACGAGGCCCGCTACACGATGCTCGCACGCGCGCATCCGGACGTCGCCGCCAAGCTGTTAGAAGAAGCCCAGGAGGATGTCGACCGTGAGTGGCGCGTCTACTCGGCACGTGCTGCGGTTGCAGGCCGCCCCGATCCGGGAGCTAACCTCGCTGCCAAGCCAGACAAGGCACCTGTCGCGACAATTCTAGGAAGTTCCGAATGATAACGAAACCGAATAGCGGCGATGTTGACTGCACATTGAATTATCTATGGGTCTGCGCAGCGAACTACCATCAAGGACCTGTGTCAGCAGCATTGTTGCTAACGAATTTATTCACGAAATGCAATTGGTTCCACGAAACATAAGGATCCGGAATGGCGGTCCTTATTTCGGTTTTTCTGACTTCGGCCTTACATGCTTCCATGGCCAACCGTTCCAGGTAAGGTCTACAATTCCGTTGACAGAACTCGATTGGCTAGTAAAGGGCCGCGAAGATTAGGCAAGCAAGGACGCATCGATTTTCGTGACAAGCTGCAGATCGTTATCGATGCACAAAGGATGGAAGGATTTTAATGGCTACCAGTAATGTCGAAGTTCAGAGTCTTCCCGTTACAGATTCAACCGTTCACGCCAAGCGGGTGGTGAACGATTTTTCGATTAACGTCGCAACGGTCAACGGCTCCGGATCACAATCGGCGAACAGCATTCTCCTGCGGAGCATCTTCAATATGGGTGTGCCGGTTTCCGGAAAGAATCTCTTTCCGTCAAACATCGCGGGACTACCCACCTGGTACCTCATCCGCGCCAGTAAGGACGGCTGGGTTGCACGCAAGAGTGAAAACGATCTGCTGATCGCGATGAACCCGGAGACAGTCGAGGAAGACATTCGCAAGCTGCCAACCGGTCGGTCCGTCATATTTGACGAGGCCTTCATTCTCACCGAACGCCGCGATGACATCGTCTACTATGCAGTCCCATTTGACAGCCTGGCGGCTGCTACCGGCGCTGAGATGAAAGTTCGCAAGCTCATCAAGAACATGGTCTATGTCGGCGTTGCAGCTCAATTGTTGTCGATCGACATCAAGGGCATTGAGAGCATCGTGCGCAAGCAGTTTGCGAAGAAGGTCGCGGTGGCCGACCTCAACTGGAAGGCTGTTCAGTTGGGTTATGATTACGCGGGCAGCACCTTCATAAAGCAGGACGGCCTGGTTGTTGAGCCTATGACGGCGACCCAGGGCAAGATCATCATCGACGGCAACGCCTCCGCGGCTATGGGTGCAATGTTTGCCGGCGTCACCGTCGTCGCCTGGTACCCCATCACTCCTTCAACCAGCATCGTGGAAGATCTCATTAAGTACATGAAAACCTACCGCGTGGAGAAAGATGGCAAAGCTAGTTTCGCCATCGTCCAGGCAGAGGATGAGCTTGCCGCAATCGGCATGGTGCTCGGCGCCGGATGGGCGGGCGCCCGGTCCATGACCGCAACCTCCGGCCCTGGTATCTCGCTGATGGCCGAGTTTGCCGGACTTGGCTACTTTGCCGAAATCCCTGGCGTCATCTTCGATGTTCAGCGGACCGGTCCCTCTACGGGCCTGCCCACACGCACCGCGCAAGGCGACGTAGCGTTCATCGCTGGCCTCTCGCACGGCGATACCAAGCACGTTCTCTTGTTCCCGGGAAACGTCAAGGAATGCTTCGAGTTTGGCGCACAGGCGTTTGATCTCGCCGAGACCCTGCAGACTCCGGTCTTCGTGCTCTCGGACCTCGATCTCGGCATGAATAACTGGATGTCAGATCCCTTTGACTACCCGGAGAAGCCGCTCGCTCGCGGCAAGATCCTCAACGCTCAGCAGCTTGAAGAAGCCGGAGGATTTGCCCGTTATAAGGATGTGGATGGGGACGCGATTCCGTATCGCACGCTCCCCGGCACTCCTCATCCGAAGGCCGCCTACTTTACCCGAGGGAGCGGCAAGAACGAACGCGCTCAGTACACAGAGCGCCCCGAAGATTACGAGTACAACATGCGGCGCCTTGCAAGAAAGTTCGAGACCGCCAAGACGTATATTCCAAAGCCTGTACTCGAAGCAGCAGGGAACCACAGCATCGGCATTATCGCCTACGGCAGCAGCCACTTTGCCGTCGTCGAGAGCCGCCATCTGCTTGAACTTGAGTCACAGATCGGAACCGACTACTTGCGCGTCCGTGCGTACCCCTTCACGAAGGAAGTTGAAGAGTTTGTGGGTAGCCACGAGACCATTTATGTGGTCGAGCAGAATCGCGACGGTCAGCTTCTGAACCTCATGAAGGTTGATCTGGACCCAGCGCAGGCGACCAAGTTGCACTCCATCGTTTATTTTGGCGGCCTTCCACTCAACGCCCGCACCGTTACCGAGGCCATCGCCTCTCACCAAGGAGCAATCAAGTAATCATGGCGACCTCACCCGTTAATCCAGCACCAGCGCGGACCAACGTCATCGGCCTCGAGATCCTCGAATACCGAGGAGGCAAATCAACTCTCTGCGCCGGCTGCGGACACAATGCCATCTCGGAGCGCATCCTCGAGGCGTACTACGAGATGGGTATCCAGCCCGAGACGGTGATGAAGATGAGCGGCATCGGCTGCTCTTCCAAATCGCCGGCCTACTTCATGGCGCGCTCTTTCAGCTTTAACTCCGTCCATGGGCGCATGCCGTCGGTGGCTACCGGAGCGATCCTCGCCAATAAGACTATGCGCAGTATCGGTATCAGTGGTGACGGCGATACAGTCTCAATCGGAGTGGGACAGTTTGTTCATCTGCTGCGCCGCAATCTGCCCATCATCTACATCATCGAGGATAACGGTGTGTACGGCCTCACCAAGGGACAGTTCTCAGCTACGGCTGATATTGGGTCAAAGCTCAAGACCGGCGTGGTCAATGACATGCCCCCCATCGATGTCTGCGCGTTGGCCATCCAGCTTGGCGCCACCTTCGTCGGCCGTTCCTTCTCAGGCGATAAAAAGCAGCTTTCGGCGATGCTCAAGGCGGCGATCGCGCATAAGGGCACGGTGCTCCTCGACATCATCTCGCCCTGCGTCACCTTTAACGATCACGAGGGCTCCACCAAGAGCTACAAATACATGAAGGAGCACGACGAGCTGGTGAACGAAACCGGCTTCATCTCGCAGTTCGAACACATCTCGGTCGACTATGATCACGACACCACCATCGACGTCGAACTGCATGACGGCTCTCATCTCCGTCTCCGCAAGCTGCACGAAGATTACACGCCCACCAGCAAGACCGGTGCGGTGAACATGCTGATGGAAGCCCACGAAAAAGGCGAGGTGCTTACTGGCGTCTTCTACATCGACACCGACGAATTGGACTTCGCGACCCGGCTCAACATGGTCGACGAACCATTGGCGACCTTGTCTGAAGATCGTGTTCGCCCCAGCCGAGAGGTCTTTGCAGAACTTATGAGGCTTCACGCTTAGACAAGTTAAATCGAAAAATGGCTCTGACCCGAAAGGGTCAGAGCCATTCCTGCTTAACCTCAAAGCTATGCAAACTCCGGCCCTCATTGTCGTCCAGTATCACCCGCAGATGCGACGTTATCGAGGCAGTAAGCGGCGAGAAGCTTTGCATAACACCCCAGGAAGCCTCTAGTCCTAAAGGCGATCATTGGCACTTTAAAAATAATTTCAAAAGAAAGTCATTGACCAGGCGAAACCGGTGCTATAGTAGCGCAATCCCAGACGCAAATGGATGTCCGTTTCAGGGCTTCCGCAGTTCCAGTGAGCTTTATCTTTCGGCTTATGCGCAGTTAACCAACGGCGCATACGAAGCTTAGTACTCACTAATGGCCTTCCCACAGTAGCGGGGTGTTTAAACCCCGTTTAAGTATTCCATAGCTCAATAGCATCGCCCCTCCCGCCGGAGGGCATTTAGGTAGGTAAGACATACACCCATAGACTGACACATTTTCGGAGGAATTCATGGCTCTACGCGCACGCAGCTTGTACACGGTAGTCGGAGTTTGGCTCGCATTTCTCGTCGTTGGCGCAACATTTTCCTTTGGTCAAGCCACAAACACTGGAACAGTCGTAGGAGTTATCACCGATCAGAGTGGTGCCGCCATCTCCGGAGCCATCATCACTCTAACCGACCTTGCGACCAACCAGGTGCACATCGAAAAGACGACCAAGACTGGTCAGTACATCGTAGTCAACCTGCCGCCCGGCCAATACAAGATATCGGCCACCAAGGAGGGTTTCTCCGTAGCTGAAGTGGCCAGCGAGGCCGTCTCGGTGGGCTCTCAGTCCAATGCCAACTTCAGGCTCGCGATCGGAGCCGTGAACGAGACCGTCGAGGTCACCGAGTCTAATGCCGATCTTCAGACCCTCAACGCCACCGTCGGTACCACGGTCAGCTCCGAACAGATCGAGAACATGCCCTCGCTCCAACGCGACGTCTCTACCTTTTTGACTCTGCAGCCTGGTGTCAGCCCGGAGGGAAGCGTGGCAGGCACCGTTGTTGACCAGGCCAGCTTCCAACTCGATGGTGGCAACAACTCCAGCGACATGGACGGCAGCATGACGGTGTACACCGGGTCGTTCGCCGGTGACCCTACTGGAGGTATCACCTCTAATGCCGGTAATTCCAGCGCGTCCGGCGTCATGCCGACGCCCATCGACAGCGTGGAAGAGTTCAAATCGAACACGGCCAACCAGACCGCTGACTTCGATAACTCTTCCGGAGCACAGATTCAAATCGTCACCAAGCGTGGAACCGACAAGTGGCATGCGACGGCCTACTACTTCTACTTGGACAACAACCTCAATGCGAACAACTGGGAGAACAACTTATCGGCTACGCCCAATCCGAGCTTTCATTACAGTCGTTACGGCTTCGCTGGCGGCGGTCCGATACTTCCCAAGCCGGTCCTTGGCGGTAAGACCTATTTCTTCGCCAACTACGAGGCCTTTCGCTATCCCAACTCCGAGATCTACGAGCGCACCGTACCCTCGGCCAAGATGCGCCAAGGCATCCTTCAGTTTACCGACGCGAATAAAAATCTAATCGCCTACAATCTCAACACCATGGATCCGCGCGGTATCGGCCTCAACCCGATCATGGCTCAACTCTGGAATACCTTTGAGCCGGCAGGGAACGATCCCACCGGCTGCGGTACCATAGCCGGCAGCGCCTGCGACGGTTATAACCAAGTTGGCTTTAAAGGGAGCCTCTCACTGCCTGAGAAAAGCGACTTCGCAGTCGCTCGCCTTGATCACGATTTCGGTAGCAAATGGCACTTGATGGCCAGCTATCGCTACTTCCGCCTGACCAAAGCAACGGACAGCCAAGTCGATATCGGCGGTGGGATCACTGGCGATAAGCTCGGTGTTCCCGTCGCGCTTTCCAGCCGTCCCCAGCAGCCTTGGTTCCTTGTCGGGGAGTTGACGACCACCATAACATCCCGTCTGTCCAGTGACTTCCACTACAACTATCTGCGCAACCTCTGGTCATGGAACGATGCTGGAGGACCGATCCAAATTGCAGGCCTTGGCGGCGTGCTCGAGCCCGGTGGCGAGTCCAAGAACGACGTTCTCGCTCCCTACAACGTCGATACCCAGGACATCCGGACGCGCATCTGGGATGGGCATGACAACTTCCTGAGCGAGAACCTTACCTACCTCAAGGGCAATCATCTCTTCCAGTTCGGCGGCCAGTACCAGCACAACTTCGACTACCATCAACGCACCGATAACGGCGGCGGCATCAACTACACCACCACCTACCAGATTGGTAGCTCTGGCGGCAATGGTGCTAACGGCTTCTCAATGGCCGGCCTCCAGGCACAGGGCTACCCTTCGTCCAACAATGCCAATCGTTCTGCGGCCGAGGTTCTCGGCATGGTCACTGCCTCCCAGGTGGCGTATACGCGATCAGGCGCCGACCTCACCCTGAACTCGCCACTAACTCCGGCATCAGACAAGGTCACTATCCCCTTCTATAACGTCTACGTCTCCGATACATGGAAGGTAAAGCCCAGCCTGACTCTCACTTACGGACTTGGTTACACGCTTGAGATGCCGCCCACGGATGCTTCCGGCAAGCAGGTGGTCGTCGTCGATGCTGCGGACGAACCGGTTGGAATTGAGGATTACCTGAATCAGCGCAAGGCTGCGGCACTTAAGGGCGAGGTCTACAATCCCGAAATCGGATTTTCCCTGGTGCACAACGTAGGCAATGGCTACAAATATCCCTACAATCCGTTCTACGGATCGTTCAGCCCCCGCATCGCAGTGGCTTGGAATCCGCACTTTGAATCCGGCGGCTTGTTGGGCACACTCTTTGGTAGTAACGCGACGGTCATTCGTGGAGGCTATGGCCGCATTTACGGACGCCTCAACGGCGTTGATCTCGTCCTTGTGCCACTGCTCGGTGTGGGTCTCATCCAGCCGGTACAGTGCAATGCACCCCTCGCCAACGGCACCTGCGGCGCTGCAAATTCCGGCACCGACACCACCGGCTTCCGTATCGGCGTCGACGGATCCAGCGCTCCCTTACAATCAGCACAGACGACCCTTCCCCAGCCGCTTTACCCGGGCTACAATAGCGGCGCAACCTCGGCTGCCGAGGGTCTCGACCCGCACTTTCGGCCCAATGATGTCGACTCTTTCGATCTCACCATCCAGCGCCAGCTCAAAGGCAAAAACATCCTCGAAGTCGGCTACATCGGCCGTCTCATCCACCACGAATACCAGCCCTACAACATGAACGCGGTTCCATACATGATGACGCTGGGTGGACAGACGTTCGCCCAGGCGTACGCTGCGCTCGAGACCGCTCTCGGGTGCGCAACTTCCGCGGCGCAATGCGGCATCAACGGCAACCCCACAGTCGGTGCGCAACCCTTCTTTGAGGCAGCGCTCGGAGGACCTAACTCTGCCTACTGCGTCCACTACGCGAACTGCACTGCTGCGGTCATGGCGAATGAAGGAGCGGGATCCAATGCTACAGGCAATCTCCTCAACCAGGACGTATGGCACCTGTGGTCGGATCTTGACAACGGCCCCTTCACCTTCGCGCGCAGCATGATGAACACACCCATTCCGGGTGAGGCTAACGGCGCTAACGGACAGGCGAGCTCCGGGATTGCTCTCAATGCCAGCACCGGTTACGGCAACTATCACGGTGGTTTTGTCACCTTCAAGACCAGCAACTTCCATGGCCTCACTGCTCAGGCGAACTTCACGTATAGTAAGGCACTTGGAACCGGTGCTGTCGTCCAGGCCAGCAGCGAATATACGCCGAATGATCCGTTCAACCTGAACGCCATGTATGGCGTCCAGTACTACAACCATAAGTTCATCTTCAATACTTTCGTGTTGTATCAGACGCCCTGGTATAAGAATCAGATTGGCCTCATGGGCCGTCTCCTTGGCGGCTACACCCTCAGTCCAGTCTTCGTCACGGGCAGCGGTGCTCCGGTTTACTGCAGTACCAACACGAACTCCAGCTCCTTCGGAGAAGGCGATGGTAATGCCTACTTCTCCAATGAACAGTGCGTCTTCACCAGCAAGTACAAGGGAGGCGTCTCTACCCATCGCAATGTTAGCGGCGGCGCAGATGCCTTTGGGAACGCAATCGGTACACAAACCGCTGGAACCGGAGCAGCGGCGATTAATATGTTCGCCAACCCGGCTGCCGTCTTCGATCAGGTTCGTGCACCGATCCTTGGCATTGATACCAAGAACCCAGGAGAAGGCCCTATCTCTGGTCTGCCCTACTGGAACATGGATGTCAGCCTCTCGAAAGACGTACGCCTGGCCGAGCGCCTCATGATTCAGCTAACCTTCGTCAGCACGAACGTCTTCAACCACCTGGACTTCGCCAATCCGTCCCTGGGGATCAACTCATCCTCATACTCGACCTGGGGCGTGATCAACAGCCAAGGCAACACCCCACGACAGATGCAGTTCGGCGGACGCATCCGATTCTAACCGAAACCATAACTCCACAGTCCGGAGGCGCAAGCCTCCGGATCTTCTTTTCGTCAGGCTTACTCTCTTCCGTCATCAGAGCTGCCTCGGCGCTCTGCGATTCCGTCATCTCACCCTTTCCAAGGATCCCTCTTATGCGTTTTTCGATTACCGCTCTCTGCCTCGTTGCCCTAACCGCGAATGCCGCTGACACAGCGTCCGACCTCCGCGGCTACACACCGGCCGATTCCGCCACCGAGGTGAAATGGGAGCAGACATTCCGCAGCCTGCCCGATCAAGATCACATTCGTGAAAACCTTCGACGCCTCTCGGCTTATCCTCACCACGTCGGTTCCCCCTACGACAAGAACAACGCCGAGTGGCTCCTGGCACAATTAAAATCCTACGGCCTCGACGCGCAGATCGAAACCTTTACAGCTCTCTTTCCTACTCCCAAATCTCGTCTCCTGGAGTTGATCGGTCCCACTCCCTTCAAAGCCTCGCTCCAAGAGCCCGCGCTCAGTGCCGATCCAACTTCCAACCAGACTAGCCAGCAACTTCCTACCTATAATGCCTATTCGCGCGATGGTGACGTCACCGCTCCGCTGATCTATGTCAACTACGGCCGCCCCGCTGATTATGATGTTCTGGATCGCATGGGCATCTCGGTCAAGGGAGCGATCGTGATCGCGCGCTACGGCATGAGCTGGCGCGGCATCAAGCCGAAGGTCGCAGCAGAACACGGTGCTGTTGGCTGCATTCTTTACTCCGATCCGCGCGATGATGGCTTCTTCAACGGCGACAGCTATCCAGAGGGTCCGACCCGTCCTGCCGAAGGAGTGCAGCGAGGGAGCGTGATGGATATGCCCGTTTATCCGGGAGATCCGCAAACCCCCGGAATCGGAGCCGTGCCCGGCGTCAAGTTGATACCGCTCGACCAAGTGAAAACCATTACGAAGATTCCGGTGCTGCCGATCTCCTATGCGGATGCAACACCCTTCCTGAAGTCGCTCGGCGGCGAGACTGTTCCCGAGGATTGGCGCGGCGGCTTACCCTTCACCTACCACGTTGGCCCCAGTGTGGCGAAGGCCCATTTGGCCGTCGCGTTCAACTGGGATCGCAAGCCACTGTACGATGTCGTCGCACGCATTCCCGGCTCTGTTCATCCTGACGAGTGGGTGATTCGCGGTAACCATCACGACGCGTGGGTGAACGGAGCTGAGGATCCGCTATCCGGCACGAGCCCTGAGCTCGAGGAGGCGCGCTCTCTTGGCACTCTACTCAAGCAGGGATGGAAGCCTCAGCGCACAATTATTTACTGCTTCTGGGACGGAGAGGAACCTGCGCTTCTCGGTTCCACGGAGTGGGCAGAAACCCATGCAACGGAGTTGAGCGAACACGCCGTCGCCTACTTCAATACCGACGGCAATGGCCGAGGCTACTTTGGCGCGGAAGGATCCCAATCGCTCGAACACTTCGTCAATGACGTCGCGAAGGACATCCGCGATCCCGAAACCGGCATATCGGTATGGAAACGCGCCCGTCTCAGAGACATCGCAGACGCCTCGCCGGAAATTCGCAAGGAGATTCGATCGCGCGAAGATAGTCGGATTCCCGCTCTTGGTTCGGGCTCTGATTTCTCTGTGTTCATCGACCACCTCGGCATATCAAGCGTCAACCTTGGATACGGTGGTGAAGATGTTGGCGGACAATACCACTCCATCTATGATGACTTCTACTGGTACACCCACTTCTCCGATACGGACTTCACCTATGGTCGCGCCCTCGCACAAACGACCGGAACAATGGTCCTCCGCATGGCCGACGCTGATGTACTACCGTTTCAATTCTCTGACTTCGCGGACACGATTCATCTGTACGTCACCGAACTCAAGGACCTCGACAACAAGATGCGCGCTGATGCCAAAGAGCGCGACGAGGAAATTGGTGAAGGCGTTTACACGGCGCTGTATGACCCCAAGAAACACCGCGTCCCTCCACCGGCCGAAAAGATTCCCCCTTACCTCGACTTCGCGCCACTCGATCAGGCGTCTGACGATCTGACCGCAGCTGCGCACGACTTTGATAAAGCATTTGCAACTGCGGGAGGCAAGGCTCCGGCCGGCCTCAACCCCGACATTATCCGCACCGAGCGAATGCTCCTCGATGATCGTGGCCTTCCGGACCGGCCCTGGTTTCGCCACCTCATTGATGCTCCCGGTTATTACACCGGATATGGTGTAAAGACCATTCCTGGCGTCAGAGAAGCGATCGAGCAAAAGCAGTGGAAGCAAGCAGATATTCAGATTGTCCGAGTTTCGGAAGCTCTTGAACGTGAAGCCGAACTCCTGGAGAGGGCGACCAAGCTTCTTCCTTCGCCACCGAAGGAAGGGAACTGACGGCCAGATCGATCCAGCCCGGGAGCCATAACGGGGCGATTCTCTACCTGCCGAACGTACGACCTATCGATTAACCATTCTCTAGGAGAAGGAGTCTGATAGAAGGGCTTAGATAACCCGCAAATCTTCTAGTGAGGTGAGTGCAGGGGCTCTGGGGTATTGCCGATCTCGCGTTAGAGTTCAGACCAGCCCTAGCCGGCATGTTGCGATTCCATGCTTGGTCTGCAATTGAAATAAACGGTGGAGGCGGCGGGAGTCGAACAGGTCTTCTACAGCCTTAAATGTGTAACTTGCAGCAAATGAATAGGTTGCAAAATGCCAAAAAGCCCAGAACGCCGGACATTTGGTACATTTTTGGTACAAAAAGCCCTTTTCGGAACTTTTTGGTACAGACCCGACGCTGAGTCAAAGTACCTCCAGCATTGATACGCGAATCTCTTGTCCACGCGCGGGTTTTCGCATGGACCTCGGCGGGCGGAAACCCCGCCGCCTCCAGCTTACCGAGGATTAACGAACGGCAGCGACGACCAATGATTTCGTAGGAACGTCAGAAGGGGGCTGACGACCTTAGCACCCGTGGCGAAGTACCCTCCGCTCCACCGTCCGTCAAGGCACTCCGCCCGCTGTTCGCGGCGCGCAAAATCGCGCGGCCTTGACCGACGCCTCAATTCGGATGAGGCGCTCTTATGAGAAGAATGTCTTCTTCTCGTGCGTCCGATGACCCATGGAAGAGCGGTGGCCAGGGCCGAGGTGACTACTTGCGAAGATCAACTGTGGAGAGGGTCGGATTCGTTCTCGAAGCGGCCCTCTCGGCTCTGCAAGTTGCAGAAAGCAATATGACACTGTTGCCAAATTTACCACCATTGCCGCGCCGCATTACCCGCTATTGTCGCTGGCTCAGCATTTCCGTCGGAATTTAGTACACATCGTCGGCTCCCTCTCAAGGCGAAGAGTCCGGGTTCGAGCCCCGGTAACGCTACCAAAAACCAAAATAAAATCAATAGTTTGAAGAGAAATGAGGGATGCCGCGCTTTCGCCTTCTTTGGTTTGGTGGCACTTTGGTG
>Ga0302140_10006822_pt1 | contig 14308 bp, 8 predicted proteins | sample I_Bog_E1_1_FD_202095 | JGI IMG/M metagenome (GOLD analysis project Ga0302140, IMG submission 202095) | Peat permafrost microbial communities from Stordalen Mire near Abisko, Sweden - I_Bog_E1_1 | ecosystem: Environmental > Terrestrial > Soil > Wetlands > Peat | place: Sweden: Abisko, Stordalen...
GCTGAAATGCACAAGCTGACAAGATAAGCATCGGTCCAGATGTTGTGCCCAATCCTGTACGCGCTGGACGTTCTGCGCCATTCTGCCTCGAACCCTGGGGGCTCCTCAATGAAGCAAACCCGTCGATCGCTGGAGAATCGGTCCCGGATATCCCACGCCTTCGACGGGGAAAGTGGCTCTCCGTCCATCACATGAGGATTTGTCACCATTCTTAGAAGCCCATCTCAGTTATACGGCAGAAGGCAAAACGATCGGTTGCCGCCTGATCGAACCAGCGTTTAGCCTCATCGTGATGGACGTGGCCGAGGACTGCGAAGGCCAGCCAGACATTCACATCAGGCAAGAAGGTAATCGAAATTGAAGCCCGTCAGATCGATCTTCTTACCTTTGGAGAGCTTCACCAGCGGAAGTTCTACTCGCTTGCCCCGGGTGGGCGCCGCCGCGGAAACTTCCTTTTCAACCGCGCGAATCACCAGATCCTTTAACGTCGATCCGCGCAGAGCGGCGACTGCTTTCGTCTTGCGAAAAAGAGGTTCCGGAAAATCGATTGTGGTCCGCATATTTACAGCTTCGCACAAAAGCATACGCTGAAAAGCCTGCTAACGCACCGGCGCCGCCGTGGTGCCGCACCTTCGTGTGCGCCCGTGCCGCCGGAACTTCGCAGGTGCTCTGGGCGCATTCGACGCCGATCCCGTTGAGATTGCGGTCGACCCGTCCCGGATCGAGGTGAACGGCCGCCAAGCCGGCCTGAGGCAGCAAAAATCGGCCGCCGCCGGATCGATTTCGGGCTGTGCCTAAGTTCTGTTATACTTGTCGTTGAGGGTCGGACCAGTCGAGTGGGCGAAAGCCCACTTTTTTATTGGTTTGACATTTTTGAAGGATTTGACGAAAGAATCGAAGCAAAGGAACGAGACGAAAGCTCCCGGCCAAACCAAAGCCCAGGTGAGCGCGCAGGCTGCCGTGGAGCATATCGCGGAAGTCGTCGGCGTACGTTCGGGTCTCGAAATCGTCGAAGTTGAGCTGAAAGGCGCGGGAAGAAACCAGTTGCTGCGGATCACGATAGACAAGCCCGGCGGCGTGACCCACACCGATTGCGAAACGGTTTCGCGCGAGGTTGGCGAGGCGCTCGATGCGGACGATCCTATAAGCGGCCCCTATCAGCTGGAAGTTACGTCGCCGGGGGTGGAGCGCAAACTGAAGAAATGGCAGGATTGGGAGCGATTCCGGGGAGAAAAAGCCAAAATTGTGCTGAAAGAGCCGGTAGGTGAACTGAAGCACTTCGATGGAGTCATCGCCCGCACGGCGGAGGACCGGTCGATTACGGTTGAAACCTCCGGCGGCGCCGAGGTGACCTTTCCTTTCGACCAGGTCGACCGAGCCAACCTCAAGTTCGAGTGGTAGCCCGGCGCGCTGCCCGTTCATAAAAACCAGGGAAATTCATAAATATCTTTTTCATCAGGATCGAAAGGGAAACCAGTGGACAACATTTATCAGTCAATCGAGATTCTCAGTAAGGAAAAAGGCATCGACTCCCAGATCGTTCTCGACGCTGTCAAGGACGCGATGCTGATTGCGGCGCGTAAGCACTTCCGCACCACCGAGAATTACGATGCCGTTTTCGATGAAACCTCCGGCGGGCTGAAGCTGTTTTCCGTGAAGACCGTGGTCGAAGCAGTTACCGATCCGGGTATCGAAATCACCCTTCCCGAGGCGAAAAAGCTCGATCCCGCGGCCGAAATCGGTTCTACCGTACGCATCCAGCGCCCCACCGACGCTTTAGGCCGCATTTCCGCCCAGACCGCCAAGCAGGTAATTTTCCAGAAGGTTCGCGAAGCCGAACGGGAAACCATCTACCGCGAATATGCGGACCGCGTGGGCGAACTGGTAAATACCGCGATCAAACGCGTGGAAGGTCTGGATCTGGTGGTCGACCTCGGTAAGACCGAAGCCCGCCTGCCTAAGCGCGAGCAAAGCCGCCTTGAAAGCTACAGTGTGGGCGACCGGCTGCGCTGCGTGATCAAGATTGTCGACAAGTCGGCTAAAGGGCCGGGCGTGGTGGTTTCGCGCGGCGATGCCGAACTCGTCAAGCGCCTCTTCGAACAGGAAGTTCCCGAGATCTACGACGGTACCGTTCTTATCAAAGGTTGCGCGCGCGAAGCGGGCGAGCGCACCAAGATCGCCGTCTTCAGCCGGGATCGCGATGTCGATTGCGTCGGCGCCTGCGTCGGCATGAAAGGCATGCGCGTCCAGTCGATTATCCGCGAACTGCGCGGCGAAAAGATCGACATCATCGAATTCTCCGACGACCCCGTCCAGTTTGCGACCCACGCACTGAGCCCGGCCAAGATCACGCGCGTCACCGTGATCGACCCCGTGGAGCACCACATGGAAGTGATCGTCGACGATTCGCAGCTCTCGCTCGCCATCGGTAAACGTGGGCAAAATGTGCGCCTGGCCGCAAAACTGCTCGGCTGGAAAATCGACATCAAGAGCGAGGAAGAAAAGCGCCAGGAAGTGCAGAATGCAATCAATCTGTTATCGACCGGCGCTCCCGTTTCGGCGCTGATCGATTATGGCCTTTCCGAGGCGACGGTCGACGCGCTGGTTAAAGGCGATATCGGTACCGTCGAAAAGCTCGGCACGATGACGCCGGAGCAACTGGAAGCGCTCGAAGGCATCGACGAAGAGGCCGTGAACCGCATCCAGCAGGCCATTAATGGATATTATGGCCAGGAGTACGGTGAGCCGGCATCGGAAGCCGCCGCCCAGGAAGAACCCGCTCACGAGGCGGAAGTCCCTGCGGCGGAGAGCGCTGAATCGGCGGAAAGCGCATTAGTGGAGACCGCGGAGGAGGCCGGACCCGAGGCCGCGGAAGAGGGCGATTCCGCTGAAAATGCAATGGAATCAGCCTCTGGTACCATGAATGAACCGGTGGAGACCATCGATGGCGCCGAAGGCGAGCAGGCGACGGAAGCAGTAGTATCCGCGTCGCCCGACGAGCCGAGGCAGGCAGGTAAACAGAACTCTTGAATATGAGTAAGATCCGAATCAATGAGCTGGCGCGGCAGCTGGAAGTCAAGTCGCGAGAGGTCATAGAGAAATTAGCGGAATTCGGCGTTGCCGAAAAAGTGACCCACTCCAGCTCGATCGATGACGATATGGCGGAGAGGCTGCGCGTGTATTACTCCGGTAATCCCGCACCGGCCAGTTCGCGACAGAGAAGCAGTACCGGAGCCGCGATAGCGGAACGGGACGATGAATGGTCGGACGAGCCGGAAACAGTGGCATCGAACCACCATGCGCCCCGGGGCGCCGAACAGCTGCCGCTCGAGATCGGGAAGCCCGAGGCTGGCCGTGTCGCGCCGCCTCCCGCGCCACCTGCGGAGGCGAAGGCTTCGGAAAGCGCTCCGGCCGCCGCCCAGCCGGAACAGAAAGAAGACGAGCATAAGCCGCGCGCCTTGCCGCTGCGGCCTCCGTTGCTGGGACGCGGCAGTCCTATTCATCCCCCGATGAGTTCACCCGGGGCCGGCGCGCCAGGCGCGACTCACGCCACGCCCCCGCGTCCGCCGGCGATGCCGTTTTCGCCGGTGATCACTGCCCGGCAGGCGCCGATCGCCCCGCGGCCGACCGGCCCCAGGGCGCCTCTGCCGCCTTCGGCTGCACCTTCTGCCGCGCCGCCTCCTCCAGCCGCGACCCAACAGGCAACGCCCTCGGTTCCCGGCCGCCCCGTGCCGCCTCCGCCCCGGCCCATTCCGACTGCCGCGCCAAAGCCGGGACAAATTCTCTCCGGCCCCCGCGCGCCCCTGCCCGCGGGTACGCCGACGCAACCGCCGCCTCAGGCGACGGCTCCCGGGCTGCCGCGGCCCCCGCAGAGTGCCCCGCAAGGAGCGAGGCCCGGTGCTCCTATGCCTCCGACGCCGCGTCCCGCAGGTCCCTCAGCGCCTCCGCCAGGCCAGCAGCGTATGTATCAGGGGGCGCCGCCCCAGGGCGCAAGACCTCTTGCCGGCCAACCGGCCGCGCGGCCCGTGGTTCCGCCGCGTCCGGATCTGGCCGCGAAGCTCGGACAGCAACAGCGTTCTCCCATGCCCGGCCAGGCGCCTGCGCCTCGCCCCGGCGTTCCGATGCGACCCCAGCCGCAAACGCCGCAGCCAGGCCGCCCGCTTTATCAGGGCCCCGCTCGTCCAGGCCAGCCTCCGATGCAGACTCGAGGAGGACGCCCGGGCTTTGCCCCCGGCGGTCCGGGCGGTCCCGGAGGGATGCGTCCCGGCGGTCCGCGGCCCATGCATCCGACATCGCGTGGAGGCCCACTGCTCGGCCCCGGCGCGCCGCCGCCCCCTCCCGATCAGCAGCGCCGCCCCGCCCACAACGCGCAGCGTGGTCGCCCCGTCCAGGGCCGCCGCCGCGAAGCTGAGGAGAAGATCCTTCGGCCGCAGACGCGCCGCGAATCGGCCGCGCCCCCGCCGATCAATCGCGACATCACCATTTCGGAAGGCATCACCGTTAAGGAGCTTTCCGAAAAGCTGGACGTGAAGGCCAATTTTGTCATCAAGAAGCTGGTCGACCGCGGCATCTTCGCGACGATCAACCAGACGCTCGACAGCAAACTGGCCACCGATATCTCGCGCGAATTCGGCGCTTCCACTTCGCAGGTTTCCTACGAAGAAGAAGCCATGCAGGATGTCGAGATCCAGGAAGAATCCGGCGATCTCGTCAAGCGCCCGCCCGTGGTCACCATCATGGGCCACGTCGATCACGGTAAGACTTCGCTGCTCGATTCCATCCGCACCGCCAACGTGGCGGGCCGGGAAGCCGGCGGCATCACTCAGCACATCGGCGCCTATCACGTCGAGAAGAACGGTCAGAAGATCGTCTTCATCGATACCCCCGGCCACGAAGCGTTCACCCGCATGCGTGCCCGCGGCGCCAAAGTCACCGATATCGTGGTGCTTGTGGTTGCGGCCGACGACGGCGTAATGCCGCAAACCCTCGAAGCTATAGATCACGCCCGCGCAGCTAAAGTCCCGATCATCGTTGCCATCAACAAAATCGACAAACCGGACGCCCAGCCCGATCGCATCAAGCAACAGCTTTCCGACCGCGGTCTTCTTGCCGAGGACTGGGGCGGCGACGTTGTCATGGTGCCCGTCTCGGCCCGTACCAAAGAGAATCTCGATCTGCTGCTCGAGATGATCCTGCTGGTTGCCGAAATCCTCGACCTCAAAGCTAACCCCGGCCGTCCCGCCATGGCCACCGTTCTCGAAGCCAAGCTCGATCGCGGACGTGGTCCCGTGGCAACCGTGCTCGTTCGCAACGGCACGCTGCGCGTCGGCGATTACTTCATCTGCGGATCCGTCTTTGGCCGTGTTCGCGCCATGCTGGACGATCGCGGCGAGCAGGTCAAAGAAGTTCCGCCATCGATGCCTGTCGAAGTCCTCGGTTTGGAAGAGTTGCCGGAAGCCGGTGACGTTTTCCAGGTAGCTACCGATACGGCTAAGGCCAAGCAGATCGTGATGTACCGCGCCGAAAAGGACCTCATCGCTTCGCGCGCCAAATCGAGCCGCGTTACGCTCGAGCAGTTCCAGAAGAAGATGGCCGCGGGCGAAGTCAAAGAGCTCGCCATCATTCTCAAAGCCGACGTGGGCGGGTCGTCCGAAGTGCTGCGCGACACGCTGGAAAGGCTTTCGACCGACAAAGTCACCATCCGCGTGCTGCGCGCCGGTGTGGGCGCCATCAACGAATCGGACGTGGATCTCGCGGTCGCATCGGAAGCCATTATCATCGGCTTCAACGTTCGTCCTGAGCGCAACGCTGCCGCTGCTGCGGAGCGCGAAAAGGTCGATGTCCGGCTTCACACCATCATCTACGAAGTTGTGGATGAGATGAAGAAGGCCATGACGGGCCTGCTTGCTCCCGTCTACAAAGAAGCCTACAAGGGCCGCGCGGAAGTTCGCGAAGTCTTCAAGGTTTCGAAAGTGGGCGCAGTGGCCGGCTGCATGGTTGTGGATGGCAGCATCACGCGCGATTCGCAGATGCGTCTGCTGCGCGATAACGTGGTGGTTCATACCGGCAAAATCGGCTCGCTGCGACGTTTCAAAGACGACGCCAGCGAAGTCCGCGGCGGCATGGAATGCGGCATCACGATCGACAACTATAACGACATCCATCAGGGCGACATCATTGAGGCATTCGTGATGCAGCGCGTGGCTACCGAGTCCATCTAACTCGGGGCGATGGCTTCCATCGGGGTCCTGACCCTGGAACTGCGGATCGAACAGGCGCATTCTCTCAAGGAGAAGCGCCATGTGGTGAAGAGCCTGAAAGACCGGCTGCGCCACAAGTTCAACGTTTCGGTAGCCGAGATCGACGACCAGGACCTGCATAACAGCGCGGTGATTGCCGCGGCTGTAGTGTCGTCAAGCCGCGACTTCGCCGAAAAAATCCTCAGGGCCGTGGAAGAAGAAGTCGCAGGCCAGCTCGGCCCGATGCTGATCAGAGCCGACGTAGACTGGATGTAAGGAAATGGAAGACCACCGCGCCCGTCGCGTTTCCGAAGCCGTAAAAGAAGAGCTCGCCGAAATCATCGGCTTCGAGATGGAAGACCCGCGACTCGAATCCGTTTCAGTAACAGCCGCCGACGTCTCTCCCGACATGCGCCACGCCCACGTGAAAGTCGCGTCGGACTCTGGCCAGGAAAAGAAAGCCCTTGCCGCACTCGAACACGCGAAGAACTTTCTGCGCCATGAACTGGCAGCACGCCTGAATCTCCGCCGCATCCCCGAACTGCACTTCTCGCCGGATTCGCATCCCGACGCCGACAGCCGCATTGAATTTCTGCTGCGCCGAGCCAAACGAAACCGCGCTCGGGAATAAACCTGCCTCGACGCGCGCACAGGGTTGACTATCTTTATGCCCACGAAGTGCTTCTCATTGTCGGTAACGAGGATACAGTCGTTCGCCTCTGCGACAGCTGCGGAGATCATGTCGAGCGGGCTGCGTGGCCGGTTTTTGCGGTAACTTTTGCCATGAGCCGTGCCCAGGCCAGCCCGGCCTTTTCGGCACCGTTGGGCGTTTGAGATCAAGGCCGGTCCCAACCAGCGGCGACCGCCGCAAAGCCGCCAGTATCCCCCCTGTATCGCGAACGGTCTTCGCGTCAAATCCCCCCTGGCAATGTTTCGCATCTCAAAACCTGTCCTCGCCATTTGCATATGCCAAACCTCAACGAAACGCCTAATCCTGTTAAATAATCGCGTTTTGTAACGCGAAATACACGGATCGGATTGCGCTTGCTTCCCTGGCATGACAAACTGATTGCCACAGGTCTTTCGTTAACAAGGAGTTTTTATGCGCCATGCCGCGTATGCAGTGTTCGCACTGCTGCTTGCCGTTTTCACCGCCGCCGCTCAGGTTGGCGGAACCGGAACCATCCAGGGCACCGTTACCGATCCCTCCGGAGCCGTCATCGCCGGGGCCGAAGTCAGCGCCACCAGCGTCACCACCGGAGAAGTAACTACCCGTAACAGCACGGATGCCGGATATTTCGTCCTCCCGCTGCTGCCCGCCGGCGAATACAGCGTCACCATCAAAAAAGAGGGCTTCCAGACGGTTACCCAGCCGCACGTCACAGTTGACGCGCTGGCGAACGTTGGGCTCAACACCAAACTGCAGGTCGGAGCCACCACCCAGTCCATCACCATCGAATCCCAGGGTTCGATTCTCAAGAGCGACGACCAGGCCCTGGGCTCCTCAGTGGAGAACAACGTCTACGACGCACTGCCTCTCGCGATGAACGCTTCCGCGCGCGACCCTTCGGCGTTCGCAGGTCTCGTTGTCGGTGTGAGCAATTACAGCACCCAGGCTGCCGGCCCTTCCACCGGCTCTTTTAACGGGGGCCAGACTTACCAGAACGAAACCTACATTGAGGGTCTGCCGCTTACCAGCGCCGGCACAGAATCCGATACACGGAACCTCGCCTTCGGCATCTCGGTCGAAGCGGTTGAGCAGTTTCAGGTCGAAACCTCCGGCGCCAAGGCGATGTACGAAGGCCAGGGCGTAGGCAATTACGTTGTGAAGTCGGGAACTAACGCGTTCCACGGCGGCGTATATGAATACTTCCGCAACACCGATTTCGATGCCCGCGGTTTCTTCGGAGCCATCACCCCCGTCGAGCATCAGAACGAATTCGGCGGCACCGTCGGCGGCCCGATTAAGAAGAACAAGATCTTTTTCTTTGGCAGCTACGACGGTTATCGCTACGATTCAGGAACTCAGCCGTCCCTGACCAGCATTCCCACTGCGGCCGAGCGCACCGGCGATTTCAGCGCCTTCCCGCAGCTTATTTACGATCCCAACAGTTCCACATCCAACACCCCGCGAACGCCGTTTCCCAATAACATGATCCCGCCAAGCAGGATCTCGGCGATTTCCCAGTCCTTCCAGTCTTATCTGCCCTCGCCCATCAACGGCAACATCGTAAACAACTATCAGACCAGTCTTCCCCTGCTGGTGAACAACAACAACACAACTGAAAAGGTGGATTATAACGTCTCCGATAAGAACCGGTTGTTTGTCCTGGCCAGCTGGGGCATGTATACCACTAACTACACCGGCAGCCTGAGCGGTGAAATGCCCTTGCCCTACACGCAGGGCCGCGTTGTTGCGGAGACATCCAACGTCCTCCAGGTTCATGACAGTTACATCATTTCGCCCACCGTGGTGAATCAGCTGGGTCTTTCCTACAGCCGGTTGTGGATCCCGCTGGGCAGCGACACCGCCGCCAGCGGCTATCCGATGAAGGCGGGTCTCACCGGGCTCCCCCCGGGACTGGCAAGCCTGCAGTTCCCCGATATGAGTTTCGGCGGAACGAACGCTCCCACCGGCTGGGCGGGCACCAACGCCCACGTCTATAACGAAGCGCAGAACACCGGCGACATCCAGGACAATATCGTCTGGGTGAAAGGAAAGCACAATTTTACTTTCGGCTTCCAGTACCAGTTTCTCCAGGACAACGAAACTCAGACGCAGTATTCCAGCTTCAGCTTCAGCAACGCCGAAACCGAGCAGTTCACCTCTACCGGGAGCGCTGTAGCGAACACGGGACTCGGCTACGCAGGGTTTCTTCTGGGCGCGGTCGACAGCGCCACCGCTCCGCAGTACGCCGTCGCTGAAACCGGCGGTCGTTATAAGACCTACGCTTTCTATGCGCAGGACGATTTCAAGGTGACTTCGAAGCTGACCCTCAATCTGGGCTTGCGGGAGAACATCTGGAGTCCCTTCAACGAAGTCAATAATGTCATGTCCTTCCTTAATCCGACGGCTCCCAATCCGCTCGCGGGGGGCATCCCGGGAACGCTGGAATTCGCAGGCAACGGACCGGACAGCTGTGGCTGCGCGACGCCCGTAAAACAGCACAACCTGAATCTCGCTCCGCGTCTGGGCGTCGCCTGGCAGGCCGCTCCAAAGACCGTCATTCGCGCCAGCTACGGCATCTTCTATGCTCATGCCGGCGGCGTCGGCGGCCGCGCTAACGGGCGTCAGGGTCTGAGCCAGCTCGGGTTCACTTCCTCCAACAGCTTCAGCAGCACTGTTTCCGGCCAGCCCGCATTTTACTGGCAGACCGGCTTCCCCGCCAACCCGCTTCCGCCGCCCTTCTTCAACCCCAGCTATGGCATCGGCTACATCCCGGCTTCCGCCGGAACTTCTATCGGGGCCGGTCCGGGCACGGGCCAGACCCTGGTTTACGGCGATCCCAACGAAGGCGGCCAGGCCCCCGTCTACCAGGACTGGAGTGCGAACATCCAGCATTCAATCACTCAGAACCTGGTGCTCACCGCCGCTTACAGCGCGAGCGTAGGCCACCACCTTCCTGGCGCCAGCGTGGCCGGCACGTTTACGAATCAGATCCCCGAGCAGTACCTTCCGCTCCAGGGCCTGCTGGGCTCCACGCTGACTTCCACTGTGCTCACTCAGGCTCAGGCGCTGTTCCCGAATATCAAACTGCCTTTTGCCAACTTCACCGGAACCCTCGGCCAGGCCTTGAAGCCCTTCCCGCAGTACAGCGGCATCTCCGATCCCTGGCTCGATGTGGGTAACTCCTCTTACCAGTCGCTGCAGCTTTCGCTGAACCACAGGTTCTCGCATGGCCTGACGTTCATGATCAACTACACCTGGAGCAAGGAACTCGACGACCTTGCCGGCGCGCGCGATCCCAACAAAGACTACCTTGAGCGCGGACCGGGTTCGATCGACCACCCCGATGTCGCCTCAGCCACCTTTGTCTACCAGCTTCCGTTCGGCGAAGGCAAGAAGTGGAACAGCGGCAACAAAGTGCTGAGTTCGGCTATGAGCCACTGGCAATTCTCCGGCATCTTCACCTTCCAGAGCGGCGCGCCTCTCAGCATCGGCGGCACCTGTACCAGCGGCGGCATCCTCGGCACCTGCTTCCCGAACTACAACACGAGCTTCAGCGGACCCATCTGGATCAACGGCACGCCCGGCGTCGGCAACCTCGCCACCACCCCTTACCTCAACAAAGCGGCCTTTGTCGATCCCGCGGCTTACACCGTCGGCGATATCGCCCGCTCCGCGCCGTTCAGCCTTTACGCGCCGCACACGGCCGATTTCGACCTCAGCGTGCGCCGCGAATTCCGAGTCGTAGAGCGCGTCCGGCTGGCCTTCCAGGCGGACGCCTTCAACCTCAACAACGCGGTCCACTTCGGCGCGCCCGGAACCAATATCGATTCGGCCAGCTTCGGCATCTTCTCGTCCCAGGCCAACCAGCCGAGAAAGCTGCAGTTCAGCGCGCGGGTGTCTTTCTAAGACATCCGCGCCGCTAATGCGAATGGCGGGGCACAACTTGTCGCAGATCACGATACCCGACCGCGAAGTCCAGACAAGCCCCGGTATCCAGCTGTCCCACATGCGCCCGAAATAACTCCTGCCACGGCGAGTCGCTCTTCAGCGCACCGCCTGGCAGGGCCGCGCGCCGCTCCTCGATCTCCTCATCGCTCACCAATAAATCCACCCGCCGATTCCGTAGATCCACCTTGACCGAATCCCCGGTCCGCAAAATCGCCAGATTCCCCCCCGCCGCCGACTCCGGCGACGCATGCAGTATCGAAGGACTATCCGAAGTCCCGCTCTGCCGCCCATCCCCCATACACGGCAGCATACGAAAACCCTTCTTCACCAACTCCCCCGGAGGAGTCATATTCACCACCTCCGCCGCGCCCGGAAATCCGATCGGCCCCGTCCCGCGGACCACCAGCATGCACTTCTCATCGATCTGAAGCGCAGGATCTTCAATCCGCCGCCGGTAATCCTCCGGCCCGTCAAACACAATCACCCTGGCGGTGAAGCACTCTTCTTCCCCAGGCGTCGAAAGAAACCGCGCTCGAAACTCCGCACTAATCACTGACGACTTAATCAAAGCCGAATCGAACAAATTCCCCCGCAGCACCATAAAACCCGCCTGAGTCTTAACCGGGCTTTCATAGGTCCGAATCACCTGAGAATCCAGAATCCGGGCCGCCCGATAATTCTCCGCCACCGTAGTGCCTGTAACCGTCATCGCCTCGCCATGCACCTTACCCACACGCAGCAACTCGCTCATCACCGCAGGCACACCGCCTGCCCGATGAAACCCCTCGCCCAAATACTCTCCCGCCGGCTGCACGTTCGCCAACAAAGGAATATCGAAACCCAACTTCTCCCAATCGTCGATATCTAAAGCGACACCGATATGCCGGGCAATCGCCTGAATATGAGGAGCGCAGTTGGTAGACCCGCCTATCGCAGTATTCAGCACAATCGCGTTCTCAAACGCCTCCCGCGTCAGCACCCGGCTCGGAGTCAGATCTTCATTCACCATCGCCACAATCCGCCTCCCGGTCTCATAGGCATAACGCGCCCGCTCGCCATACGTAGCCGGAATCGCCGCGCAACCCGGCAAAGACATCCCCAATGCCTCTGCCAGCGAATTCATCGACAACGCCGTCCCCATCGAATTGCAATGCCCCGGACTCGGCGCCGAAGCAATCGTGGTCTCAATCAATTCGTCTTCACCGATCTGCCCCGCCGCCAGCTGCCGCCGCGCTTCCCAAAGCACCATCCCTGACCCGGCCAGCTTCCCGCTCTTCGTATAGCTGTCGATCATCGGACCGCCCGAGAGCACAATCGCCGGCATATTCACCGTCGCCGCCGCCATCAGACACGCAGGAGTGGTCTTATCGCAGGCCGTGGTCAAAACCACGCCATCGAACGGATAGCCCAGCATGATCTCAACCAGCCCCAAATAAGCCAGGTTTCGATCCAGGGCCGCGGTAGGCCGCCTGCAGCTTTCCTGAATCGGATGAATCGGGAACTCGAACGGAATCCCACCCGCATCGCGAATCCCATCCTTAATCCGCGCCGCCAAAGCCAGATGAATCCGGTTGCACGGAGTCAGTTCACTGCCGGATTGCGCAATCCCGATCACCGGCTTGCCCGACTGCATCTCCCCCCGCGTCAAGCCCCAGGACGGATACCGCTCCAGATAAACCGCCGTCTCCCCGGGCTCTTCCTTATCGTTGAACCAGATCTCGCTTCGCCGCCGCTTTGAATTTTCTTCGCTCATCGAACTATTACTCTACTCCGCAACGTAAAATGAAGGAATCGAATCCATGAAGATCGCGATTATCCTGTTTGCCTTACCACTCGCCGCCGCAACCGATGGCCCGACGATTCTCAGCACCCGCTGCGGCCAGTGCCACGGCGAGTCGACCGCGATGTCGGGATTGAAGGTCACCTCCGCGGACAACCTCCTGAAAGGTGGCCACCGCGGCCCCGCGCTGATTCCGGGCAAATCCAATGAAAGCCTTCTCTATAAGGCTGTCGCCCATATCGGAAATGTCGTCATGCCTCCCGGAGGCACGCTGAGCCCCGACGAAGTGGCCGCAATCAAAACCTGGATCGATGGCGGAGCCAAATGGACCGCACCATCCACATGGTGGGCCTTTCAAAAACCCGCACGTCCCGCCGTTCCCGCTGGCAATGCAAAAAATCCCATCGACGCTTTTATCGATCAAAAGCTCAAAGCCGCCGGCATCCCCAGAGCCCCGGAAGCCGACCGCCTCACCCTCATCCGCCGAGCCTCCTATGACCTCCTCGGCCTCCCGCCGACTCAGGACCAAATCGACCATTTCATCAATGACAAATCCCCCGACGCCTGGGAACACGTCGTCGACAGCCTGCTCGCCTCCCCCCGCTACGGCGAAAAATGGGGACGCCACTGGCTCGACCTCGCCCGCTACGGCGACACCGCCGGTTTCGAGCAGGACCCCTACCTTCTCCTCGCCTGGCGCTATCGCGACTATGTCATCAAATCCTTCAACGACGACAAGCCCTACGACCGCTTCGTGAAGGAACAAATCGCAGCCGACGAGCTTTATCCCAACGACGCCGAAGCCCGCACCGGCACGGGCTTCTATCGCGTAGGCGTCAATCGCGACATGCTCTTCAAAGTCGAAGACGTGAACCTTGTTGAGAAGCGCATCGACATGGTCGACACCACAGGCGCCGTCTTCCTCGGCTTAACAGTAGGCTGCGCCCGCTGCCACGACCACAAATTCGATCCCATCCCGCAGCGCGATTATTACCGGATGCAGGCCATCTTCCAGCCGGCCGTGAGCACCAACGTATTCCTCGACTACAACCCCGCACGCAATTACGACATCGCCGAGAACAGCCGAACTTTCAAGCTCTGGCAAACCAGCGAAGAGATCCAGAACATTCAGAAGAAGTATCAGGATGAGCTGCGTGAGAAGAAGATTGCGCAACTGCCCGCCGATGTTCAGACGGCCTTCCACACGCCTGAAGAACAGCGCACGAAAGAGCAGCGCATCTTAGTGGATGACAACGCGAAGAAAGTCGGCATCGGTCCCCAGGAGACCAGCGCCATCATGAGCCAGGCAGATAAGGAACGCCTCGACGCGATCGCGAAACGCCTCCTGAATACCTTCAGCAATTACAATCCGCCGCCGATGTCGTTCGGCATTATCGACGGCGGCCGCGACGCGCCCAAAACATTCATCGCCGAGCGAGGCAATCCCGAAGCCCCTGGCGATGAAGTGCAGCCCGGCTTTCTATCTGCCCTCGGCGGCGGCGACATCCCCGAAGCCGCGCTGCACGCCGCTTCCACCTTCCGCCGCAAAGCCCTGGCCGAATGGCTCGCCACTCCCGACAATCCCCTCTTCGCCCGCGTAATGGTGAACCGCATCTGGCAATTTCATTTCGGCTCCGGCCTCGTGAAAACTCCCAGCGATTTCGGCATTCG